>Ga0210396_10000292_pt1 | contig 73971 bp, 60 predicted proteins | sample IncBWH17OmetaG_FD_155466 | JGI IMG/M metagenome (GOLD analysis project Ga0210396, IMG submission 155466) | Forest soil microbial communities from Barre Woods Harvard Forest LTER site, Petersham, Massachusetts, United States - Inc-BW-H-17-O ... | reverse complement strand
GACCCAGCGCACCTCGCCCTCACCATTATTAGGTCTGGTAGGTAGCAGCTCGTCAGCACGGGCCAAGACAGTCGTGTGACCAATCCCCGTCGCTGTGGGTAACTACTGCCTCGCATAGCGTCACCCCGTCAATTGCGCCGGTTTCTTCTAGCGGTCGGTCGGGAGGGGGTCGGGAGGGGGATAGACCCTGCGGACTGTGTGCGGACTAGCCGGTTTTAGCTAGTTAAAAGTCTGCTATGTACTAGGGCTGAGCTGGCTTTTAGCTGTGCCCCCGGCACGACTCGAACGTGCGACCTAGGGATTAGAAGGCCCTTGCTCTATCCACCTGAGCTACGGAGGCAATGCGCAGGTCAGTCTATCTAATGGCAACCTACGGTCAGGTTCTGCCGGCGCCACGCGCACGAAAAGTCTTCCCCTGCCGCAATTATCGGTTATGGTGTGAGCCTCGACACACGTACAACACCGGCTGGTAAACAGCCGTTAACCGCAACGAAGCGTGTGCCTGACGTCGAGGGGTGGCGTTGCTATGAGCGTGGCCATGAACGTGACCTCGCGGTGTTCGCGGGCTGGTGCCCAGGCGCTGCGACACGGGGCCCAGTTGGCGGCCGATGTCGGAGATACCTGCCGGGCCGGTGCCCTGCTGCTGCGCGGTTCGCCGTTCGCGGTGGGCTGGTTTGCTGGCTGGCTGAGTACGGAATTTTCCCCGCAGGTCGTGACAGGCCATGCGTTGTCTCGGGTAACGCCCCCGTCGATCGGCCGGGTTGCGGCGACGTGGGCGGCGCAGCGGGCGGATCAAACCCTTGCCGCTGCGCTCGAGGAGTCCTTCGGGCCAAGCTTCCGCGAGCAGGTTTGTCATCCGAGCAGCGATCCGTCTGCGCGTGCGCGCCGCAACGGCCTGCTGCCGATGTCTGGGCCGCACCGCCGCTACGCGGCGCATACCTCCGACATCTCCTACGGTCCGGGGGGTCGGGAAAATCTGCTCGACATCTGGCGGCGTCACGACCTGACGCCGGGCCACCGGGCGCCGGTGCTGATACAGGTCCCGGGGGGCGCGTGGACGGTCAACGGCAAACGCCCTCAGGCGTACACGTTGATGAGCCGGATGGTCGAACTCGGCTGGATCTGCGTCTCGATCAACTACAGCAAGAGCCCGCGCCGCAAGTTTCCGGCGCATATCATCGACGTGAAGAGGGCGATCGCCTGGGTGCGCGAGAACATCGCCGACTACGGCGGCGACTCCGATTTCATCGCGATCACCGGCGGCTCAGCCGGCGGGCACCTGGCTTCTTTGGCGGCGCTCACAGTCAACGACCCAACCTTCCAGCCCGGGTTCGAGAACGCCGACACCACGGTTCAGGCGGTGGTGCCGTTCTATGGCCTCTATGACTTCACCGACTTCGACAACATGCACGAAATGACGCTGCCGTTCCTCGAGCAGTTCGTTATGAAGGTCCGCTACGCGGACGACCCCGAGCGGTTCAAGGCGGCTTCGCCCATTTCGTACGCGCACAGCGAAGCTCCGCCGTTCTTCGTGCTGCATGGCGACAAAGATCCGCTGGCTCCGATCGGGCAGGCCCGAGCTTTTTGCGCGGCGCTACGGGAGGCTGGGGCCGCCACGGTGTCCTATGCCGAACTCGCCAATGCGCACCACGCGTTCGACATCACCCCGACGGTCCGGTCACGGCTGGCCGCCGACGCCGTGGCGGACTTCCTTGGTGTCGTCTACGGCCGCCAGCGTGATGGCTCAGCAATGGATTTGTTGCCGCTGTCGGCGTCTCCAGCCAGCTGAATCGGCTGGCGGCAAGTCCACAGCGTTTCCAACTCGACTACCCACCACCAACTTTCGCAAACCGGTCCTCCGGCCGCCATCGCGACGAGCATTCCTCAGCCGTAACCGGCTTTCACCAGCGCGTCAACCCGACTAGCGTTGTGTTGGCTAGTTGGATTGGGCGGGTCTGAATGCAGGAGGCTTGATCGGCATGACTGAGTCCGTCGACTCCGTTGGACTGTCCGACGTCTTGGGGCCGGTCGACTATCTGATGCACCGGGGCGAGGCAAATCCGCGGACCCGTTCGGGGATCATGGCGCTGGAACTTCTCGACACCACGCCGGACTGGGACCGATTCCGAACCCGCTTCGAACACGCCTCCCGACGGGTGTTGCGGCTGCGGCAGAAGGTTGTCGCGCCAACGTTGCCAATGGCCGCACCGCGCTGGGTGGTGGATCCCGACTTCAACTTGGACTTCCACGTGCGCCGCGTGCGCGTATCCGGACCCGGCACCCTGCGCGAGGTATTCGACCTCGCCGAGGTGATGCTGCAGTCGCCGCTGGACATATCGCGGCCGTTGTGGACGGTCACCCTGGTCGAGGGTCTGGCCGATGGCAAGGCCGCGACGCTGCTGCACCTCAGCCATGCGGTCACCGACGGCGTCGGCAGTGTCGAGATGTTCGCCGAAATCTACGACGTTGAGCGTGATCCACCGGCCAGGCCGATGCCCCCGTTGCCCATCCCGCAGGATCTGTCGCCCAATGACTTGATGCGGCAAGGCTTCAACCACCTACCCATGGCCATACTGGGCGGCGCCTTGGGCGCGGTGTCTGGCGCGGTCTCAGCGGCCGGCAAGGCTGTGCTGGAACCCGCCTCCACCGTTTCGGGGATCGTGGGCTACGCGCTCTCGGGTATGCGGGTGATCAACCGGGCAGCCGAGCCGTCGCCGCTGCTGCGCCGGCGCAGCCTGGCCACCCGCACGGAGGCGATCGACATCGCGCTTTCCGACCTGCACAAGGCCGCAAAAGCCGGCGGGGGATCGATCAACGATGCCTACCTCGCGGGTCTGTGTGGTGCCCTGCGGCGCTACCACGAGGCCCTCGGCGTGCCGATCAGCACCCTGCCGATGGCCGTGCCGGTAAATCTGCGGGCCGAAGCCGATACGGCCGGCGGCAACCGCTTCACCGGCGTAAACCTGGCAGCACCGGTGGGTACCCGCGATCCGGTCTCCCGGATGAAGAAGATCCGTGCGCAGATGACGCAGCGCCGTGACGAGCCCGCAATGAACATCATCGGTTCCATTGCGCCAGTGCTGAGTGTTTTGCCGACGGCCATTCTGGAGGGGATCACGGGCTCGGTGGTCGGCTCCGACGTGCAGGCCAGCAACGTCCCGGTCTACCCGGGGGACACCTACATCGCCGGTGCAAAGATCCTGCGGCAGTACGGCATCGGCCCGCTGCCCGGCGTGGCGATGATGGTGGTGCTGATTTCGCGGGGTGGGTGGTGCACCATCACCGTGCGCTACGACAGGGCGTCGGTGCGAAAAGAGGCGTTGTTCGCCCAGTGCCTGCTGGAGGCCTTCGATGAGATTCTGGCGCTGGCCGGTGATCCGGCACCGCACGCTATCCCGGCATCGTTTGATGCCGAACCGGCCGATTCGGCATCTCGATCGGTATTGGGCTCATGAGCACCTCTGAAGAGCAGGCGAAAGAGCGCGCGGCGCGCAAGCAGACCCTGGATATGCGATTGCCAGGCTCGGTCGCCGAAATCCTGGCAAGTCCTCCTGGCCCGAAGATCGGCGCATTTTTCGACCTGGACGGGACGCTGGTGGCCGGCTTCACCGCCGTCATCCTCACCCAGGAGCGTCTGCGGCGCCGCGACATGGGTGTGGGTGAGCTGCTCAGTATGGTCCAGGCGGGCCTGAACCATACGCTCGGGCGTATCGAATTCGAAGACCTCATCGGTAAGGCATCTTCGGCGCTGGCCGGGCGACTGATAGACGACCTGGAGGAGATCGGCGAGCGGCTGTTCGCCCAGCGGATCGAGTCGCGGATCTACCCGGAAATGCGCGATCTGGTGCGGGCTCACGTGGCGCGCGGGCACACCGTGGTGCTCAGCTCGTCGGCGCTGACCATCCAGGTCAATCCGGTGGCCCGATTCCTCGGGATCACCAACACGCTTACCAACAAGTTCGAGACCAATGAAGACGGGTTGCTCACCGGCGGCATGCTGAAGCCGATCTTGTGGGGGCCGGGCAAAGCCGCTGCGGTACAGAAGTTTGCGGCCGAGCACGACATCGACCTCAAGGACAGCTACTTCTACGCCGACGGCGACGAGGACGTCGCGCTGATGTACCTGGTCGGCAATCCACGGCCGACGAACCCCGAAGGCAAGATGGCCGCCGTAGCCAAGCGCCGTGGCTGGCCCATTTTGAGGTTCGAAAGCCGCGGCGGTGTGGGCATGCGGCGGCAATTACGCACACTTGCCGGCTTCAGCACGATGTTCCCGGTCGCGGCCGGCGCGCTGGGGATCGGCGTGCTGACCGGCAGCCGGCGCCGGGGCGTGAACTTCTTCACCTCCAACTTTTCTCAGCTGTTGCTCACGATCAGTGGAGTGCATCTGAATGTCATTGGCAGAGAGAATCTGACCGCGCAGCGTCCGGCCGTCTTCATCTTCAACCACCGCAACCAGGTTGACCCGGTCATTTCCGGCGCGCTGGTGCGCGACAACTGGGTTGGTGTGGGCAAGAAGGAACTGCAGAGCGACCCGATCATGGGCACGCTCGGCAAGTTGCTGGACACCGCGTTCATCGACCGCGACGACGCGGCCGCCGCGGTCGAGACGCTGCACACCGTCGAAGAGCGCGCCAAGAACGGACTGTCGATCGTGATCGCTCCGGAAGGCACCCGGCTGGACACCACTGAGGTCGGGCCATTCAAGAAGGGGCCCTTCCGCATCGCGATGGCGGCAGGGATCCCGATCGTCCCCATTGTGATCCGTAATGCGGAGATCGTCGCCTCTCGAAACTCCACCACGATAAATCCGGGCACGGTTGATGTCGCGGTGTTTCCACCGATTCCGGTCGACGACTGGACACTCGACACGCTGCCGGAACACATTGCCGAGGTGCGCCAGCTGTATCTGGACACCCTGGCGGACTGGCCGGTCGACGAGCTGCCGGAGTCCGGTCTGTACAGCCGAACCAAGAAAGCGGCGCCCAAGAAAGCCGCGCCGGCCAAGACGCCGGCCAAGACCGCCGCGAAAAAGACTGCGCGCAGGGCTGGGACCAAAGGCGCAGCCGGGACGGCGAAAAAGACCGCGACCAAGACCGCCTCAAAGACGGCCGCGAAGGCCGCTGCGGCAAACCCGAATGAGTCCAAGGCCGCTCTCAAGGATGGTGAGACACAAAAGCCCAGCACGGACCAAACCGTCAATACCGAGTCGACGAGCTCTAGGCCCAGAGGACGGCCGTGACCGAACCGGCCTCAGACACCAGCGCAGTCCTCACCGCGCAAGACTCGCTGGTGCTGGCGTCCATGCAGACTCCGGTCGAAATGCAGCTGGTCATCGATTGGCTGGGCCAGCAGCGGACTCGCAATCCGGACGCGACGTTCGACGTATTGAAACTGCCCTCCCGCAATGCGCCGCCGTCGGCGCTGACGGCGCTCGTTGAGCAGCTCGAGTCTGGAGAAGACCGATCCGTCGTGCCGGTGCGGGTGTTCTGGCTGCCGCCTCCAGATCGCAGCAGAGTCGAAAAGGTGGCCGGGCTGCTCCCGGGCCGGGATCCCTATCACCCCAACCAACGTCAGCAGCGCCGCATCCTGCGCAGCGACCCCCGCCGCGCGCGGGTGGTCGCCGGCGAGTCGGCCAAGGTGTCCGAACTCCGCCAGCAGTGGCGCGACACCACCGTCGGAGAGAACGAGCGCGATTTCGCGCAGTTCGTCACACGCCGGGCCATCTTGGCGATGGAACGTGCCGAGTACCGAATCCTCGGACCGCAGTACAAGTCTCCGCGGCTGGTGAAGCCAGAGATCTTGGCGTCCGCAAGGTTTCGCGCCGGTCTGGAAAAGATCCCTGGCGCAACCGTCGAAGAAGCCGGGAAGATGCTCGACGAACTCGCAACCGGCTGGAGCAGGGTGTCCGTCGACCTCGTTTCCGTCCTCGGCAGGATGCTCAGCCGCGGATTCGACCCGGAGATCGACTACGACGAGTACCAGATTGCCGCGATGCGAGCCGGGCTGGAAGCGCATCCGGCGGTGCTGCTGTTCTCGCACCGGTCCTACATCGACGGTGCGGTGGTGCCGGTGGCGATGCAGGAGAACCGGCTACCGCCGGTGCACGTGTTCGCCGGCATCAACCTGTCGTTCGGGTTGATGGGGCCGCTGCTACGCCGCTCCGGGGTCATCTTCATCCGGCGCAACATCGGCGATGACCCGCTCTACAAGTACGTTCTGCGCGAATACGTCGGCTACATCGTCGAGAAGCGGTTCAACCTGAGCTGGTCCATCGAGGGCACGCGCTCGCGTACCGGCAAGATGCTGCCACCCAAGCTCGGTCTGATGGCCTATGTGGCCGACGCTTACCTGGACGGCCGCAGCGAAGACATCCTGCTGCAGCCGGTGTCGATCAGCTTCGATCAGTTGCACGAGACCGCCGAGTACGCCGCCTACGCTCGCGGTGGCGAAAAGACAGCCGAGGGCGTCGGCTGGCTCTACAACTTCATCAAGGCGCAGGGCGAACGCAACTACGGCAAGATCTACGTCCGCTTCCCCGAAGCGGTCTCGATGCGGCAGTACCTGGGTGCGCCGTACGGACCGCTAGCGCACGACCAGGCCGCCAAACGGCTTGCGTTGCAAAAGATGTCGTTCGAAGTCGCGTGGCGTATACTGCGGGCGACACCGGTGACGGCGACGGGGTTGGTGTGTGCGTTGCTGCTCACCACTCGCGGTGCGGCATTGACGCTCGATCAGTTGCACCACACCTTGCAGGACTCACTGGACTATCTGGAACGCAAGCAAACCCCAATGTCGACGAGTGCGTTGCGGCTGCGTGCGCGCGGCGGTGTGCGCGCAGCGGTTGACGCATTGTCCAACGGGCACCCCATCACCCGTGTTGACAGCGGCCGGGAGCCGGTGTGGTACATCGCGTCCGACAAGGAGCACGCCGCGGCGTTCTACCGGAACTCGGTGATACATGCGTTCCTGGAGACCTCAATCGTCGAACTTGCGCTGGCGTACGCCAGGCGCGCGGACGGCGACCGCATGGAGGCTTTCTGGGCCCAGGCGATGCGGCTGCGCGATCTACTGAAATTCGATTTCTACTTCGCCGATTCGACCGCGTTTCGGGCCAACATCGCCGAAGAGATGGCGTGGCACGCAAATTGGGAAGCCCAGGTCGCCGCGGGGGGCGACGAGATCGACGCGATGCTGTTTGCGAAGCGCCCGTTGATGTCCGACGCGATGTTGCGGGTGTTTTTCGAGGCGTATGAGATTGTCGCCGACGTGTTGCGCGACGCCCCGGCCGATATCGGCAAGAAGGAACTGACGGATAGGGCGCTTGGGGTCGGCCGTCAGTACGTGGCGCAGGACCGGATCCGCAGCAGTGAATCGGTGTCGACGCTACTGTTCGCCACCGCGCGCCAGGTTGTTGCCGATCAGGATTTGATAGGACCCGCCGCCGATCTCACCGAACGGCGGGACGCTTTCCGGCGGGAATTGCGGGAGATTCGGCGAGATTTCGACTACGTCGAGCAGATCGCCCGCAGTCAGTTCGTCGCCCGCGAATTCAGGGCGCGCCAGGAGCGGTCCGAAGACAAGCGCGCCAGCCAAGCTCAGTAGTCAGCACACCCGGCCATACCCTGGGTACATGACGGTTGCCCGGCCCGCCGGTAAGGCCCCCGGAAAGGGCATGGCCCAGCCCCGCGCGCTGGTGTGGCCGCTGCTCGCCGGCGTCGCGATGCTGGCGGGCTGCACAGCGGCCGGAATCGGGGCGTTGTCACTGGCGGATGCGCTGACCGCCACGGGCTTACCCGATCCGGGCCCGGCGACCACGCTGGGGCTGCCGTTCGTCCGGGCGGCGGGTGAGATCGCCGCGGTGCTGGCTGTCGGGTCGTTTCTTTTCGCGGCATTTCTGGTGCCGCCGCAGCGCAGCGGCGTGCTCGATGTCGGCGGATATCGTGCGCTTCGACTGGGGACTGTGGCATCGGGGGCGTGGACGGTGTGTGCCGCCTTGCTGGTGCCGCTGACCATTTCCGATGTGTCGGGTCAACCGTTGGCCGATCACCTCAACCCGGCGACCATCTGGTCGCTGGCTGGCTTAGTAAACACCGCCTCCGCATGGCGCTGGACCGCGGTGTTGGCGGCGACGGTGACACTGGCAAGTCTGGCGCTGCTGCGCTGGTCATCGACGCCGCTGTTGCTCGCCGGATCGTTGGTGACCCTTGTTCCGCTTGGGCTGACCGGTCACTCGTCGGCCGGCGGTTCGCATGACCTGGCCACCAATAGCCTGCTGATCCACCTCGTCGCCGCCAGCCTGTGGGCCGGTGGTTTGCTGGCCCTGCTGGCCCACGCACTGCGCAGGGGTGAACACACCGACCTGGCGGCACGGCGTTTCTCCACGATCGCCCTGTGGTGCTGGATCGCGATGGGGCTCAGCGGTTTCGTCAATGCCGTGGTGCGGGTTCCGCCTTCCGACCTGCTGACCACCGGCTACGGGCGCCTGGTGGTCGCCAAGTTCGTCGCGCTGTGCGCGCTGGGAGTCCTCGGCTGGCGCCAGCGGCGCGCCGGAGTCGTTGCGCTGCAAGCGGATCCGAGCCCTCCCAAAGCGCGTAGTGTCCTGATCCGGCTGGCGCTGATCGAGGCGGCCGTCTTCGGCTTAACTTTCGGTATCGCCGTCGGGCTGGGCCGTACACCACCGCCGCCGCCACCGCTCCGGCTACCTTCGATTCCCGAAGCCGAGATCGGCTACGACTTCGACGGACCGCCCACCGTCACGCGGATTCTGTTCGACTGGCGCTTCGACCTGATCTTCGGCACGGCGGCAATCATTCTCGCCGCGCTGTATGTGGCAGCGGTGCTGCGGCTGCGCCGCCGCGGCGACCACTGGCCGCCCGGCCGGACCCTGGCCTGGCTGCTTGGCTGCCTAGCATTGCTGTTCGTCACGTCGTCGGGTGTCGGTCGGTACATGCCGGCGATGTTCAGCATGCACATGGCGGCACACATGGGGCTGTCGATGCTGGTCCCGATCCTGCTGGTGCTAGGTGCCCCCGTCAGCCTGGCACTGCGGGCGCTGCCCGCCGCCGGCCGCGATGATCCCCCGGGCATGCGGGAATGGCTGTTGGCCGCACTGCACAGCCGGCTGTCGCGGGTCCTCACTAACCCGATAGTGGCCACGGCGCTGTTCGTCGCCGGGTTCTACGGGCTGTATTTCGGGAGCATCTTCGACGATGCGGTGGGCAGCCACGCAGGGCATCTGGCGATGAACGTGCATTTCCTGCTCAGCGGCTATCTGTTCTATTGGGTCGTTATTGGGGTGGACCCCACCCCGCGGCCGCTTCCGCCACTGGCCAAGGTGGCCGTGGTGTTCGCCTCACTGCCCCTGCACGCGTTCTTCGGTGTCGAGCTGATGGGCACCCGGAGGGTGCTCGGCGCCGCCTACTATCGATCGCTGGGCCTGAGCTGGCACACCGATCTGCTCGGTGATCAGCGATTGGGCGGCGGAATCGCCTGGGCGGCAGGGGAACTGCCCTTGGTAATCGTCATGATCGCGCTGCTGGTGCAGTGGGCGCGCAGCGATGAGCGGACCGCCCGGCGGTTAGACCGCGCGGCTGACCTCGACGACGACGCCGACCTGACCGCCTACAACGCGATGCTGTCTGAACTGGCGCGTCGTGACGAGCCGGGGCGTCCCCGCCAACCGGCGGACTGATCCACAGTCACGGTTCTATCCACAGCGCTGCCGTTTCGTGCCCGCGTTGCCCGGGGTGGTTGTCGGCATTGCCGGGCTGAATCACAGCCGGAACGGGCGGTGAGGCGTCCCCGGGAGTTGCCCGGACGCCAGGCATATCCAGTTATCGCCGCCCACTGCAACGAAAGGAATGAGTCAATGTTCGAAACCTCGCTCACCGTGGTCGGTCACATCGTCAACGACCTTCAGCGCCGGAAGGTCGGCGACCAGGAGCTCGTCAAGTTTCGGGTGGCCAGCAACTCGCGCCGCCGCACCGCTGATGGCGGCTGGGAGCCCGGAAACTCGCTGTTCATCACCGTCAACTGTTGGGGAAGGCTGGTCACCGGGGTGGGCGCCGCGTTGGGCAAGGGCGCACCGGTGATCGTGGTAGGCCACGTGTACACCAGCGAGTACGAGGACCGGGACGGCAACCGCCGTTCGTCGCTGGAAATGCGGGCGACCTCGGTCGGGCCGGATCTGTCGCGCGTGATCGTGCGCATCGAGAAGCCCAGTTACACGGGCCCCAATGTTGACCCAGGCATCTCCGTCGCCGCACCTGCCACCGACGCTGCCGACGACGATGCCGATGCCGGGGTGGACGCGCCGGGGGCCGGCAACGAAGCACTGCCTCTCTCGGCTTAGTGCGCTTGGGCGGTGCCTAGGATGGTCGCGGGATAACCCAAATAACCCTGCAAAACCAGAAAGGCAATACCGCGGCATGGCTGAGTTCATCTACACGATGAAGAAGGTCCGCAAGGCGCACGGCGACAAGGTGATCCTGGACGACGTCACGTTGAGCTTCTTCCCGGGCGCCAAGATCGGTGTCGTCGGCCCCAACGGCGCCGGTAAGTCGAGCGTCTTGCGGATCATGGCCGGTCTGGACAAGCCGAACAACGGCGACGCGTTCCTGGCCACCGGGGCCAGCGTCGGCATCCTGCAACAAGAGCCGGCGCTGAATGAGGAGAAGACCGTCCGCGGCAACGTGGAAGAGGGGATGGGCGACATCAAGGTCAAGCTCGACCGCTTCAACGAGGTCGCCGAGTTGATGGCCACCGATTACTCCGACGAGTTGATGGAAGAAATGGGCCGGCTGCAAGAGGAACTGGACCACGCCGAAGCGTGGGACCTCGACTCGCAATTGGAGCAGGCCATGGACGCGCTGCGCTGCCCGCGGCCCGACGAGCCGGTGACAAACCTGTCCGGCGGTGAACGGCGCCGCGTCGCGTTGTGCAAATTGCTGCTGTCCAAACCCGACCTGCTGCTACTCGACGAGCCGACCAACCACCTGGACGCCGAAAGCGTGCAGTGGCTCGAACAGCATCTGGCCAGCTACGCGGGTGCGATTTTGGCGGTCACCCACGACCGCTACTTCCTGGACAACGTCGCCGAATGGATCCTGGAACTGGATCGCGGCCGCGCCTATCCCTACGAAGGCAACTACTCCACCTACCTCGAGAAGAAGGCCGAGCGACTGTCGGTGCAGGGCCGCAAGGACGCCAAGCTCCAGAAGCGGTTGACCGACGAGCTGGCCTGGGTCCGGTCCGGAGCCAAAGCACGTCAAGCCAAGAGCAAGGCGCGTCTGCAGCGTTACGAAGAGATGGCCGCCGAAGCGGAGAAGACACGCAAACTCGATTTCGAAGAGATCCAGATCCCGGTGGGGCCGCGACTGGGCAACGTGGTGGTCGAGGTCGAACACCTCGACAAGGGCTACGACGGACGCACCCTGATCAAGGACCTGTCCTTCACCCTGCCCCGCAACGGCATCGTCGGCGTCATCGGTCCCAACGGGGTCGGCAAGACCACGCTGTTCAAAACCATCGTCGGGCTCGAGCAGCCGGACAGCGGCATCGTCAAGGTCGGCGAGACCGTCAAGCTGAGCTACGTGGACCAGGCCCGTGCGGGTATCGATCCGAAGAAGACGGTGTGGGAAGTCGTCTCGGACGGGCTGGATTACATCGAGGTCGGCAAAACCGAAGTGCCGTCGCGTGCCTACGTCTCGGCGTTCGGGTTCAAGGGGCCCGACCAGCAGAAGCCGGCCGGCGTGTTGTCCGGCGGCGAGCGCAACAGGCTGAATCTGGCGCTGACGCTCAAGCAGGGCGGCAACCTCATCTTGCTGGACGAGCCGACCAACGACCTCGACGTCGAGACCCTGAGCTCGCTGGAGAATGCACTGGTGAACTTCCCCGGCTGCGCGGTGGTGATTTCGCACGATCGCTGGTTCCTCGACCGGACGTGCACCCACATCCTGGCGTGGGAAGGCGATGGCGACAACGAGGCGAAATGGTTCTGGTTCGAAGGCAATTTCGATGCATACGAGGAAAACAAAGTCGAACGACTCGGTGTTGAAGCCGCGCGTCCGCACCGGGTGACCCACCGCAAGCTGACACGGGACTAATGTCAGCTCTGCCAGCGCGGGCATCTGTCGTGAGTTGGGAGCTATCGGCATGACGATCGATTCCGGAGCAAAGCACGAAACCAAGCCGTGGACCACATTCACCAAGACTTCGGACATTCCTGACTGGATCTCGAAGACCTATGTCGAGAGCTATCGCGGTCCGCACGGTGACGAACCGGGAGCCGCAGAAACCGGTCCTATCGACCCGACCATCCCCGCCGCCATGGTGACCCCTGCCGTGCTGAGCGCACACTATCGGCTGGGCCAGCACCGCCCGCCCGGTGAAAGCTCCGTCGCCGTCTACCCCGCGGACGATCCCGCCGGATTCGGGCCTGCGCTGCAGGTCGTCACCGACAACGGCGGCATGCTGATGGATTCCGTCACGGTGTTGCTGCACCGACTCGGGGTCGACTACACCGCACTCATGACCCCGGTGTTCGAGGTACATCGCAGCCCGACCGGGGAGTTGCTCAGCGTCGAGCCGAAAGCGCCTGGTACGCCGCAATACGTCGGCGAGGCCTGGATACACATGCAGCTGTCGCCTTCCGTCGATAGCAAGACCCTCGCCGAGGTCGAACGGCTACTGCCCAAGGTGCTGTCCGACGTCCAACTGGTCGCCGCCGACGCGGCCGCGATCATCGCCACGCTGAGCGACTTGGCCGCAGACGTCGACGCCAACACCGACGACCACTATGCAGCGCCTGACCGCGAGGATGTCGCGGCGCTGCTTCGCTGGTTGGGCAACGGGAATTTCCTGCTGCTGGGCTACCAGCGGTGCCGGGTGCATGACAGCCTGGTCTCCGCTGACGGGTCAAGCGGCCTCGGCGTCATGCGCGCCCGCACCGTCTCCCGCCCCCGGCTGACCGACGATGACAAGCTGCTGGTCTTAGCCCAAGCCGCCGTTGGCAGCTATCTTCGCTATGGCGCCTACCCGTATGTCATCGCGGTCCGCGAATACACCGACGCCGGGGTCATCGAGCACCGCTTCGTCGGGCTCTTCACGGTCACCGCCATGAACGCCGACGTCCTGGAGATCCCGTCGATCTCGCGCAGGGTCCGCGAGGCGCTCGCGATGGCCGACAGCGACCCCGTCCACCCGGGCCAGCTGCTGCTCGACGTCATCCAGACCGTCCCGCGCTCTGAGCTCTTCACGCTGAGCGCCGAACGGCTTTTCACGATGGCCAAAGCTGTGGTGGACCTAGGATCCCAACGGCGCGCGTTGTTGTTCCTGCGCGCCGATAGGCTGCAGTACTTCGTCTCGTGCCTGGTCTATGTGCCCCGCGATCGCTACACCACGTCGGTACGTTTGCAGATCGAGGACATCCTTGTCCGCGAGTTCGGTGGGACGCGACTGGAGTTCACCGCTCGCGTCAGTGAATCACCTTGGGCACTAATGCATTTCATGGTCCGGCTGCCAGAGGGGGACTCTGCCTTCGCCCCTGGCTCGGTCGACGTCTCGGAAGCCAACCGGATCCGGATCCAGGGGCTGCTGAGCGAAGCCGCGCAAACCTGGGCCGATCGCCTGATCGCCGCCGCCGCAACCGGCCCCATCGGCTACGCCAAGGCCGAGCATTACGCCGGCGCCTTCTCCGAGGCCTACAAGCAGATCGTCACCCCGGGCGCCGCGATTGACGACATCAAAATCATCGAAGAGCTGACCGATGATTCGGTCAAGCTGGTGTTGTCCGAACGCGATGAGCAAGGGGTCGCCCGGCTGACCTGGTTTCTGGGTGGACGCGCCGCTTCACTGAGCCAGCTGCTCCCGATGCTGCAAAGCATGGGCGTGGTAGTGCTCGAGGAGCGACCTTTCACAGTCACTCGGCCAGACGGGTTTCCGGTGTGGATCTACCAGTTCAGGATCTCGCCGCACCCGACCATCCCGCTGGAGTCCACAACGGCCGAGCGGGACGCTACTGCAACACGATTCGCCGACGCGGTCACCGCGATCTGGCAGGGCCGCGTCGAGATCGACCGGTTCAACGAGCTGGTAATGCGCGCGAACCTGACCTGGCAGCAGGTCGTGCTCCTGCGCGCCTTTGCGAAATACCTACGGCAGGTGAACTTCCCCTACAGCCAGTCCTACATCGAATCCGTACTTAACGACCACCCCTCGACCGCGCGATCGCTGGTCACATTGTTCGAAGCCCTTTTCGACCCCAACCCGTCGGGTTCGCCGGCCAGCCGCGACGCACAAGAGGCCGCTGCCGCGGTCGCTGCCGACATCGACGCGCTGGTCAGCCTGGACACCGACCGCATCCTGCGTTCGTTCGCGTCACTGGTACAGGCCACGTTGCGGACCAATTACTTTGTGACACGCGAGGGTTCGGCCCGGGCCCGCAATGTATTGGCGGTCAAGCTCGACGCCCAGCTGGTCGACGAGCTTCCACTGCCGCGTCCCAAGTACGAGATCTTCGTGTATTCACCTCGCGTCGAAGGCGTGCACCTGAGGTTCGGGCCGGTGGCGCGTGGCGGGCTGCGCTGGTCAGACCGCCGAGATGATTTCCGCACCGAGATCCTCGGTCTGGTCAAGGCGCAAGCGGTGAAGAACGCCGTCATCGTGCCGGTCGGGGCCAAGGGCGGGTTCGTCCTCAAGCGGCCGCCGCTGCCCACCGGCGACCCCGCCGTCGACCGCGATGCCACCCGCGCCGAAGGCGTGGCCTGCTATCAGCTCTTCATCTCCGGCTTGCTGGACGTCACCGACAACGTCGACCACGCAACCGGAAAAGTCAGCCCCCCACCCGAAGTGGTGCGGCGTGATGGCGACGACGCCTACCTGGTGGTGGCCGCGGACAAAGGCACCGCCACCTTCTCCGACATCGCCAACGATGTCGCCAAGTCCTACGGATTCTGGCTGGGCGACGCGTTCGCGTCCGGCGGATCGGTCGGCTACGACCACAAGGCCATGGGCATCACCGCCAAGGGCGCGTGGGAGGCCGTCAAACGACACTTCCGCGAGATGGGGGTTGACACCCAGACCGAGGACTTCACCGTGGTGGGCATCGGCGACATGAGCGGCGACGTGTTCGGTAACGGCATGCTGTTGAGCAAGCACATCAGGCTGATCGCCGCCTTCGATCACCGGCACGTCTTCCTCGACCCGGACCCCGACGCCGCGGCTTCGTGGCGGGAACGGCAGCGGATGTTCGACCTGCCCCGGTCCAGCTGGGACGACTACGACAAGTCTTTGATCAGCGAGGGCGGCGGGGTATACAGCCGCGAGCACAAGACCGTCCCGGTCAGCGAGCAGGTTCGCGCCGCGCTCGGCATCGACGATGACGTCGCCGAAATGGCCCCACCCAACCTGATCAAGGCCATTCTGCAGGCGTCGGTGGATCTGCTGTTCAACGGCGGCATCGGCACCTACATCAAGGCAGAATCTGAGTCCGATGCCGATGTCGGTGACCGCGCCAACGATCCGGTGCGGGTCAACGCGAATCAGGTGCGCGCCAAGGTGATCGGCGAAGGCGGCAACCTCGGGGTGACCGCATTGGGCCGCGTCGAGTTCGATCTGTCGGGCGGGCGGATCAATACCGACGCGCTGGACAACTCCGCCGGCGTGGACTGTTCGGACCACGAGGTCAACATCAAGATCCTGATCGACTCGCTGGTCACCGCCGGCAAGGTCAAGATCGAGGAACGCAAACAGCTGCTGGAGTCGATGACCGACGAGGTCGCGCAACTGGTGCTTACCGACAACGAGGACCAGAACGACCTGATCGGTACCAGCCGCGCCAACGCGCCCAGCTTGCTCCCGGTGCACGCGATGCAGATCAAGTACCTGGTGGAGGAACGCGGCCTCAACCGCGAATTAGAGGCGTTGCCGTCGGAGAAAGAGATTAACCGGCGAACCGAGGCCGGTATCGGGCTCACCTCGCCCGAGCTCTCAACGTTGATGGCGCACGTCAAGCTGGGGCTCAAAGAACAGATGCTGGAAACCGAACTGCCGGATCAGGATGTGTTCGCGTCCAGGTTGCCCCAATACTTCCCGACGCCGCTGCGGGAACGGTTCACGCCGGAGATCCGCTCGCACCAGCTGCGCCGCGAGATCGTCACGACGATGTTGATCAACGATCTGGTGGACATCGCCGGCATCAGCTATGCCTTCCGGATCACCGAAGACGTCGGTGTCGGACCGATCGACGCGTGCCGCGCCGCTGCCGCCACGGACGCGATCTTCGGGGTGGGTCACATCTGGCGGCGGATCCGCGCGGCGAATGTCCCGGTCGCGCTGTCGGACCGGATGACACTGGATACCCGACGGCTGATCGACCGTGCTGGACGCTGGCTGCTCAACTATCGTCCGCAGCCATTGGCGGTCGGCGCCGAGATCAACCGATTCGCGGCCAAGGTCAAGGCACTGACGCCGCGGATGTCGGAGTGGTTGCGCGGAGACGACAAAGCCATCGTCGAACAGGAAGCCGCGGAATTCACGGCGCAGGGTGCGCCGCAAGACTTGGCCTACCGGGTCGCGGCCGGCCTGTACCGCTACAGCCTGCTCGACATCATCGACATCGCCGACATCACCGAGATCGACACGGCCGAAGTCGCAGACACCTACTTCGCCCTGATGGACCGGTTGGGCACCGACGATCTGCTGACAGCGGTTTCCCGGCTACCCCGAAACGACCGCTGGCATTCGTTGGCGCGCTTGGCGATTCGTGACGACATCTACGCCTCACTGCGGTCGTTGTGTTTCGACGTGCTTGCCGCAGGGGAGCCCGATGAGAGTGGCGAACAAAAGATCGCCGAGTGGGAACACACCAGCGCCTCCCGTGTGGAGCGCGCAAGCCGGACGCTCAACGAGCTCCGCGAAAGCGGCCAGAAGGACCTGGCGACACTGTCGGTGGCGGCGCGGCAGATCCGCCGCATGACGCGGACCAGCGGACGGGGATCGTCGGGGTGAGCGCCGGGTTCGTGGCGCCAGTGCCCGTGCGCTGGTCGGACATCGACATGTACCAGCACATCAACCACGCGACCATGGTCACGATCCTCGAAGAGGCGCGTGTCCCGTTCCTCAAGGACCCATTCGCAGCCGACATCACCACCATCGGGTTGTTGATCGCCGACGTGCGGGTCACCTACAAGGATCAGCTACGGCTGGCCGATTCACCTTTGCGGGTGACCATCTGGACCAAGCGGTTGCGGGCGGTCGACTTCACACTGGGCTACGAAGTGCGTTCGGTCAACGCCGATCCCGAGTCCAAGCCTGCCGTCATCGCCGAGTCGCAGCTGGCCGCAGTCCACATCGAGGAACAGCGACTGGTGCGACTGTCGCCACATCATCGGGAGTATCTGCAACGGTGGCTGCGGTAGTCGAGCGGGGACTGTGGCTGGGCCCAGCATCCATGGACGCCCACCGCGCGGATCTGGCTGCATTCGTCGATCATGCGAGGCGGCTTGATGACGCCGCGGTCGTTCGGCTCCGCGCTCGATCTACCGGGTTGCTAACAGCCTGGGTGGCAACGGGTTTCGATGTGCTGGCCGGCCGGGTTGTGGTGGGCAAAGTGCGGCCCGGGGATCTGACGGTTCCCGCGGATGAGTTGGCACGCGGTCTGTCCGCGATGGACGCCTCAGGCTACGTCGATCCGGGCTTCTCGATGGATTCGGCATGGCGCGGCGCGTTGCCCCCGGAATCCGGCTTCACCCACCTCGATGACGTACCGGCCCAGGTGATGCTGGACCTGGCGCAGCAGGGCGCGCGACTTGCCAAGGAACACAGCAGTTCCCACGGTCCGCCGGTGTCACTGCTCGACCAGGAGGTCATTCGGGTCAGCTCCGGCGACATCAGCGTCGGACTACCGATGCGGTGCGTGTTCGCATTGACCGCAATGGGTTTTCTGCCGCAGTCACCCGAGGCGATCGAAGCCGACGAGATAATCCGGGTCCGGATACTGCCGGCGTGGCTGCGTGTCGACGCCCGGTTCGGATCGGTGTACCGGCGTCGCGGCCATCCGGCACTGGTACTGCGCTAAGCGATTAGCCAGGCGGCGCTGTCCGGCGGCAATTTGCCGCGCACTAACGGCGCGCTGGAAAGGATGAGTTCGCCGTCCGGCAGCGCCAGCGGACGTTTACCGGCGTTCAGCGCGCACGCCAGGCCGCCGGGGCGCCGGAATATCAGCGCATCGCGCGGCGCGGTCAACCAATCGATGTCAGTGCCGTCGAATTCGGCATGCCCCCTGCGCAATTCGAGTGCGCGCTGGAAGAACGACCATGTTGAGTCGGTATCCGCCTGCTGTTTTTCGACAGTCAGCGCCGCCCAATCCGTAGGCATCGGTAACCAGGTGTCAGTGGACGTGGAGAACCCGAACGGGGGAGTGTCGCCCGACCACGGGATCGGAACACGGCACTTGTCGCGGCCGCGTTCGGTGTGTCCCGAGCGTTCCCAGGTCGGGTCTTGCAGCGACTCCTCGGGCAGGTCCGACACGTCGGGCAACCCCAGCTCCTCACCGTTGTAGATGAAGACTGCGCCCGGCAGGGCGAGCATCAGCATCGCCACGGCCCGCGCCCGGCGCAGCCCGATCTCGCCGCCCCCGTAACGATTAACTGCCCGACCGACATCGTGGTTTTCCAGCGTCCAGATCGGCGCCGCGGCCTCGATCGCCGCGGCCACCAGCGTGTTCTGGACTGCGTCATGGATGACGGCGGCGTCGAACTCCGCTTGGATCAGCCGGAAATTGAAGCCGAGATGCAGCTCGTCGGCCCGCAGGTACTCGGCCCAGCGGACGTTGTCGTAGCACCACACCTCGCCGATGCTGACCGCGCTGGGATAGTCGTCCATCACGGTGCGGATGTCGCGGTGAATCGCGTGCACGTTCGGGTGGTTGAAGCGAATGTCGTCATCGCGGTGCCGCAGCAGCATGTTCTCGACGGACGCCATGTCCGGCAGGCCCGGAGGCTTGGCCATCCCGTGCGCGACGTCGATGCGGAAGCCGTCCACGCCGCGTTCCAGCCAGAACCGCAGGGTTTTCTCGAAATCGTCGAAGACTTCCGGGTTGTCCCAGTTCAGGTCCGGCTGTTCGGCGTCGAAAAGGTGCAGGTACCACTGGCCGGGGTTGCCGTCGGGTTCGTTGATCCGGGTCCACGCCGGCCCGCCGAACACCGACACCCAGTTGTTCGGCGGCTTCGACCCGCCCGGCCCGAGACCGTCCCGGAAGATGTAGCGTTCCCGCGCGGCGCTGCCCGGGCCGGCAGCCAGCGCGGCCCGAAACCAGGGGTGCTGGGAACTGGTGTGATTGGGCACCAGGTCCATCGTCAGCTTGATGTTGCGCTGGTGTGCCGCGGTGATCAGGCGTTCGAGCGCGGCCAGCCCGCCGAACAGCGGGTCGACGTCACGGGGATCGGCGACGTCGTAGCCATGGTCGGCCATCGGCGAGACGGCGACGGGGTTGAGCCAGATCGCGTCGACACCGAGCTGAACCAGGTAGTCCAGCCGGGCCGTCAACCCGTCCAGGTCGCCGACGCCGTCGCCGTTGCTATCGGCGAACGACCGCGGATACACCTGGTAGAACACCGCACCCGACCACCACGGCTCGGGGCGACGAGCGCTTGCGCGAGGAGAGACCGAGCCCATCTCACTCGGCTCGGGGCGACGAGCGCTTGCGCGAGGAGAGACCGAGCCCATCTCACTCTGCTCGGGGCGACGAGCGCTTGCGCGAGGAGAGACCGAGCCCATCTCACTCTGCTCGGGGCGACGAGCGCTTGCGCGAGGAGAGACCGAGCCCATCGCACCATGTTTGGAGCCGGTGCCCGGCTCGGTTTTTTGGTTTGACATCAGAATCCAGAGTTGACGAGGGAGTGGGCGGCCATCTCAAGGTAGTCGAGCAACTCACGGCGACGTTCGTCGTCAAGAGTTTGCGAGTCGATGGAGGCGACAGCGGTGTGCATGCACCGCAGCCAGGCGTCGCGCTCGATGGGAGTGATCCGGAAGGGGGCGTGGCGCATCCGCAGCCTGGGATGGCCGCGCCGGTCGGAGTACGTTCGCGGGCCACCCCAGTACTGCTCGAGGAACATGCGCAATCGTTCCTCGGCGCCCGCGAGGTCGTCCAGGGGATACACCTCACGCAGTATCTCGTCCTCGGGGACCTGCGCATAAAAGCGGGACACGATCGCATTGAAGGTCTCGGCACCGCCGACAGCGTCGTAGAAGGACTGTTGCACCTGATCCATCGCCTCCATTGTGGTGCATCGCCGGGCCGGCAGGCCGAGGCGGGCCGGACCGGCTCCTGCCGTTCACCGGTTTGACACGACGGTTTGACACGACCCACACCTGCAATAGGCGTGCAGTTGGCGGCGAATCATGGTGGACTGGTCGCGGAGGATCTATGGCGCATGGCAAGAGACGCCGCGGCCACCGCAGTCCCGGTGGCGCGGCAGGGTTACCCGCTTCCGGGCCCGCGTCATGTCTGCACAGCGTTGATACCCATCCGCCCACCCGCCACGAAAGCGCATCGATCTGGAGCCGGCGGCGGGTGCTGCTGCTGAACTCCACGTACGAGCCGCTCACAGCGCTGCCGATGCGGCGGGCGATCGTCATGGTGATCTGCGGTAAGGCCGATGTCGTGCACCACGATCCGGCCGGCCCGGTCATCCACTCGGCCACCAGATCGATCGTCGTGCCGTCGGTGATCCAGCTGCGGTCCTATGTCCGGGTTCCTACCGGGCCCGCGTCCCGATGACCCGCGCCGCCCTCATGCACCGCGACCGTTTCTGCTGTGCCTATTGCGGGGGGAGGGCCGACACCGTCGACCACGTGGTGCCGCGCAGCCGCGGTGGTGACCACTCCTGGGAGAACTGCGTTGCCTGCTGCTCGACATGTAACCACCGCAAGGGAGACAAGCTGCTGACCGAACTTGGCTGGGCACTGCGCCGCGCGCCGGTGCCGCCGACGGGACAGCATTGGCGACTGTTGTCCACGGTCAAGGACATGGACCCGTCGTGGGCTCGATACCTCGGTGAAGGCGCTGCCTGACAAAATCTTCTGTCCAAGCGCGCCGGTGCATCGCGCAGTGGGATACGGTTTGCGTCGTGAGCGATGTGACGATTCACCTGTTGACTCTCGGAATCCCGCTGTTGCTGGTGGTCGTGCTGGCGGTGCTGATCTGGTCGCAGCCAGGACCCCACCCCAAGACCTACAAGCTGTCGGAGCCATGGACGCGTCCGCCGATCCTGTGGGCTGCCACCGACGAAGTTATCGGCAACGCCCACGGCGGACACGGCGGGCATGACGGGTCGGAGTTCACAGTCGGAGGTGGCGCCAGTGGCACGTGGTGATGTCGCGACGATCGAGCCCGCCGAGCTCCCCAAGGGCTGGGTGGTCACTACCAGTGGACGCATCTCTGGGGTCACCGAGCCCGGAGAAGCTTCCGTGCACTACCCGTTCCCGATCAAAGATCTCGTCATCCTCGACGACGCGTTAACCTACGGCTCGCGGGCATCTGAGGCACGGTTCGCGATCTACATCGGCGACTTGGGTAGCGACACCGCCGCGCGGGCACGGGAGATTCTGGGCAAGGTGCCGACGCCGGATAACGCGGTGTTGATCGCCGTCTCGCCAGACCAGTGCGCCATCGAGGTGGTCTACGGCTCCCAGGTCCGGGGTCGCGGCGCTGAGTCGGCCGCACCGCTTGGGGTCGCGGCGGCGGCGTCTGCGTTCGAGCAGGGCGAGCTGATCGACGGGCTGGTCAGCGCTATCCGCGTGCTCAGCTCGGGGATCTCCCCGGCTTAGTCGCGGGTTTGCTCAGCGCCATTAGCCCGTCCGGCCACCGGAAGTGGTTGGAAAATGCCGCACGTCAGGGGGTGCCTCCAGACGTCATCGTCGGGATCACCCGAGAGCACGGCATTACCGCGGGGAGTTTCAACATCCTCGAAAAGATGCAGGAGTTCAAAGACCCAGACGGCAAGTCGTTTTTCCTCATCCCACGGCGCCCGAGCCGGAACGACGCGCGCAAGGCGGCGCTGTTGACCTACATCCTCAACGCCGGCACCGGCTACGGGAAGGCGGGCGAGCAGCCCGGCGTCACCAACGACTTCCCCCAGACGCCGTATTCGGCGGTCGAGGTTGGGCGGATCATCGACCGGCAGCGTGCGAACAGCTGGAGCTACGACCGCGACGTCAGGTTCGTCCACCGCAACGGTGGGCGCCTCGTGACGACCCCGAACGGCATCTTGATGGGCCTTGGCGGTAACTGGATCCAGGGTCTGTTCAGCCTGCAGGGCGGCACCGCCTGGGGCGACATCTTCATGGTGAACATCGATCGGTGCACCGATCCCTGCCATCAGCTCCGTCAAATCGTTCAGTCCGGGCACGCGTGGTACACCGACCACCGTGGCAAGCCCGTGGAGAGCAACCTCAACCTGGACCGCGTCCTCCACCATGAGGAGCGGCATTCCGCGCAATGGGCCGCCAAGGGCTACCTGCGCATGCTCAGGGACTACAGCTGGGAACTGATCCGCGCACAGGTCTCTGGCCAGCCGAACAGGCTCGAAGTGGACGCCGGACTGTCGGATGGAGGCTACGGATGACCCTTTGTCAGGGTGGCCGCGGTTTTCGCCGCGGTCAGTTCGCGCCGCCGGCATCGAAACGACGCGCCCGCAGCGACCGCTTGATGCCCGCCTGGCCTTCCAGGACCAGCCGACGTAAGGCTGGCGGTACCTCCGACTCCGGGGCGGTCAGGAACTCATCGGCAGCGCCGATCGCCTCGTCGCTGATGTCCCAGTAGGGATACAGGCCGACCACTACGGTTTGCGCGACTTCGCTGGATCGCCGCGCCCAAACTCCGGGTATCGCCTCGAAGTAGCGCGCGGTGAACGGCTTGAGCAGCTCACCTTGTCCGGGGGCGGCGATGCCCGCAATGATCGCGCGGCCGATGATATTGACCAGCGTGTCGTCTTCGACCACCGTGGTGAACGCCTTTTCCTTGACGTCGAATTGCGGTCGTGCGGCTGCGGCCTGGGCGCTATGACGCTTGCCGGCAGCGGTCGGGTCGCGTTGCGCCTCTACGTCGATCCTGGGCGTCTCCGGCCCGTCGGCGTCAATGACCCCGGCGGTTGCCAGTGCGGTCACGATGCGCCAGCGCAGGTCGGTATCGACATTCACGCCCGCCAGTCCCAGCGCGGCTGGGTCATCGTCGAGCAAGCCCGCCAGTATCTCGACATGCCGGGGCGACAGTACCGACGAGCACAGCGTGTTGACGAAGGCCAGCTGGTGATCCGATGCGGGCACAGCGGCGCGCGCCAATTCCAGCAACCGGTCCGCGTACTGCGGCCAGCCATGCTCGCGGGCCCAGCCCGGTTCGGCATAGGAGCTCAGCGCCGTCTGTGCCTGCACCAGCAGCCGCTGTAACACCCCGACCTCGGTCTCGGCGTGTATCCCGCCCGACACCAGCGCCACGAAGTCGCGGGCACGCAGTTCGGCCTCGCGGGTCATCTCCCATGCCGCCGACCACACCAGCGTGCGCGGCAGCGGATCGGCGATGTCGGCGATCCGCTCAAGCGCCGTCTGCAGCGACTGGGCGTCCAGCCGCAATGAGCAGTAGGTCAGGTCGTCATCGTTGACCAGAATCAGTTTGCCTCGCGAAACACCAACCAGCGCAGGGACATCCGTTTCCGAGCCCTCGACGTCCAGCTCCTCCCGATGGACCCGCACCAGCTTGCCGGTGCCCCCAGAAGCCGCAGAAAGATCATCGTCATAGATGCCGATAGCCAGCCGGTGGACCCTGGTCTCGCCAGCACCCGGCGCGGCGCCGCTCTGGGTCACCGCGAACCGGGTGAACTTGCCGTTTGCGTCGACATCGAAGTCGGGCCGCAGCGTATTGAGCCCGGTGGTTTTCAGCCACTGCTGGCCCCAATTCGACAAGTCGCGACCGGAGGCCTTCTCCAGAGCCGCGAGCAGATCGTCGAAGGTGGCGTTCGCGTATGCGTGCGCCCGGAAGTAGTCGCGCAGCCCGGCCAGAAATTGCTGTAGCCCAACGTAGGCGACCAGCTGCTTGAGTACGGAAGCGCCCTTGGCGTAAGTGATTCCATCGAAATTCACCTCGACCGCGGCCAGGTCGGGGATATCGGCGGCGATGGGGTGCGTCGACGGCATTTGGTCCTGACGGTATGCCCACGACTTTTCTACGCTCGCGAACGACGTCCAGGCCTCTTTGAATTCGGTTGCCTCGCTTTGGCACAGCACCGACGCGAAGGTGGCGAACGACTCATTCAGCCACAGGTCGTCCCACCAGGTCATGGTGACCAGGTCGCCGAACCACATGTGCGCCATCTCGTGCAGCACCGTCTCGGAGCGCCGTTCGTACGAAGCCCGGGTTACCTTGCTGCGGAAGACATAGTCCTCGAGGAACGTCACCGCGCCCGCGTTTTCCATTGCGCCGGCATTGAACTCGGGGACGAACAGCTGGTCGTACTTGCCAAACGCGTAGGGCAGACCAAAGTGCTTGTGGTAGAAGCCGAATCCCTGCTTGGTCTGGGTGAACAACCGCTCGGCGTCCATATGTTGCGCCAGCGAGGTCCGACAGTAGACGCCCAACGGGATGTCGCCGTGTTCGTCGGTGTAGGTGTCCTCCCAGACGGCGTACGGCCCGGCGATCAGGGCCACCAGGTAGGTGCTCATCCGCGGGGTGGTGGCGAAGGTATGCACCGCGTTGGCGCCGTCCTCCGTGACGGTCGTGCACGCGCTGTTGGAGACCACCTTCCAGTGTTTGGGTGCGGTCACCCTTATGTCGAACGTGGCCTTGAGGTCGGGTTGGTCGAAGCAGGCGAACATGCGCTTGGCGTCGGCGGTTTCGAATTGCGAGTACAGGTAGGTCTCGTCGTCGACCGGGTCGACGAAGCGGTGCAGGCCCTCGCCGGTGTGTGAGTAGCCGCAGTCGGCGTCGACGATGACGACGTTGCGGTTGGCCAGTCCGCGTAACGGGATCCCGGTCGATTCGTCATACCCGGAGACGTCGAGTTCGTGGCCGTTGAGGCTGGCACTGCGCAGGGTGTCGGCGGCGATGTCGATGACGGTATCGGCGCCGGCCAGGGCGTCGAACACCACGGTGGTGGTGGAGCGAAACGTTCGTTCGCTCGGGCCGCCGTTCCCGTCGGTGAGATCGAGGTTGATCTGGTAGTTGTCGACAGTGATCAGGGCGGCGCGTTCGACAGCCTGGTTCCGGGTGAGGTTAGGAAGGGCCACGCGTCCAACTTAAAGCGTGGCAGCGGTGCCGGGGCAGTGGCACCCTGAGCGGGAACAGGCGCGCGGCTACTACGGTTGTGTTGAAGGGTGTGTTCTGACCGACTCTGACTCTCATGGAGAGGACTGTGTAATGCCCGACAAGGCGGAAAAGTCTGTGGCTGATTTCTGGTTCGACCCGCTGTGCCCGTGGTGCTGGATCACGTCACGCTGGATCCTCGAGGTGGAGAAGGTTCGCGATATCGAGGTGAACTTCCACGTCATGAGCCTGGCGATACTCAACGAAAACCGCGAAGACCTGCCCGAGCAATATCGCGAAAACATGAAGAGGGCCTGGGGGCCGGTGCGGGTGGCGATCGCGGCCGAGCAGGCCCATGGTGCCGGCGTGCTGGACCCGCTTTATGCGGCGATGGGTCGCCGGATTCACAACGAAGGCAACAAAGAGCTCGACGAGGTCATCAAGGAGTCGCTGGCCGAAGCCGGCCTGCCCGCGGAGCTGGCGGCTGCGGCTACCAGCGACGCCTACGACGACGCGCTGCGGAAGAGTCACCACGCCGGGATGGACGCGGTCGGCGACGACGTCGGCACGCCGACCATCCACGTCAACGGCGTCGCGTTCTTCGGGCCCGTCCTCTCGAAGATTCCGCGCGGCGAGGAGGCCGGCAAGCTCTGGGACGCCTCGGTGACCTTTGCCTCCTACCCACACTTTTTTGAGCTCAAGCGGACTCGCACCGAGCCTCCGGCCTTCGACTAATCCGGCCTGCGTTGCGTCGCTGAGTTCCGGCAGGGAAGGATGTCGGGCATGCGGGTCTACCTGGGTTCCGACCATGCGGGATATGAGCTCAAGCAGCAGATCATCGAGCACCTGAAGACATCCGGACACGAGCCGATCGATTGCGGCGCCTTTACCTACGACCCCGAGGACGACTACCCGGCGTTTTGCATTGACGCTGCAACACGCACGGTGGCCGACCCCGACAGCCTGGGTATCGTCATCGGGGGATCGGGCAATGGCGAGCAGATCGCGGCCAACAAGGTCCCCGGCGCGCGTTGCGCGCTGGCGTGGAGCGTCGAGACCGCCTCGTTGGCTCGTCAGCACAACAACGCGCAGCTGATCGGTATTGGCGGGCGCATGCACACCGTTGCAGACGCGCTGACCTTCGTCGATGCCTTCCTCACCACGCCATGGTCGAAAGCCGAACGCCACCAACGGCGTATCGACATCCTTGCCGAGTACGAGCGGACTCACCAGGCGCCGCCGGTGCCCGGCGCGCAGGCCTGAGAGACTTCCATTGCCCGAAGGGCATACCCTGCACCGGCTGGCCCGGCTGCACCAGCGCCGATTCGCCGGTGCGCCAGTCGCGGTGTCCAGTCCCCAGGGCCGATTCGCCAGTTCGGCGGCCGCGGTGGACGGGCGGGTGTTACGGCGCGCCAGCGTTTGGGGCAAGCACCTGTTTCATCACTACGCGGACGGCCCGATCGTGCACGTTCATCTCGGTCTCTACGGCACCTTCACCGAATGGTCCCGCCCCGGCGATGGGCTGCTTCCCGAAGCGGTGGGTCAGGTGCGGATGCGGATGGTCGGCGCCGACTACGGCACCGATCTGCGCGGCCCGACGGTGTGTGAGCTGATAGACGAAGCCCAGGTCGGCGACGTCGTGGCCAGGCTCGGACCCGACCCGCTGCGCGCTGATGCCGACCCGTCGTGGGCTTGGGCCCGGATCACGAAGTCCCGCAGGCCTATTGGCGCACTCCTCATGGATCAGACCGTCATTGCGGGCGTCGGCAACGTCTACCGCAGCGAGTTGCTGTTCCGCCACCGCATCGACCCGTTCCGGCCCGGCCGGGGGATCAGCGAAACCGAATTCGACGCGGCATGGGCCGATTTGGTGGCGCTGATGAAGGTCGGCTTGCGCGGCGGCAAGATCATCGTCGTGCGCCCCGAACACGACCACGGTCCGCCGTCCTACCTGCCCGACCGGCCGCGGACGTACGTCTATCGGCGCGCCGGCGAGCCGTGCCGGGTGTGTGGAACAACAATCAGCAGGGCTGTGCTGGAAGGCCGAAATGTGTTCTGGTGCCCTGTCTGCCAGACCTGACCGATTGCCGGGGCAGACCGCATTGCCAGGAAGTGACAGGAAGAATCCTGGTGTCTTTGGTTTTGATCCCGATTCGGTGGGTAGTTTACGCCTGTGAAAACTATTCCCCGTTTAGCTGCAACGATTTTCGCCGGGGCGGCCGCTTTGGGTGTGGCCGGGGTGGGTGGCGCGGTTGACGCGCAAGCGCAGCCAGGGCCCTTCCCGCAATGGTGCCCAGGTGAATTTTGGGACCCGGGTTGGGGTGATAACTGGGACTGGAATAACTGCCATGACTGGCGCGGTGGGCCTTGGGGACCGGGCGGGCCTGGGGGACCGCCGCCGCCTGGTGGGCCTTGGGGACCGGGGCCTGGGGGGCCGCCACCGCCACCCGGTGGGCCTTGGGGACCGGGCCCTGGGGGACCGTGGGGACCGCGCTGAGCCTTGGGGACCTGCGCAGTCAAACGCGCCCTGCCGGTACCGATCGGCAGGGCGCGTTTTCGTGACGCCCATTTGTGGCGCCGATCGTCGGTGCGTCAGCCCGGGATGACCCCCAGCGCCCTGTAGACCTCGTCACTGAGCGCCAGGCTGCGGGGATCCGCGTTGGCCTTCGTCGCGTCGAAGCGATTCATCACATACGCGTAGCCGATCCGGTGTTCCAGGTCGACAAAACCGAATGAGCCGCCTAGGCCGCCATGGCCGAAGATCCGCCGGTTGGGCCCGTTGACGCCACGTTGGTTGAGCATGTAGCCCAGACCCCACCCGTGGTCGGCGACCCGGGGACCGAGCACCAGATCAGTCTCGAAACCGCCCTGCGAGACCCGGACCAGTTCCATGTGCTCGCGGCTGAGCAATTTCTCTTGGGCGAGCGCGTTGTAGAACGTCGCCAATCCCAGCGCGGACACTTGCCCGTTGGTGCCGGGGAACTCGAGCCGGCGCCATAGCGTCAAGTCGTGGGAGCCGAGTTCGTCGTCGGGGGCGAATCCCATCGAAACCGACAGCGCGGCCTTGGGGTGTTCGGCGAGGCTGGTCGGGTACCCGGGGGCTTGCACGTCGGCCAGCAGGTCCCGGGCGTGCGGCTTTTTCACCCGATCGGCGCAGCGCAGTTGTTCGGCCGGGGACAAGCCGATGTGGACGTCGGCGCCGAGCGGTTCGGCGATCTCGGTGCGCAGGTACTGACCGATTGTGCGACCGCTCACCCTGCGGAAAACCTCGCCGAGGATGAAACCGAAGGTGGTCATGTGATAGCCCTGAGCGGTGCCCGGCTCCCACCACGGTTCCGCGGCGGCCAGTTGCTGGCAGACAAAGTCCCAGTCGGCGACTTTTTCCCAACTCATCCGGGTGCGCGGCCCGATTACGCCGGATCGGTGGCTCATCACCATGGCCAAGGTGATGTCTTCCTTACCCGCCTGCCCGAACTCGGGCCAGTAGCGGGCCACCGGAGCCTGCAGGTCCAGCTCCCCGCTGTCGGCGAGTTGGTGGAAGCAGGTGGCAGACAGGCCCTTGGTACCCGACAGCACGGTGGTCAGGGTGTTCTGCTGCCAGGGCCGGGTACCAGCGGCGTCAGCCGAGCCGCCCCACAGGTTGACGACCAGGTTCCCGTCGACCCACACTGCGACGGCCGCGCCGACTTCGTTGAGCAGCGCGAAGTTGCGCTCGAACGCGTCGCGTACCCCTATGAAGTCCGACGCGCACGAGCCATGGATGTCAGCGCGTGTTTTAAGGTCGCTCATGGCGCCTTTCTGCCGGGCACAACATTAGCCCGACGCTAAGCCGAGCGGGCGACGGGAATCGAACCCGCGTAGCTAGTTTGGAAGACTAGGGCTCTACCATTGAGCTACGCCCGCGTGCATTAGTCGAGCGAGACTGTACGTGCCGGGAGACATCAAATCTAATCGAGCCTGTTATGTGACCGCCCCGTGAGGTCCCTGAGGTCTGCAGAGGTCATTGCAAAGCCAGTGCTGCCGGGCCGTAGGATCGCGAGGTCAGTGCGGGGTGTAGCGCAGCTTGGTAGCGCATCCGCTTTGGGAGCGGAAGGCCGCAGGTTCAAATCCTGTCACCCCGACAAGCACTCGCCGCACCCACGGCCACCCGACAGGAACGACCAACGAGGAGCACACCCGTGAAGAGCAGTGTCGAGCAGTTGAGCCCCACCCGGGTGCGCATCAGCGTTGAAGTGCCTTTCACCGAGCTTGAGCCCGATTTTCAGCGGGCCTATAAAGAGCTGGCCAAGCAGGTGCGGCTGCCCGGCTTCCGGCCCGGGAAAGCCCCCGCGAAGTTGCTGGAGGCTCGCTTCGGCCGGGCGGCGATGCTCGAACAAGTCGTCAACGAAGCACTGCCAGGCCGGTACGGGCAGGCGGTCGCGGAATCGGAGGTCCACCCGCTCGGCCAGCCCGAAATCGAGGTGACCAAACAGGAGTACGGCCAAGACCTGGCGTTCACCGCCGAGGTCGACGTGCGCCCCAAGATCGCCCTTCCGGATTTGAGCGCGCTGACCGTCTCGGTGGATCCAATCGCGGTCAGCGACGACGACGTCGAAGCCGAACTGCAGTCGCTGCGTGTCCGGTTCGGCAGCCTGGCCGAGGTGGACCGGCCGGTGGCTCTCGGTGACTTGGTCACGATCGATTTGTCCGCCACCGTCGACGGCGAGGACGTGCCGAACGCCCGCGCCGAGGGAATGTCTCATGAGGTCGGCTCCGGCCGGCTCATCGCAGGTCTCGACGACGCGCTCGTCGGTTTGTCCATCGATGAGTCCCGGGTCTTCACCGCCCAGTTGGCGACCGGCGAACACGCCGGGCAGGACGCGCAGGTCACCGCCACCGTGCGGTCAATCAAGGAACGCGAACTGCCCGAGCCCGACGACGAGTTCGCGCAACTGGCCAGCGAGTTCGACACCATCGACGAGCTGCGGGCCAACCTCGGCGACCAGGTTCGCCTGGTCAAGCGAGCCCAGCAAGCGGAGCAGATTAGCGCCGCCGCGATGGACGCTTTGCTCGAGCAGGTGGACGTGCCGTTGCCGGAGGCGATCGTGCAGGCCCAGTACGAGGGCGCCGTGCAGAGCGCGCTGAGCGGCCTCAACAACGATGAAGCCAGGTTCGCCGAGGTGCTGACCGCGCGGGGCTCGTCACGCGAGGAGTTCGAGGCGGAGACACGCAGCGCTGCGGAAAACGACGTCAAGAGGCAGCTGCTGCTGGATGCCGTCGCTGACGAACTACAGGTCCAGGTCGGCCAAGACGACCTGACTGAACGACTTTTGATGACGTCTCGGCAATACGGCATCGAGCCGCAACAGCTGTTTAGCTACCTGCAGGAGAACAACCAGCTGCCGGCCATGTTCGCCGATGTGCGACGGGGGCGCGCTATGGCAGCGGTCGTCGAGGCCGCAACCGTCACCGATACCGACGGAAACACGATCGACACCAGTGAATTCTTCGGCAGGCCCGGTCAATCCGATGAGAGCTCTGCGACCGACCCAGAAGCCGAAGCCGAGGAAGCGGAAGAACCTGGTGAGACCAATGAGGCCGATGAGGCCGATGAGGCCGATGAGGCCAATGAGGGCAGTGAGGTCGTGGCGCAGCAGGCTTCCGACCAAGCCGCAAAATGAGCGAGACATTGACGCTGTAAGCGAACGGGCCCATTTCAGCGGGTGCGCGACCGCCAAACAGTGGGCTGGGTTGGTTAGTGTCGGTGCATACAGATCTCGAGAAAGCAGGTAACCCGGTCGTGACTGACATGCGTTCGAACTCGCAGGGTCTCAACCTCACCGACTCGGTCTATGAGCGCTTGCTGTCCGAGCGCATCATCTTCCTGGGCTCAGAGGTGAACGACGAAGTCGCCAATCGGTTGTGCGCACAGATTTTGCTGCTCGCGGCCGAGGACGCCGAAAAAGACATCAACCTCTACATCAACTCGCCGGGCGGATCGATCAGCGCCGGCATGGCGATCTACGACACCATGGTGCTGGCGCCCTGCGACATCGCCACCTACGCGATGGGCATGGCCGCCTCGATGGGCGAGTTCCTGTTGGCGGCAGGAACCAAGGGCAAGCGATACGCGCTGCCGCACGCCCGCATCCTGATGCACCAGCCGCTGGGCGGGGTGACCGGTAGCGCGGCCGACATCGCCATCCAGGCCGAGCAGTTCGCGGTCATCAAGAAGGAGATGTTCCGGCTGAACGCCGAATTCACCGGCCAGCCGATCGAACGTATCGAGGCGGATTCCGACCGCGACCGCTGGTTCACCGCCCCGGAAGCCCTGGAATACGGCTTCGTCGACCACATCATCACCCGCGCCGCCCACATCACTAACGGAGAAGCCCAATGAACCATCAGATCCAACCCCAGGCGCGCTACATCCTGCCGTCGTTCATCGAGCACTCCAGCTTCGGCGTCAAGGAATCCAACCCCTACAACAAGCTGTTCGAGGAACGCATCATCTTCCTGGGGGTCCAGGTCGATGACGCGTCGGCGAACGACATCATGGCCCAGCTGTTGGTGCTGGAGTCTTTGGACCCCGACCGCGACATCACCATGTACATCAACTCGCCGGGTGGTGGGTTCACCTCGCTGATGGCGATCTACGACACCATGCAGTACGTGCGGGCCGACATCCAGACGGTGTGCCTGGGCCAGGCCGCCTCGGCGGCGGCGGTGTTGCTGGCCGCGGGAACGCCGGGCAAACGGATGGCGCTGCCCAACGCGCGCGTGCTGATCCATCAGCCGTCGCTGTCCGGTGTCATCCAGGGCCAGTTCTCCGATCTGGAGATCCAGGCCGCCGAGATCGAGCGGATGCGGAGGCTGATGGAGACCACGCTGGCCCACCACACCGGCAAGGACGCCGCGGTAATCCGCAAGGACACCGACCGGGACAAGATCCTGACCGCCGAAGAGGCCAAGGACTACGGGATCATCGACACCGTTCTGGAGTACCGGAAACTTTCCGCCCAGACCGCCTGAGCCTTTCGCCGAGCGTGAACTGGCTGCGAGTTTTCGGCCATTTTTTCGCAGTGGTTTCACGCTCGGCGCAATGCGGTGGCCACATCGGCAATGTCGGCGGGCGTCACCCGGCAGCACCCCCCGACGATGCGCGCCCCGGCCGCAACCCACTGCGCCGCAAGCTGTCCGGAAAAGCGCGACGGACCGATCCAGGTGTGGTGCCGGCCGTCCCAGCCCTGTCCGCTGTTGGGGTAGACGATCACCGGCTTGCCAACGGCGCTAGCGATGTCGATCGCCGGAAGGACGTCGTCGGGTGCGCAGCAATTGACGCCTACCGCGACAATCTCCGGGACCCCGGCGGCAACCGCGAACGCCTCGGCGAGTGGCTGTCCGGCGCGGGTCCGCGTCCCGTCGATGGTGTAGCTGAGCCAGGCCGGCGTGCCGAGCGACTGCACCAGATGGACCAGCGCTTCGGCCTCGTCGACATCAGGCACGGTTTCCAGCGCGAGCACATCCGCGCCGGACGCGGCCAGCACCTCCAGCCGCGGGCCATGCCACTGGGCCAAGGCGGCGACGGACAGGCCGTAGCGCCCGCGATATTCGGACCCGTCGGCCAGCGCCGCGCCATACGGACCGACCGAGGCAGCGACGCAAAGGTCATCTGCGCCGACCTCGTCACGCGCCGTCTTGGCGAGTTCCACGCTGCGGCGCAGCATCCCGACGGCATCGTCTCGACCGATACCGTGCGCCGCGAAGCCCTCAAACGATGCCTGGTAACTTGCCGTCGTCGCGATCATGGCGCCGGCGCGAAAGTACGCGGCGTGCACCGCGACGATCTCCTGCGGAGCATCCGCGAGCAGTCTCGCCGACCACAACGGATCGGACAGATCATGACCGCGCGCCTCGAGCTCGGTGGCCAGGCCGCCGTCGCTGATCAGCACGGATTCATGGGGGAGAGCCAATCCCACACCGCCACTGTAAGGTGATGGCGCGGGGAGCCCACACGTGCGAGACGGGCTCACAAGCCTCGGTCACGTAACGGCCGCGACACGCCAAAGACACGGTTTGCGCGTCTCGGCGAGTGACAGGAGGGATCGCGCTATATGTTCTTTCACACGGACAGGCAGTGAATACCACTGACGCGATTCGGCGCTAATGGTCGCGTCGGGCCCGAGCAAGCGGGTAGCGTCGGAGAATACAGGCGGCACAGCAAGACGAACGGCGAACAGGAAGTAGGCCCTGAAGCATCATGGCGCGCATCGGAGACGGTGGTGATCTGCTCAAGTGCTCGTTCTGCGGGAAGAGCCAGAAGCAGGTCAAGAAACTTATTGCGGGCCCCGGTGTGTACATCTGCGATGAGTGCATCGACCTGTGCAACGAGATCATCGAAGAGGAACTCGCCGACGCCGACGATGTAAAGCTCGACGAACTGCCCAAGCCCGTTGAGATTCGGGAATTCCTTGAGGGTTACGTCATCGGGCAGGACAACGCCAAGCGGACGCTAGCCGTCGCGGTCTACAACCACTACAAGCGGATCCAGGCCGGCGAGAAGGGCCGCGACTCCAGGTGCGAGCCGGTTGAGCTGACCAAGTCCAACATCCTGATGCTCGGGCCTACCGGCTGCGGCAAGACATACCTGGCCCAGACGCTGGCCAAGATGCTCAACGTGCCATTCGCCATCGCGGACGCCACCGCGCTGACCGAGGCGGGCTACGTCGGTGAGGACGTCGAGAACATCTTGCTCAAACTCATCCAGGCCGCCGACTACGACGTCAAGCGCGCCGAGACCGGCATCATCTACATCGACGAGGTCGACAAGATCGCGCGCAAGAGCGAGAACCCGTCGATTACCCGCGACGTCTCCGGTGAGGGCGTTCAGCAGGCCCTGCTGAAGATTCTGGAGGGCACCCAGGCGTCGGTTCCCCCGCAGGGCGGGCGCAAGCACCCGCACCAAGAGTTCATCCAGATCGACACCACCAACGTGCTGTTCATCGTCGCGGGTGCGTTCGCTGGGCTGGAGAAGATCATCTACGAGCGCGTCGGCAAGCGTGGCTTGGGTTTCGGCGCGGAGGTCCGCTCCAAGGCCGAGATCGACACCACCGATCACTTCGCCGAAGTGATGCCCGAGGATCTGATCAAGTTCGGCTTGATCCCCGAATTCATCGGGCGGCTTCCGGTGGTCGCCTCGGTCACCAACCTGGACATGGACTCGTTGGTCAAGATCCTGTCCGAGCCGAAAAATGCTCTGGTCAAGCAGTACACCCGGCTCTTCGAGATGGACGGCGTGGAGCTGGAGTTCACCGACGACGCGCTGGAAGCGATCGCCGATCAAGCGATCCACCGGGGCACCGGCGCCCGGGGTTTGCGGGCCATCATGGAAGAAGTCCTGCTGCCCGTCATGTATGACATCCCTAGCCGCGACGATGTCGCCAAAGTGGTGGTGACCAAAGAGACCGTGCAGGACAACGTGCTGCCGACGATCGTGCCGCGCAAGCCGTCGCGCACGGAGCGCCGCGACAAGAGCGCCTAGCAAGGCGCGCGCCCGGCTCGGCGAAGCCGGGTTTGCCCTGTACCTGATCGCGATGCCGGAAACGGCGCACTTAGGCGGCGGATCGTTTGCCGGTGCGGGCCGAATGGGTCGACTCGGATCACGGCGAAAGTGACCAATACCACAGTTTTGCTGTGTGGTCGACCCCGTCCCCGAACTGAAACTTGTTTCAGCAGCGTAACCGGGGTGTGGCAGGGACCAGGAGACGGCCATACATGCGGCAAAGGAGTGTCATAATTGATACCGCCAGTGACATAAGCCTGAAGGCCGGGGGAGTCACTCCGACGGCGCGTAACCTGAATCTGCAGCGCGCAGTGCCTGTCCGGAGACAGATGGAAGGCTATAAAGACGTGGATCCGAATGGCAGCGAAGCAGGGTCAGAGTCTCATACCGGTGCCTCTGGTACCGGTTCGAACCGACAGCGCCTGGAAAATGTCGTCATCCGTTTCGCCGGCGACTCCGGCGACGGTATGCAGCTGACCGGCGACCGGTTCACATCGGAGGCAGCGCTTTTCGGCAACGACCTGGCAACCCAGCCGAACTACCCCGCCGAGATCCGGGCCCCTGCAGGCACCCTGCCGGGAGTCTCGTCCTTCCAGATTCAAATCGCCGATTACGACATCTTGACCGCCGGTGACCGGCCCGACGTACTCGTCGCCATGAACCCCGCAGCGCTGAAGGCCAACATCGGCGACCTGCCGCGCGGCGGAATGGTGATCGCGAATTCCGACGAGTTCACCAAGCGCAACCTGACGAAAGTGGGCTACGTAACCAACCCGCTGGAGACCGACGAGCTCGAGGAATACGTGGTGCACGCCGTGCCGATGACCACGCTGACGCTCGGGGCCGTCGAGGCGATTGGCGCGACGAAGAAAGACGGCCAGCGCGCCAAGAACATGTTCGCGCTGGGCCTGTTGTCGTGGATGTACGGGCGGCCGATCCAGACCAGCGAGACCTTCATCAGGGAGAAGTTCGTCCGCAAGCCCGACGTGGCCGAGGCCAATGTGCTGGCACTGAAGGCGGGTTGGAACTACGGCGAGACCACCGAGGCGTTCGGCACGACCTACGAGGTGTTCAAGGCCGCGTTGCCGGCCGGCGAGTACCGGCAGATCTCGGGCAACACCGCGTTGGCCTACGGCCTCGTCGCGGCCGGTCGGTTGGCCGACAAACAGGTCGTGCTCGGCAGTTACCCGATCACACCGGCGTCAGACATCTTGCACGAGCTGTCCAAGCACAAGAACTTCAATGTGATGACCTTCCAGGCCGAGGATGAGATCGGCGGCATCTGCGCCGCCATCGGCGCCTCCTACGGTGGCGCACTGGGTGTCACCAGCACGTCGGGCCCGGGTATTTCGCTGAAGTCAGAGGCGATGGGCCTCGCCGTGATGACCGAGCTACCCCTGATCGTCATCGACGTGCAGCGTGGCGGACCGTCGACGGGTCTGCCGACCAAGACCGAGCAGGCTGACCTGCTGCAGGCGCTGTTCGGCCGCAATGGTGAGTCGCCGGTGGCGGTGGTGGCGCCACGGTCTCCCGCTGATTGCTTTGAGATCGCGCTTGAGGCGGTGCGGATCGCGGTGTCGTATCACACCCCGGTGATCGTGTTGTCCGACGGTGCCATCGCCAACGGCTCCGAGCCGTGGCGCATCCCGGACGTCGGTTCGTTCACGCCGATCAAGCACATCTTCGCCAAACCGGGCGAACCCTTCCAGCCGTACGCCCGTCACCGGGAGACCCTCGCACGCCAATTCGCCGTGCCGGGGACCCCTGGTCTGGAGCACCGGATTGGTGGGCTGGAAGCGGCCAACGGGTCCGGCGACATCTCCTACGAGCCGGTCAACCACGACCTCATGGTCCGCTTGCGCAAGGCCAAGATCGACGGCATCACCGTGCCGGACCTCGAAGTCGACGACCCAACCGGCGACGCCCAGCTTCTGCTGATCGGCTGGGGCAGTTCGTATGGCCCAATCGGTGAGGCCTGTCGTCGGGCACGGCGCAGGGGTACCAAGGTAGCCCATGCGCACCTGCGGTATCTGAGCCCGTTTCCGGCGAATCTGGGCGTTGTATTGCGACGTTACCCGCGGGTGGTATGCCCGGAGATGAACATGGGTCAGCTGGCGATGTTGCTGCGCGCCAAGTACTTGGTTGACGTGAAATCGGTGACCAAGGTCCAGGGTGTCTCCTTCTTGGCCGACGAGATAGGGCGCTTTATCCGGGCCGCGCTGGCCGGGCGGCTGACCGAACTTGAGCGAGACAAGATGATGGTTGCCAAATTGTCGGCGGCCAGGGTTGAAGTGGGAGCTAGCTAATGGGCAATCTGGCGGGCACAGACCTCGGTTTGACCCCGGGGTTGACGAAGAACGACGGGGTGCCCACAACGGACCAGCCGCAGAAGGGCAAGGACTTCACCAGTGACCAGGAGGTCCGCTGGTGCCCGGGCTGCGGTGACTACGTCATCCTCAACACCATCCGCAACTTCCTGCCCGAGCTGGGGCTCCGTCGCGAGAACATCGTGTTCGTCAGCGGCATCGGCTGCTCCAGCCGCTTCCCGTACTACCTGGAGACCTATGGATTCCACTCGATCCACGGCCGCGCTCCGGCGATCGCCACCGGTCTGGCACTGGCCCGCGAGGATCTGTCGGTGTGGGTGGTCACCGGCGACGGCGACGCGTTGTCGATCGGTGGAAATCACCTGATCCACGCGCTGCGCCGCAACGTCAACCTCACGATTCTGCTGTTCAACAACCGGATCTACGGGCTGACGAAGGGTCAGTACTCGCCGACGTCAGAGGTCGGGAAGGTCACCAAGTCGACACCGATGGGATCGCTGGACCACCCGTTCAACCCGGTGTCGTTGGCGCTGGGCGCCGAGGCGACCTTCGTCGGTCGCGCACTGGACTCCGACCGCAATGGGCTGACGGAGGTGCTGCGCGCCGCCGCCCAGCATCGCGGCGCGGCGGTAGTCGAAATCCTGCAGGACTGCCCGATCTTCAACGACGGCTCGTTCGACGCGCTGCGCAAGGAAGGCGCCGAAGAGCGGGTGATCAACGTCCGCCACGGCGAGCCGATCGTGTTCGGCGCAGGCGGCGAATACTGCGTGGTGCAGTCCGGCTTCAGCCTCGAGGTGGCCAAGACCGCCGACGTTGCAGTCGAAGAGATCGTCGTGCACGACGCGCACGCCGACGACTCGGCCTATGCGTTCGCGCTGTCCCGGCTGTCCGATCAGAACCTGGATCACACCGTGCTGGGAATCTTCCGCCACATCAGCCGACCCACCTACGACGACGCGGCCCGCTCTCAGGTCCGCGTCGCGCAGTCAGCGACCGCGTCCGACAGCGCTGCGCTGCAGTCGCTTTTGCGCGGGCGCGACACCTGGACCGTCGACTAACGTGCCCGACCGAGTGTCGCTCGCCGGGATCGTACTTGCTGGAGGCGAATCTCGGCGTATGGGCCGCGACAAAGCCAGCCTCCCGTATCCAGGGTCCGTTGCCGGGCGCACCGGGGCCGTCGGGGCCCACGGCGCCACCACGATGGTCGAGCACGTCCTCGGCATCGTGACGGAGCGTTGTGAGCCGGTTTTCGTGATCGCGGCGCCGGGGCAACCCTTGCCTGCGCTGCAGGCTCGCATCATCCGCGACGAGGTGCGGGGGCTGGGGCCATTGCCGGCGACCGGGCGCGGATTGCGGGCGGCGGCCGAGGCCGGCGCTCGGCTCGCGTTCGTCTGCGCCGTCGACATGCCGCTTCTCACAGTCGAATTGATCGACGATCTCGTCCGCCTCGCCACCGAGACCAATGCCGAAGTGGTATCGCCGTGGGACGGTCGTAGCCACTATCTCTCCGCGGTGTACCGGACCGATCTGGCCGACCGGGTGGACGCGCTAGTCGCTGCCGGCGAGCGCAAAATGAGCGCCTTGATCGACGCCTCGGACGCTCAACAGATCGTGCTGCCGGATTCGCGGCCGGTGACCAACGTCAATACGGCCGCCGACTTGCAGACACTGGTGCAGCCCGGATCCTGACGGTGGCCTTGCACAATCTGAATTATTCGATATTTGATATTTAGCCCATCAAAATTTGAACAAATCATTTATTGCAAACGGTTGCATTTAATGGTTCTGGGAGTCGGCAAGGAATTGATGCGACTTCCAAGGTCAGTGGGACATCGTATTGTGTTGCGGCAGCGATGATTTGAGACATCGAGCGGCCGCAAATGGGTCCAGACGCGTACAGTATGTTGTCCGGGCAACCGTCTGTGGCAAACTTTCTCGCGTTCGAAATCGCGAACGGCCAGCGCCCAACGGATCGTGCCTCGCCGTACGGTGCGGCCCGCCGTGACCGTGACTGATGTTCGACGCCTGGAACCGGCTTAAAATCGTTGTGAGAGTGCGTAATTCAGTGATCTACTGAGTCGAGGCACGATTTCCAGCCGGACATCGGAGGTTGCCCGCTGGTTTCGCTGCTGCTCCTGCCGGGGAACAGTGAATAATGTTGTAGGACTGAGTAGTTCGATGATATGTCACAATCGGCCGGATGGGCTCGGAACGAGATGGGGGTCAGGCCGGCGAAGCTCGCTGTGGGCGTACGACTGGCGCCTTCGACGCGGTCCGTGGGGCCGCACCCGAATCGGCCGCGTACCGCGCGAGCAAAATCCGTGGTCCAGGTCACAATATTAGAGTGATTCGGGTCACTATAACGCCGCGGCCGCGAAGCATTGGTGTGCGTCGAGAATGCACTGTTGACCTGCAATGACCATTCTGCGATCGCGCCGTAATCGGGTCGTTATAGGAGCGGGATATCCGCTTGCTAAAGATGACGAATCGATTTCGGTCTCGTACCGTTCCTGCTTAGCCCGAAAGCTCGGGCACAAAAATTGAATCCACGGACCCGCGTGTGAGCGGGGCTGCGGACGGCTTGAGCTTTAGGAGCCGCCGCGGCCGGCGGTAGCAGCCGCCGGGCAGATCAGACCCCCGCTGTCGTGCCAGAACCGCCTGGCACGTCCCAAAAGCAGCAATCCCGCATGGACAAAGCACCCAACCCACACCCGTGGGCTGGCTTTGGCGCGCGCGCACCGCGAAAGGAACAATGTTGAAGAACGTCCGCAAGACGCTCGTCGTTGCCGCGATCACAGGGACGCTCGTGACTGTGCCGTCCACCGCTACCGCCTATGCGGACGCGGTGGGCTTTGAACCGAACGTGGCCCCCGCCGAGCCTGGCCCGGACGCCGCGGCTCCCGCACCGGTGGGCTTTGACCCGAACGTTCCGCCCCCGCCGCCGGCCCCGGACGCCCCGGCTCCGGTGGGCTTTGACCCGAACGTCCCGCCGCTTCCGGCGCCGGACGCCCCGCCGCCCCCGGCGCCGGACGCCCCGCCGCCCCCCGCACCGGTGGGCTTTGACCCGAACGTTCCTCCGGCGCCCCCCGCTCCGGACGCACCGCCCGTTCACCAGGCGTACACCGTCAACTGGGACGCAATCGCTCAGTGTGAGTCTGGCGGGAACTGGGGGATCAGCACCGGTAACGGTTTCTCCGGCGGCCTGCAGTTCACCCCCGGCACCTGGCGGGCCAACGGTGGCTCGGGATCGCCGAATGGCGCCAGCCGTGAGGAGCAGATCCGGGTGGCCGAGAACGTCCTGCACTCACAGGGCATCGGCGCCTGGCCCGTCTGCGGGCGTCGCGGCTGACCAATGATTTGACGGCGCTGGCCGTCGGTCGTATGAAGTGTGCCGGGCCTGGTGCCCGGCACACTTCATATATGGCCGGGGGTAGCGTCGGGCCAGTGACCGCGACGCCGCGCGAATTCGACATCGTCTTGTACGGGGCGACCGGTTTCGTGGGGAGGCTGACCGCTGAATACTTGGCCCGGGCCGGCGGGGACGCACGCATCGCACTGGCCGGCCGCTCAACAGAACGGTTGCGCGCGGTTCGTGACACCTTGGGTGAATCGGCGCAGTCCTGGCCAGTTCTGGCCGCCGACGCGGCATCGCCGTCGACGCTGAATGAGATGGCCGCGCGGACGAGAGTCGTCGTCACCACCGTCGGGCCCTACACCCGTTACGGGTTGCCGCTGGTGGCCGCGTGCGCAGGCGCCGGCACCGATTACGCGGACCTGACCGGCGAGCCACCGTTCGTGCGCAGCAGCATCGACCTCTACCACAAGCAGGCCGTCGACACCGGCGCCCGCATCGTGCACGCCTGTGGATTCGACTCGGTACCTTCGGACCTGAGCGTCTACGCGCTGTATCAGGCAGTGCGGCGGGATGGCGCCGGCGAGCTCGTCGACACCGACTTCGTGGTGCGCTCCCTGTCGGGCGGGCTATCGGGGGGCACCATCGCATCGCTGCTGGAAGTGCTGCACACAGTCTCCAGCGACCCCGACATGCGTCGTCAGTTCGCGGATCCGTACACACTGAGCACCGACCGCGGCGCCGAACCTGAACTCGGGCCGCAGCCCGATCTGAAGTGGCGTCGCGGTCGTCATATCGCGCCGGAACTGGCCGGTCTGTGGACGGCCGGATTCATGATGGCGCCGACCAACACCCGGATCGTGCGTCGCAGCAACGCACTATTGGACTGGGCGTACGGCAGGCGCTTCCGGTACAGCGAAAACATGAGCCTGGGGTCGTCGGTCGTGGCGCCGGCGGCATCGGCGATCGTCAGCGGGGTCGGCAACGTGATGTCCGGACTGGGCAGCCGCTATTTCCGGCTACTGCCGCGCCGGCTGGTGGAGCGTGTGGTCCCCCAACCCGGCACCGGGCCGAGTGCGGCGGCTCAAGAGCACGGCTACTACCGGACCGAGACCTACACCACCACGACCCGCGGCGCCCGGTACGTGGCGCGCATGGCGCAGCAGGGCGATCCGGGTTACAAGGCGACCTCGGTGCTGCTGGGAGAGTGTGGTCTTGCGCTGGCATTCGACAGAGACAAGCTCTCCGACCTGCGTGGCGTCCTAACGCCCGCGTCCGCAATGGGTGACGCGCTGCTGGCCCGCTTCCCGGGCGCGGGCGTCTCACTGCGGACCGAGCGGTTGAACTGACTCGGCGAGACGGGCTTTCGGTCGAGGTCGGGCACGTCTAGTGTCGTAATTGGCTTGGCTCTACATCTCAGCAACATCCCAGCGACGAAGGTGGACCCCGATGGCCGGTCTTGACGATCTCTACGCGCAGATCCCCACGTCTGAAATCGCATCCAGGCTCGGCGCCGACCAAGGCGAGGTCGACAGCGCGCTGCACACTCTGGTGCCGGTGCTGCTCAGCGGAATCCAGCACAACTCGCAGGATCCCGAGCACGCCAGCAAGATCGAGTCCGCCGCCAGTAGTAACGCCGCCCGCGGGCTGCTCGACGCCGGCGGGGGTGTCGACCAGGTTGACGAGAGCGACGGGCATCAGGCGGTCGCGGCGCTCTTCGGCGGCAATGACACCGACCAGGTCGCCGCGGCACTGGCGCAGGGAGGGGCCGGCAATAGCGACTTGCTCAAGAGGTTGCTTCCGGTGGTGCTGCCGATCGTGTTGGCCTACATCGGAAAACAGCTCAGCCCCGGTGGCGGGCAGACCACTACGGCACAGAGCAGGGAGGAAGCCTCCGGTGGCGGCCTGGGTGACATCCTGGGCAGCATCCTCGGCGGCGCCTCCGGCGACAAGTCCTTGGGTGGCATCCTGGGCAGCGTGCTGGGCAGCAAGGGCGGCGGCCTCGGCGATATCCTCGGCGGCCTGCTCAGCGGCAAGAAATAGCGCTGGCGCCGCGCTCCGCGCGGAGTGTTCATGCGCAGTTCCCGCGTGGTTTCTATTGCGTCGAGAAAGGGATGCCCAGGCCGAACCAAGATCAGTAGGCGCCCGCCCATCGGGCACCGACAACGAGTCCGGCGTCAGCCGGCTGGACTGGATAAAACTGGATAACGAGAGGGAATGTCATGTCAGACACGCTCACCGAAGGACAGAAGCTCGTACGAGGCGAATCGCTCGCCTCAAGCAACGGCGCCTATACCCTCACCCTCCAAGACGACGGCAACCTGGTGCTGGCCTCCCGCGGTCAGGCTCTGTGGGCCAGTTCGACCACCGGCCAGGATGTGGTGCGCGCCGAAGTGCAGCGCGACGGCAACTTCGTTCTCTACACGGCGGACAAACCGGTTTGGCACACCGACACCAAGGGCAAGAAGAACGTCAGACTCGTGCTTCAAGATGATCGCAACCTGGTGCTCTACGCCGCTGACGGACCGGCCTGGTCGACGCACACCGAGACCGATGCCGCGCCGCCGCCGGAGCCCGCGGCCGCCGCGGAATCAGCCACTGCTGACGGGCCGGCCATCGAGGAGGCTGTCGCGGAGGAGGTCCCTGAGCCCGCACCGGAACCCGCCGCGCGGACGTACACCGTGGTCTCCGGCGACACCCTGTGGGCCATCGCGGAGCGCTTCTACGGCGACGGCAACAAATACCAGGCGATCGCGGACGCCAGTGGCATCCCCAATCCTGACCTGATCTATCCCGGCCAAGTGCTCACGATTCCCTGATCCCCTGAGATCGCAGCTCCAAGACAACCGATCACCTGCTTTGGGCGATTTAGCGCGCGCTGAGCGGTCTTCCTAGAATTGACCGGTGACCGCCAGCCGCAGCTCTGCCGCCGACCTGCTGCCCAAGTCGTGGGATCCGGGTGCGATGGAGAGCGCGATCTACCAGAAGTGGCTGGATGCGGGCTACTTCACCGCGGACCCGACCAGCGCCAAACCCGCGTATTCGATCGTGCTGCCGCCACCGAACGTGACCGGCAGCCTGCACATGGGCCACGCGCTGGAGCACACGATGATGGACGCCCTGACCCGCCGCAAGCGGATGCAGGGTTACGAGGTGCTGTGGCAGCCGGGCACGGACCACGCGGGTATCGCGACTCAGAGCGTGGTGGAAAAGCAGCTCGCGATCGACGGCAAGACCAAAGAAGACTTCGGCCGTGAGCTGTTCATCGAGAAGGTGTGGGACTGGAAGCGTGAGTCTGGCGGCGCCATTGGTGGCCAGATGCGTCGGCTCGGCGACGGAGTGGACTGGAGCCGCGACCGCTTCACCATGGACGAGGGTCTGTCGCGAGCCGTGCGGACGATCTTCAAGAGGCTCTACGACGCCGGCCTGATTTATCAGGCCGAGCGGCTGGTCAACTGGTCGCCGGTGCTTGAGACGGCGATCTCGGACCTAGAGGTCAATTATCAGGACGTCGAAGGCGAGCTGGTGTCGTTCCGGTACGGCTCGCTCGGCGATGCGCAGCCCCACATCGTGGTCGCCACCACTCGGGTCGAGACGATGTTGGGCGATACCGCGATCGCGGTCCATCCTGACGACGGGCGCTACCGCCACCTGGTCGGCACCACCCTGCCGCACCCCTTTATCGACCGGCAGCTCGTCATCGTCGCCGACGAGCACGTCGATCCCGAATTCGGCACCGGCGCAGTCAAAGTCACGCCGGCTCACGACCCGAACGACTTCGAGATCGGGCTGCGCCACCAGTTGCCGATGCCCTCGATCCTGGACACCAAGGGCCGGATCGTCGACACCGGAACGCAATTCGACGGCATGGACCGCTTCGAGGCACGGGTCGCGGTGCGGGAGGCACTTGCCGCGCAGGGCCGGATCGTCGAGGAGAAGCGACCCTACCTGCATAGCGTCGGACACTCCGAGCGCAGCGGCGAGCCGATCGAGCCACGCCTGTCGTTGCAGTGGTGGGTCAGGGTGGAATCGCTGGCCAAGGCCGCCGGCGATGCGGTGCGCAACGGGGACACCGTGATTCACCCCGCCAGCCTGGAACCACGCTGGTTTTCTTGGGTCGACGACATGCACGACTGGTGTATCTCGCGACAGCTGTGGTGGGGCCACCGCATCCCGATCTGGTACGGGCCCAACGGCGAGCAGGTGTGCATCGGTCCGGACGAAACGCCGCCGGAGGGCTGGGAGCAGGACCCCGACGTGCTGGACACCTGGTTCTCGTCGGCGCTGTGGCCGTTCTCCACGTTGGGCTGGCCGAAAAACACTCCGGAGCTGGAAAAGTTCTATCCGACAAGCGTTCTGGTGACAGGCTACGACATCCTGTTCTTCTGGGTCGCGCGGATGATGATGTTCGGTACCTTCGTCGGTGGCGACGACGTCATCACGCTCGGCGGCCGCCGCGGCCCGCAGGTGCCGTTCACCGACGTGTTTCTGCACGGGCTGATCCGTGACGAGTTCGGCCGAAAGATGAGTAAATCCAAGGGAAACGTCATCGATCCGCTGGAATGGGTGGAGATGTTCGGGGCCGATGCGCTGCGGTTCACGCTGGCCCGCGGCTCGAGCCCCGGCGGTGACCTGGCCGTCGGCGAGGACGCTGTCCGGGCGTCGCGCAATTTCGTTACCAAGTTGTTCAATGCCACCCGCTACGCGCTGCTCAACGGCGCCACCACTCAGTCAGGGGCGCCATTACCCGCTCAAGACAAGCTGACCGATGCCGATCGGTGGATTCTCGGACGATTGGAAGAGGTTCGGGCCGAAGTCGATTCGGCCTTGGACGGATATGAGTTCAGCCGGGCCTGCGAGGCGCTTTACCACTTCGCGTGGGACGAATTCTGCGACTGGTACGTCGAACTGGCCAAGACGCAGCTTGCCGACGGAATCACGCACACCACCGCGGTGCTGGCCACGGCACTGGACACGCTGCTGCGGCTGCTGCACCCGGTGATCCCGTTCATCACCGAAGCGCTGTGGCAGCCCCTGACGGGGCGAGAGTCGCTGGTGATCGCCGACTGGCCGAAACCGTCCGGCGTCGCCCTTGATCCGATTGCCGCGCAACGAATCACGGATATGCAAAAGCTGGTGACCGAGGTCCGCCGATTCCGCAGCGACCAGGGTCTGGCTGACCGGCAAAAGGTGCCGGCCCGTTTGTCCGGCGTCCAGGCCGCCGACCTGAGCACCCAGGTGGCCGCCGTGGCCTCGTTGGCGTGGCTGACCGTGCCGGGCGCGGAGTTTGCGCCGTCGGCGTCTTTGGAGGTGCGCCTTGGTGGCGGCACGCTCGTCGTCGAACTCGACACCTCGGGCACCATCGATGTGGCCGCCGAGCGCCGCCGCCTGGAAAAGGATTTGGCCGCAGCGCAGAAGGAATTGGCGTCGACGGCCGCCAAATTGGCCAACGCGGACTTTCTGGCCAAAGCCCCGGAGGCCGTGGTCGGGAAGATTCGCGACCGCCAGCGAGTGGCCCAGGAAGAATCCGAGCGGATCACCGCCAGGCTGGCCGGGCTGCAGTGAGTTTCGAGCAACCCGAGTGGGCAGCGGCGCCCGGCCCGGAACCCGGGATAGCTCCCACGCCGGACGAGATCGCGTCCTTGCTGCAGGTCGAGCACCTGCTGGACCAGCGCTGGCCGGAGACGAAAATCGAGCCGAGCCTGACCCGGATCAGCGCATTGATGGACTTGCTCGGCTCACCGCAACTGGCCTATCCGTCGATCCACATCGCGGGCACCAACGGTAAGACTTCGGTGGCGCGGATGGTCGATGCGTTGGTGAGCGCGCTGCACCAGCGGACCGGCCGAACGACCAGCCCGCACTTGCAGTCGGCGGTCGAGCGCATCGCGATCGACGGAAGACCGATCAGTCCGGCGCAGTACGTGGCGACGTATCGGGAGATCGAGCCGTTCGTGCAGATGGTCGATGCGCAATCGCTGTCCGACGGCGGTCCGGCGATGAGCAAGTTCGAGGTCCTCACCGCGATGGCGTTCGCCTCGTTCGCGGATGCTCCCGTCGACGTCGCGGTGGTCGAGGTGGGCCTGGGCGGCCGTTGGGACGCCACCAATGTGATCAACGCGCCGGTGGTGGTCATCACCCCGGTCAGCGTTGACCATGTCGAATACCTCGGTGACGACATCGCCGGGATCGCCGGCGAGAAAGCCGGCATCATCACCAGGGCGGCCGACGGTTCGCCGGACACCGTCGCGGTCATCGCACGCCAGGTGCCGGCGGCTATGGAGGTGCTGCTGGCCCAATCGGTGCGCGCCGACGCCGCGGTTGCCCGGGAGGATTCGGAATTCGCGGTCTTGGGCCGCCAGGTCGCGATCGGTGGCCAGCTGTTGCGGCTACAGGGTCTTGGCGGGGTGTATTCGGACATCTACCTGCCGCTGCATGGCGAACATCAGGCGCACAACGCGGTGGTCGCACTGGCCGCCGTCGAGGCCTTCTTCGGGGCGGGTGCGGCGCGCCAGCTCGACGTCGAGGCCGTCCGGGCCGGTTTCGCCGCCGTCACCAGCCCCGGTCGGCTGGAGCGCATGCGCAGCGCACCCACCGTGTTCATCGACGCCGCGCACAATCCGGCCGGGGCGGGCGCGCTGGCGCAGACGCTGGTCGGCGAGTTCGACTTCCAAACCCTGATCGGGGTGATCAGCGTGATGGCTGACAAGGACGTGGGTGGCATTCTTGCCGCGCTGGAGCCGGCGTTCGATTCCGTGGTGGTGACCCACAACGGGTCACCGCGGGCGCTGGATGTCGAGTCGCTGGCGTTGGCGGCAGGAGAGCGGTTCGGGCCCGACCGGGTGATGACCGCCGAGAACCTGCGCGACGCCATCGACGTCGCGACCGCGCTGGTCGACGAGGCCGCCGAGGGTGACGCACTGTCCGGCACCGGGATCGTCATAACCGGCTCGGTCGTCACCGCCGGGGCCGCTCGCAGCTTGTTTGGACGTGATCCCGAATGACTGACCAGGCCCCGACACCGGCTGACCCGTGGAAGAGCTTCGGCGCGGTGATGGCCGCGACGTTGATGCTGGAGGCGATCGTGGTGCTGCTGGCAATACCGGTGGTAGGCGCGGTTGGCGGCGGGCTGACTGCGGCATCGCTGAGCTATCTGATCGGGCTGGCGGTGGTGCTCATCCTGCTCACCGCGCTGCAGCGCAGGCCCTGGGCGATCTGGGTGAACTTGGGCGTGCAACTGGTGCTGCTCGCCGGTTTCGCGGTGTACCCGGGCGTGGGATTCATCGGCGTGCTGTTCACCTGCGTGTGGGCGCTGATCGCCTACTTCCGTGCCGAGGTGCGGCGGCGCCAAGGATCTTCCGTGCACCAGCAACCGTCGGACTGATCGCCCCGCGGCTGAAGTACGCTGTGCGCCGTGACCGAACGGACCCTGGTATTGATCAAGCCCGATGGCGTCGAGCGACAGCTGATAGGCGAGATCGTCGGCCGCATCGAGCGAAAGGGCCTCAACATCGCGGCGCTCGAGCTCAGGCAAGTCAGCAAGGAGCTGGCCGGCCAGCATTATGCCGAGCACGAAGGCAAACCATTCTTTGGCTCGTTACTCGAGTTCATCACTTCGGGACCCGTGGTGGCGGCGATCGTCGAGGGACCACGGGCGGTCGCGGCGGTTCGCCAACTTGCCGGGGGCACGGACCCGGTGGGGAGCGCCACGCCCGGCACCATCCGGGGCGATTTTGGGTTGGAAGTGCAGTTCAACCTGGTGCATGGGTCCGACTCGACCGATTCGGCCCAGCGCGAGATTGCGCTCTGGTTTCCCGGCGTTTAGCGCGCGAACGGCGGGGGCGACTGCCGGGCCACTGGGCGGGTTTGCGGCGTATCCAGATCAGGGGCGAGTGGGCGCAGCCAGCGATATGGGATACTGACACAGGGTGAACGTCGTCGTACCGGCGTCGGACACCCGAATGAAGACTTTGACAAGCGCGACAATCGCGATCCCGCGATATGGCGCAGCATGTCAAGCCGTCATTCAGCACGGCGCCGAGTGGGTTCTCAATGAGCCGCTCGGGGTGAGACCATCACAAGCCCGGGAGAAGTGACCCGGGCACATAGTGCAGCCCTCGCGTGGCCGCGTCGAATGGACGCGCCCGGGGGCTTGAGGAGAATACGTGGTAGACGGTGCCCCAACTTCAGACCCATCAAAAGAGCCGACACAGCATGAGGAACTGCCGGATCGCCTGAGAGTCCATTCGCTGGCGCGAACGCTGGGAACTACCAGCAAGCGGGTGCTAGATGCGCTGAGCGCACTCGACGGACGCATCCGCAGCGCGCATTCCAGCGTGGACCGCGTCGATGCGGTCCGGGTACGCGATCTATTGGCCGCCCAACCCGACGTAGGTGCTGAGCCAGGGACCACCGCCCCGCCCGACGACCCCGCGGTGGCGAACCCGCCCGACGAACCCGAATCCCGGCTGATGCTGGAGACCGCGATCGAACGGCCGCATTACATGCCGCTGTTCGTCGCGCCGCAACCAGTACAGGCGGATGAAGGCAGCGAAGACGATGAAGCGGAATCCGTCGACGACGACTCCGATATCGACGATGAAGATCAGGCCGACCGGCCGGCCGGCCGGCGGCGTCGTCGTGGCCGTCGGGGCCGTGGCCGAGGACGAGGTGACCAGGGCGGATCCGACGGCCAGAGCGAGTCGGGTGACCCTATCGCCGGGGCCGACGGCGAGGCCGAACAGCGCACCGACTTGACCGAATCTGAGGACGTCGATGGCCAAGACGCCGAAGACTCCGAGGAACCCGGCGACGACGAGAACGGTTCGGCCGACGCGGCCAGCAAACGGCGCCGTCGGCGCCGGCGCCGTAAGTCGGGCTCGGGCGACGACAACGACGACAGTCCGGCGCCCGACGATCCGCCGAACACCGTGGTGCACGAGCGGGCCCCACGCCCGGCCGGCAAGTCCGGTGCCCCTGACGATGGCGCCACCGACACGGGCGCCGCCGAAATCAAAGGCATCGACGGCTCTACTCGGCTGGAGGCCAAGCGGCAACGCCGCCGAGACGGGCGCGACGCCGGGCGACGCCGCCCGCCGGTATTGACCGAGGCCGAATTCCTGGCTCGCCGCGAAGCCGTCGAGCGGGTAATGGTGGTGCGCGACAGGGTCCGCACTGAGCCACCGCACCCGGGCGCACGGTACACCCAGATCGCGGTGCTCGAGGACGGCATCGTCGTCGAGCACTTCGTCACCTCGGCCGCTTCTGCTTCCCTCGTGGGGAACATATACCTGGGCATCGTGCAGAACGTGCTGCCTTCGATGGAGGCGGCCTTCGTCGACATCGGTCGCGGCCGCAACGGCGTGCTCTACGCCGGCGAAGTCAATTGGGAGGCCGCGGGACTCGGCGGGGCCGATCGCAAGATCGAGCAAGCCCTCAAGCCCGGCGACTATGTCGTGGTCCAGGTAAGCAAGGACCCGGTCGGGCACAAGGGCGCGCGGTTGACCACCCAGGTGTCACTGGCCGGTCGCTACTTGGTGTACGTACCGGGTGCATCGTCGACCGGGATCAGCCGCAAGCTGCCTGACACCGAGCGCCAACGGCTCAAGGAGATCCTGCGCGAGGTGGTCCCGCCCGACGCGGGGGTGATCATCCGCACGGCGTCCGAAGGTGTCAAAGAGGACGATATCCGCGCAGACGTCAGCCGGCTTCAGGAGCGTTGGCAGCAAATCGAGGCCACGGCAACTGAGACCAAGAAGAAAGCCGCCGGCGCCGCGGTAGCGCTGTACGAAGAACCGGACGTGTTGGTCAAGGTCATCCGAGACCTGTTCAACGAGGACTTCGCCGGGCTCATCGTCTCCGGGGACGAGGCTTGGAACACGATCAATGAGTATGTGAATTCTGTTGCTCCCGACCTAGTTTCGAAGCTGACAAAGTACGAACCCCCCGCGGGGCCCGATGGGCAGGCCGGACCGGATGTGTTCGCGGTGCATCGCATCGATGAGCAACTGGCCAAGGCCATGGACCGGAAGGTGTGGCTGCCGTCGGGTGGCACGCTGGTCATCGACCGGACCGAAGCGATGACGGTGATCGACGTCAACACCGGAAAGTTCACCGGCTCGGGAGGCAACCTCGAGCAAACCGTCACCAAGAACAACCTCGAGGCGGCCGAGGAGATCGTGCGCCAGCTGCGGCTGCGTGACATCGGCGGCATCGTGGTCATCGACTTCATCGACATGGTGCTGGAGTCCAACCGCGATTTGGTGCTGCGTCGATTCACCGAGGCGCTTGCGCGCGACCGCACCCGCCACCAGGTGTCCGAGGTGACTTCGCTGGGCCTGGTGCAATTGACCCGCAAGCGGTTGGGGACCGGGCTGATCGAGGCGTTCTCGACGTCGTGCCCGAACTGTGGCGGTCGCGGGATCGTGCTGCACGCCGACCCGGTCGATTCGGCGGCGGCGACCGGGCGTAAGTCTGAGTCCGGTGGCCGGCGCGGCAGGCGATCGAAGAAGAGGTCCGATGAGCCAGCCGTGGCCAAGGTACCCGCTCACGCTCCCGGCGAGCATCCGATGTTCAAGGCGATGGCCGCGGGCTCGTCCGCGCCGGCCGGCCGGGATGAGGACGAGTCCGGCGAGCCCGTTGACGAACTCGCCACCGAGATCGAGGAGCAGACCGAAGAGCAGCGTCCGGCTGACCTGGAGGACACCGACCAGGATGACTTCGAAGACACCGACGAAGACACCGACGAAGACACCGACGAGGACGACGACACCGAAGACGACACCGACGACGACGAGCTCGACGATGACGAGGACCTCGTTGACGACGAGGACCTCGTTGACGACGAGGACGACGAGGACGACGAAGACCTTGACCTAGACGACGACCTCGACCTGGAGGGATCCGACTCCGGCTCCGACTCTGAGGAAGACGACGCTGACTCCGAGGTCGACAACGACAACGGGGAGATGCCCCGCGGCTCCGCTGTCCCCATCGAAACCGCGTCATCGTTTGGACGTCCGCGGCGGCGCGCGGCCGGCCGGCCGGCCGGCCCGCCGATCCACGTCGATTGAATGGACCTGCCGCCGGCAACGGGACAGTCACATTTGTCAGCGGGGTCACTCGGGTCACTTTGGCCTCTGGGACGAAGGGGTGGTGTTTTGTCCACCTCAGCGCGACAAACGGTTGTCGCGCTGAGGCGGACAAAAGGCCAAGTCCGGACCTTCAGTGATCCGCGTGGCGGATGTGGCGGATGTGCAAGGTCGGTAGGCGGTTTGACCCTGTAGCCGCTGGTCACGTACCCTTGACCAGTTGTCGCCAGGCGGGCAATTAGACTTTGGCCGCCGACAGCGGCCCCAGACCCACTACGCGCACGCAGCTTGCACGCGCCCGGAAGACGTTCAGGCAGGAGCAACGATGGCGACCTACGCAATCGTCAAGACCGGCGGCAAGCAGTACAAGGTCGCCGTCGGGGACGTGGTCAAGGTCGAAAAGCTCGACTCCGAGCCCGGAGCCCGGGTGTCGCTGCCGGTCGCCTTGGTCGTCGACGGCGCCACCGTCACCAGCGATGCCCAGGCGCTGGCCAAGGTCGCGGTGACCGGCGAGGTGCTCGAGCACACCAAGGGCCCCAAGATCCGTATCCACAAGTTCAAGAACAAGACCGGCTACCACAAGCGGCAGGGACACCGTCAGCAGTTGACGGTCCTCAAGGTCACCGGCATCAACTAGCGGAGGCGACAGAAATGGCACACAAGAAGGGCGCTTCCAGCTCGCGCAACGGCCGCGATTCCAACGCTCAGCGGCTGGGCGTCAAGCGGTTCGGGGGTCAGGTCGTCAAGGCCGGCGAGATCCTGGTCCGCCAGCGCGGCACCAAATTCCATCCGGGCGTCAACGTCGGACGCGGCGGCGATGACACGTTATTCGCCAAGTCCGGCGGGGCGGTTGAGTTCGGCATCAAGCGCGGACGCAAGACCGTCAACATCGTCGCGGCCGGACAGACCACCGACTGAGCGTCGCGAGTGTGGACCTAACCACGTAGGTACGCACTCGGCGGGTGAAGGGAAGCCCGATGCCTCGGTTTGTCGATCGCGTCGTCATCCACGCGCGCGCGGGTTCCGGCGGTAACGGCTGCGCTTCGGTCCATCGTGAGAAATTCAAGCCGCTGGGTGGCCCCGATGGCGGTAACGGCGGACGCGGCGGCAGCATTGTCTTCGTCGTCGACCCCGCGGTGCACACGCTGCTCGACTTCCATTTCCGCCCGCACATCACCGCGGCGTCGGGCAAACAGGGGATGGGCAACAACCGCGACGGCGCCACCGGCGCGGACCTGGAAGTCAAGGTGCCGGACGGCACCGTGGTGCTGGACGAAAATGGCCGGCTGCTGGCTGACCTGGTCGGCCCGGGCACCCGCTTTGAAGCCGCCGCCGGTGGCCGGGGCGGCTTGGGCAACGCTGCGCTCGCGTCGCGCGCCCGTAAAGCGCCCGGCTTTGCGCTGCTCGGCGAGCCGGGCCAGGCCCGCGACCTCACATTGGAGCTCAAGACCGTCGCTGATGTCGGCCTGATCGGGTTTCCGTCCGCCGGAAAGTCCTCGCTGGTATCCGTGATTTCGGCGGCCAAACCGAAGATCGCCGACTACCCGTTCACCACGCTGGTTCCCAATCTCGGCGTTGTCTCGGCGGGGGAGCACGCATTCACGGTCGCCGATGTGCCCGGTCTGATCCCCGGTGCATCCCAGGGCCGCGGCCTTGGCCTGGATTTCCTGCGGCACATCGAGCGGTGCGCGGTACTGGTGCATGTCGTCGACTGCGCCACCGCCGAACCGGGCCGCGACCCGATCTCCGACATCGACGCGCTGGAAGCCGAACTCGCGGCCTACACACCCACACTGCAGGGCGATGCGGTGCTGGGCGACCTCGCCGAGCGGCCGCGGGCGGTGGTGCTCAACAAGATCGACGTGCCGGAGGCCCGTGAGCTCGCCGAGTTCGTCCGTGACGACATCATCGCCGCGCGCGGCTGGCCGGTGTTCTGCGTGTCGACGGTCACCCGAGAAGGCCTGCAGCCGTTGATCTTCGGGCTGTGGCAGATGGTCTCGGCCTACCACGCCGCGCGTCCGGCGCCGGTTCCGCGGCGGCCGGTGATTCGTCCGGTGCCCGTCGACGACAGCGGCTTCACGGTCGAGCCCGACCCGCAGCAGCCGGGCGGCTTCGTCGTAACCGGGGCACGCCCCGAGCGCTGGATCGGCCAGACCAACTTCGACAACGACGAAGCGGTTGGCTATCTCGGCGATCGCCTCGCCCGCCTCGGTGTCGAGGAGGAACTGCTGCGGCTGGGTGCGCAACCAGGCTGCGCGGTGACCATCGGCGACATGACCTTCGACTGGGAGCCGCAGACGCCCGCGGGACATCAAGCCACACTGTCCGGCCGCGGCACCGATGCTCGGCTGGAACGCAGCGAACGCTCCGGCGCCGCCGAGCGCAAGGCCGCCCGGCGTCAGCGCCGCGAACACGGTGACGACTCGTGACCAGTCAACATCGAGAAGCCATCCGGACCGCGCGCAGCTTAGTCGTCAAGGTCGGGACCAACGCGCTGACCGCACCGTCCGGGGTGTTCGACGCGGGTCGGCTGGCCGAACTGGCGGACGCGATCGAGGCGCGGATGAAGGCGGGCACCGACGTCGTCATCGTGTCGTCGGGCGCCATTGCCGCCGGCATCGAGCCACTCGGATTATCCCGTCGCCCAAAAGATTTGGCGACCAAGCAGGCCGCGGCCAGCGTCGGGCAGGTCGCGCTGGTGAACTCGTGGAGTGCGGCATTCGCCCGGTATGGCCGCACGGTAGGGCAGGTGCTGCTGAGCGCGCACGATATTTCGATGCGGGCTTCCCACACCAACGCCCAGCGCACCCTGGACCGGCTGCGCGCACTGCATGCGGTGGCGATCGTCAACGAGAACGACACGGTGGCCACCAACGAGATCCGGTTCGGTGACAATGACCGGCTTTCGGCGCTGGTGGCGCACCTGGTCGGCGCCGAGGCCCTGGTGCTGCTCTCCGACATCGATGGGCTCTACGACTCCGATCCCCGCAAGAACAGCGCGGTGCCCGCCAGGTTTATACCGGAAGTGGGCGGGCCGGCGGACCTGGACGGCGTGGTCGCCGGCCGGGGCAGTGATTTGGGCACCGGCGGTATGGCGTCGAAGGTGCCGTCGGCGCTGCTGGCCGCAGATGCCGGGGTGCCGGTGCTGTTAGCCGCCGCTGCCGACGCCGCGACCGCGCTCACCGACGCCTCGGTGGGCACGGTATTTGCCGCACGGCCGGACCGGATGTCGGCGCGCCGGTTCTGGTTGCGCTATGCCGCCGAGTCGGCCGGCTCGGTGACTCTCGACGAGGGCGCGGTGCGTGCTGTGGTAGGGCAACGCCGTTCGCTACTGGCCGCGGGTATCACCGCGGTGTCGGGCCGGTTTTACGGCGGGGATGTGGTCGAATTGCGCGCGCCGGACGCGACGATGGTGGCCCGTGGTGTGGTCGCCTACGACGCGGCCGAGCTCGCCGCCATGATGGGCCGGTCGACCTCCGAGCTGCCCGGCGAGCTGCGCCGGCCCGCCGTGCACGCCGATGACCTGGTCGCGGTGTCGGTGGCTAACCCGGCCTAACTGAAGGGGCTGCTGTTGTCTTGCCACGCGGCCGATTCGGGGCGCGGTCCGTAGCGGCGGGTGTAGTCCTCGTGCATCTTGGCTTGTTTTTTGCGTTTGATGACATCGACCAGGTTCGGGTCGAGGCCATGCTGCGCCAGCCGGTGTCGGCGCCAGACCTTGTTCAACGCAAACGAGACCACCAGCGCCCAGGCATAGAGCGGCACCGTCATCTCGGTATGCACATACAGCGAAGCGGGCAGCAGCCAGAACGGTGCGAGAACCAACAGCGGTGGTATCGCCCACCGGATCATCTGCCGGCGCACGGCTCCTTTGCCCGCGAGATCGTTAGCGACCCAGCTGCGCATCGAACTGGGTAGGCATCGACCGTACGAGTAGGCGATGTACTGCCAAACGTTGGGTTTGGTAGTGGTCATGGCGGCTCCTATCGGGCGGGCGGCTTCAGGACTGCAAAGCTCCGGCCGCCAGGGCGGCCGAGTTGATCCGGGTCAACACCTCATGCAGGTGCTGAAGTTCGCCCATGCCGACGCCCAGGCGTGCGACGACGGCGGGCGGGATCTCGAGCGCGCGCCTCCGCAGGGCGGCGCCGCTCTTGGTGAGGTTGACGTCGGTAGAGCGCTCGTCGACCGCGTTTCGGGTGCGGGTGATCAGGCCGAGCGCCTCCAGGCGCTTGAGCATCGGCGACAGCGTGGCCGAATCCATCTGCAACGTGCCCGCAATGTCCTTGACCGACAGCGGTTTGCGCTGCCCCGATGATGCCTTGTGGTGATCCCAGAGTGTCAACATCACCAGATACTGCGGATGGGTCAGCCCCAGCGGCTCCAATAACGGCCGGTAGACCGCCAAGACGGCGCGGTTGGTGATGCTCAGCGCGAAACAGACTTGCTGTTCGAGGGCAAGCGGGTCGATCGCCGATGCGGTCAGCGTGGTCACATCTGTATCGTACCCTAATAGTTAGCGGGCTAGCTATATTGCGCTGGTCACAGGTTCAGCCCACCGACGCGGGCTTCAAATACAGCGCGCCCCAGATGATCTCGGCCAGTGTGTCGGCCAGCTCGGAATCGTAGTCGCGCGGCTTCGTCGGAAGGTTCTGTTGGCAAGCCCGCTCAACCATCCACACCAGAGCACTCGCAGTGGTGGCGGCAGGTATCTCGCGACGGATTGAGGCGTCGGCCTGGCCGTCCTTGATGACACGGGTCATACGCGCGGAGATGGCGGTCAGCAGATCGCGGTACGTCTGCCCCGTTTCCGGGTCATAGGCGGCCATCTCGTTGAGGGCAACGAGCACCGCTTGATGACGTCGATAGCTTTCGATGATGTCGGCCATCGCGGCGCGCACATCGTCTGGATCGTGTCGCCAGGCGACCCGCCACCAGCGCTCGGCGCCGGCGGCAAGATCACCGAACACCTGGACTGCAAGGCAGCGAAGCAGGTGGCCTTTGTCCTCGAAGTAGATGTAGAAGCTAGCCCGAGAAATGCCGGCCTCGGTGGAGAGCCGATCCACGCTGAGCTCGGTGAAACTGGCGCCCTCGCTCATGAGCCGCTCGGTGGCGTCCAGCAACCGGCGCTGCATAAGATCTCGCCGCTGCTGGCGCGTCACCTGCGGCTTGCGGGTAACCGACGGCATATGCGGAGCATAGCCGAAAATTCGACATATTGACTAGACACTATGTCTAGGCATAGGGTCGTGTTCGGTTCCGGTCTGTTGGAGGATTCCCATGACGGCTACGACAGGGGTGTCGGACACTTCCCGTGCCTACGACGCCATCGATTTGTCCTCGCGTGCGTTCTGGTCCACGACCGCGGCGGAGCGGGAACGCTCGTTCGCCGTGCTGCGGGCCGAGCGCCCAGTGAGTTGGCATCCTCCTGTCGAAGACGCTGTGCTGGACGACCCCAACGACCCCGGCTATTGGGCGGTTACCCGGCGCTCCGACATCGTCACGGTCAGCCGCAACAACGAGGTGTTCCTGTCCGGCAAGGGCGTGATGTTCGAGAGTTTCCCCGTGGAGGTACTCGAGGCGTCACAGTCCTTCCTGGCGATGGACCCGCCCCGGCACACCAAGCTGCGCAAGCTGGTCAGTGCCGCGTTCACCCCGCGGCAGGTGCGCCGCATCGAGGACTCGATCCGGGCGAACGCCAAGACCATTGTCGAAGAGCTCCGGGCGGCCGGCAGTGGTGCCGATTTCGTCGACCACTGCGCCAAGGAACTGCCCATCCGCACGCTGTCGGACATGGTGGGGATCCCGGAATCCGAGCGTGAGCACATGGCGCAGGCCACCGATGCCATGGTCTCGTGGGCGGACCCTACCTACCTGGACGGCCGCAACCCGTTGCAGGTGCTGGTCGAGAGCCAGGCATACGTGCATCAGGTGGCCGGCGCGCTCGCCGCGGAGCGCCGCGAGCATCCCGGCGATGACCTGATCAGCAGCCTGGTGAACGCCGAGGTGGACGGCGATCGGCTGGCGGACGCGGATGTGGCCGCATTCTTCGTGTTGCTGTCCGTGGCCGCCAACGACACCACTCGCCAGACCACCAGCCACGCGATGAAGGCGCTCACCGACTTCCCCGATGAGAGGGCATGGCTGCTAGAGGATTTCGACAACCGGATCGGCACCGCTGTCGAGGAGTTCATCCGCTGGGCCACCCCGGTGATGACCTTTCGCCGCACGGCTGCAACGGATTTCGAGTTGGCCGGTCAGACGATCTCGGCGGGGGAGAAGGTGGTGATGTTCTATTCGTCCGGCAACTGGGACACCGAAGTGTTCGATCAGCCGGAGCGCTTGGATCTGAGCCGCAGCCCCAACCCGCACGTCGGCTTCGGGGGTGGCGGACTGCACTTCTGCCTGGGAGCGCACGTGGCCCGCGCGCAACTGCGCGCCATTTTCGGTGAGCTGCTCCGCCAGTTGCCGGATATCCAGGCCGGCGATCCGACCTATGTGGCCGGTAATTTCATCCACGCCGTCCACAGCATGCCCTGCACCTTCTAACGCACGGGAATCGGCGATAGCTCGTCAGCGAGCAGCGCAAGCAATTCCGAGCACCCGCCGTCGACCTTGACGGTGGCAAGTTCGTCGCCGCGGGTGCGGCCGCGGTTGACAATAGCGATCGGGATGCCGAGCGCTGCGGCATGACGCACGAACCGGTAGCCGGAGAACACGGTGAGCGAAGAGCCTGCGACCAGCAGTGCCTCGGCTTGGTCGACAAGTGAATATGCCTGTGCCACAACCTTTTTAGGCACATTTTCGCCAAAGTAGACGATATCCGGCTTGAGCATGCCGGCGCAGCGCGGACAATTGAGGTAGCGGAACGACGCGGTATCGGCGACGACGGCGTCGGCGTCCGGAGCCACCGCCAGCCCGCCGATGGCCTCGGTGCGCTCGATGAATCCCGGGTTGAGTGCCTCGAGCTGTTCGGCCAGCGCGACGCGGCTCATGGTGTAGCCGCAGCTCAGGCAGATCACCTGGGCGTAGGTGCCGTGCAGGTTGACCACGTTTGCGCTGCCGGCCTTGGTGTGCAGCAGATCGACGTTCTGGGTGATCACGCCGGTCACCACACCGGCGTGCTCCAGCGCGGTCAGCGCCCGGTGCCCGGCATTGGGCAGGGTGTGGTTCATGTGCCGCCAGCCGAGGTGGTTGCGTGCCCAGTACCGCTGCCGGAACACCGGATCCGACGTGAACTGGTGGATGGTCATGGGGTTGCTCGGCGGCGAGTCGGGTCCCCGGTAGTCGGGAATGCCCGAGTCGGTGGATATCCCGGCACCCGTCAGCGCCGCGATCCGGCGCCCGGCCAGCACAGCGACCAGTTCCGGTGATTCGGAGGATTTCACATACTCGAGCCTAGGCATTCCCGCGGGGCGGCGGCGGACTAGGCGGATTTTGTCCGGCTGATTGGGGGGTTACGGCCCGGTTGGGCGACAATAGAAGGGCGATGGACTTCTATAACAGCTACAGCCAGGGCTTTGTCCGCGTCGCCGCATGCACGCAGCACACCACGATCGGCGATCCGGCGGCCAACGCCGCATCGGTATTGGGGTTGGCGCGCGACTGCCACGACGACGCCGTGGCGCTGGCGGTCTTCCCCGAATTGACGCTGTCGGGGTACTCCATCGAGGACATCTTGCTACAGGATTCGTTACTCGACTCCGTCGAGCACGCGTTGCTCGACATCGTCACCGCATCCACCGACCTGCTGCCGGCGCTGGTCATCGGAGCGCCGCTGCGACACCGGCACCGCATCTATAACACCGCCGTTGTCATTCATGGCGGCGTCGTGCTGGGTGTCGCGCCCAAGTCGTACTTGCCCACCTACCGGGAGTTCTACGAGCGCCGTCAACTCGCGCCCGGGGACGACGAAGGCGGCGTCATCCGCATCGGCGACATCGAAGCCCCGTTCGGCCCCGACCTGCTGTTCGCCGCGTCGGATCTGCCCGGATTTGTGCTGCATGTCGAGATCTGCGAGGACATGTTCGTGCCGATTCCGCCGAGCGCGGAAGCGGCATTGGCGGGTGCGACGGTGCTGGCCAACCTCTCGGGCAGCCCGATCACCATCGGCCGCGCCGAAGACCGTCGGCTGCTGGCCCGTTCAGCGTCGGCGCGGTGCCTGGCCGCCTACGTCTACGCTGCCGCCGGAGAGGGTGAATCGACAACCGACCTGGCTTGGGACGGCCAGACGATGATTTGGGAGAACGGGGTGCTGCTCGCGCAATCCGAGCGGTTCCCCAAGGGAGAGCGCCGTTCCCTCGCCGACGTCGATACCGAATTGCTTCGCTCGGAACGGCTGCGGATGGGGACATTCGACGATAACCGGCGTCACCACCGGACGTTGGCGGACTCATTCCGGCGCATCGAGTTCGAGCTGGACCCACCGTCCGGTGACGTCGGGCTGCTGCGGAAGGTCGAGCGTTTTCCGTTCGTTCCGGCCGATCCGCAACGGCTGCAACAGGATTGCTATGAGGCCTACAACATCCAGGTTGCCGGGCTCGAACAGCGATTGCGTGCGTTGAACTACCCGAAGGTCGTCATCGGGGTTTCCGGCGGATTGGACTCGACCCACGCGCTGATCGTCGCTGCGCGCGCGATGGACCGAGAGGGCCGGCCGCGCAGTGACATTCTGGCGTTCACGCTGCCCGGATTCGCCACCGGAGACCGCACCAAGAACAACGCGATCAGGCTGGCGCGTGTCCTGGGCGTCACATTCTCCGAAATCGACATCCGCGACACCGCCCGGCTGATGTTCAAGGAGATGGGTCATCCGTTCTCGTACGGCGAGGAGATTTACGACGTCACCTTCGAGAACGTCCAGGCCGGCCTGCGCACCGACTACCTGTTCCGGCTGGCCAACCAGCGCGGCGGCATCGTGCTGGGCACCGGTGACCTCTCTGAACTGGGGTTGGGCTGGTCGACATACGGAGTCGGCGACCAGATGTCGCACTACAACGTCAATGCCGGCGTGCCCAAGACGCTGATCCAGCACCTGATTCGCTGGGTCATCTCGTCGGGGCAATTCGAGCCAGAGGTGGACGAGGTGCTGCAGTCGGTGCTCGACACCGAGATCACGCCGGAGCTCGTTCCCAGCGGTGAGGAAGAAGAGCTGCAGAGTAGCGAGGCGAAGGTCGGGCCGTTTGCGCTGCAAGATTTTTCACTGTTCCACGTCCTGCGCTACGGATTCCGGCCGTCCAAGATCGCGTTCCTGGCCTGGCATGCTTGGGGCGACCCGGAACACGGCAATTGGCCTCCGGGGTTCCCCGAGGACAAACGACCGTCGTACTCGCTCAAGGAGATCCGGCACTGGCTGCAGGTGTTTGTGCAGCGTTTCTACTCGTTCAGCCAGTTCAAGCGCTCGGCGTTGCCCAACGGGCCCAAGGTGTCTCACGGCGGTTCGTTGTCGCCGCGCGGGGATTGGCGCGCGCCGTCGGATATGTCCGCGCGCATCTGGCTCGACGAGATCGAACGCGAGGTACCGGAAGACTAGCTCGCGGTAGTCGTGACCGAGTTCGCCGCCTCAGCGCACACCAGGAGAATGTCATGACCCAAGCCGAACACTACGAGCAGTTCCTGGCGCTGCACCAGCAGCCGGAAGCGTTTGTGATGCCCAACGCGTGGGACGGGCTGTCGGCGCTGATCTTGAAGAATGCCGGTTTCGCTGCGCTGGGCACCTCGTCGGCGGCGCTGGCCGCCGCGCTGGGTCGCCGCGACGGGCGTCACGCCGTGAGCGCCGACGAGCATCTGGCGCACGCCAAGTTGCTCATGGAAATCGGCGGCCTGCCGGTCAACGGCGACTTCGAGGACGGCTACGGCGCGACGCTTGACGAGGTGGCCGCGACGGTGCGCGCCGCCATCGACGCGGGCCTGGCCGGGATCGGGGTGGAGGACACCTCAGGCGATCCGGCCAATCCGATCCGTGGCTTCGACGACGCGGTCGCGCGAGTGCGGGCGGCCGCGCAAGCGGCGCGGGGCCGCATCGTGCTCACCGGGCGCACCGACAATTTCCTGCACGGACGCAATGATCTTGACGACACGATCCGTCGGCTCACCGCGTTCGCCGAGGTCGGCGCGGACGTCCTCTACGCCCCGTACCCGCCGGACATGGCCGCGGTCACAGCGATCGTGGAAGCGGTCGCCCCCAAGCCGGTCAACCTGGTGGTGGGCACAAAGTCGGAGACGCCGACGGTGGCGCAGTTGTCGGCGGCCGGAGTAAAGCGCATCAGCACCGGCTCCGCGCTCTTCAACCATGCCGCCGCAGCACTGCAGGAGGCGGCGGCGGCGCTGGCCCAGGGGGATCTGGCGACCGCGACGACTGGGATGTCGTCGCGAGCGGTGATGGCACTTATTCCGGAAGACTAGCGTTCGTACGTGCCGGTCAGTACGCCCCGGGCCAGGACATGTCCCGCCAGTGCGGCCAGCAGATCCTTGGCCGTGGTGACGTTGTCCGCGATGGGCTTGTCGGTCGCCAGGACGTGAAATCGGTAGTGGTGTGGCCCGTGGCCGGGAATCGGGCGCGGCCCGGCGTAGCCGCGGTTACCCAAATCGGCTCGGATGAATCGCATTCCGGTAGCGCCCGGCTGCAACGAACTGGCGGCGACGCCGTCCAGCGTCGGGTCGATCACCGCGATGGTGTGCAGCAGCGGGCGGGGCAGCGGAACGTCGATGTCATCGATGATGAGCACGATTTGACGAGTCTCGGATGGCAACCCGGTCCAGCGCAGCGGCGGCGATATGTTGTCGCCGACGCCTTTTCCCGCGCTGGAGGCCGGCATTGCGCCGCCATCGGGCAACGCCGAGCTGGTGACCGTGATGGATTGGGGTGCGTCAAAGCCCGTGCCGGACAACGGGCTGCGACGCTCGCCCGCGCGAATGCGGCGCAGAACCTTGCCTAGCAGGGCCATCAGGCGCCGCTTCCGGCGCCGCGCATGGCGACCGTGCTCGAGCGCAGCAGGTCGCCGAGTTCGGCCGGCAAATACCCCTGCGCTGCTAATCGGGGCATGACGCCGCCGCTTTCGATGATGTCGAGGATCAGGTCGGGCAGTTTGGGCACCGTACCGGAGGCTCCCGTGGTGTCGTTGCGCCATGTACCGGCCGTCAGATCGAAGGTTCCGGTGTCGCCTTCGCTGAACACATAAGTGGCGTTGGGCACGGTCATCGCCGGCAGGCCGGCATTGACGGCGTTGCGGAAAAACAGCGAGTTGAATTCCTCGGCGACGAGTCCGGCAATGCCGAGCTCGGCGAACAGGGAAGCGACCGGGCGCGACGATCCGAGTCCGAAGTTCTTGCCGGCCAGCACGATGTCGCCCGGTGATACCTGATCGGTCCAGCCTGGGCGGACCTCGTAGAAGATGTGCTTAGCCGCCTCGGGCGGTTCCATTTTCATTGCGAAAGCCGGGTACATGGCGTCGGTGTTCAGGTTGTCGCCGAACACCCAGACCTTGCCACTGAAGGTAACAGTCATGCCGTCACGCTCCTCGGGTCGGTGATATATCCGGTGATGGCCGACGCGGCGACGGTGGCCGGTGAAGCCATGAAGATCTCCGCCTCGGTACTGCCCATGCGTCCGGTGAAGTTGCGAGTGCTGGACGTGATGCACACCTCGCCCGGTCCGATCACGCCCATGTGGTAGCCGAAACAGGCGCCGCAGGTGGAGTTGGTAATGACGCCACCCGCATCGGCGATGTCCTGCAGGTAGCCCAGCCGCATGGCTTGCCGGTACACCGCCTGCGAGGCGGGTGTGACCAGCAGCCGCACCCCCGGAGCTACGGTCTTGCCGCGCAACAGTTGTGCCGCGATCTCGAGGTCCTCGAGTTGACCGTTCGCGCACGACCCGATGAACGCCTGGTCTACCTTCTGCCTTTCTAACTGCGAGACGGGCAGCCCATTGCGGCTGACGGTGCCCGGCCGCGCCACGTAGGGCTCCAGCGCCGCCAGGTCGATGTGCCGGACGTCGTGGTAGGAGGCGTCGGGATCCGGTGCGGCCGTGGTGTATCCGGTGACGCCGGCGTCGTCGAGGAAGCGGCTCAACACATCGTCGGCTTCGAACGTGCTGAAGTCGGCCGACACCTCGGCGCCCTGGGTGGCGATGGTGCGGCGATCGTGCATCGGGATGCCGGTCAGGCCGGGGCCGCCGAATTCCAGGTTCAGGTTGGCGGCGTCGCCGTACTCGTTGGCGATATGCAGGAAGATGTCCTTGCCGCTCACCGTGTCTGGTTTGACGCCGTCGAGTTCGTATCGGACGGTCGGCGCGATTTGGAACCAGGTGGTGCCGGTGCACATGATCGAATACACCTCGGCGGGCCCCAGCCCGCGCGCCGCGGTGTTGTAGGCGCCGGCGGCGCAGGTGTGAGAGTCGGTGCAGGCCAGGATTTCTCCCGGACGGGCCAGCCCGTTCTCGGCGATGACCTGATGGCAGATGCCGTGCCGGCCGACGTCGTAGAAACGTTGGATGCCGAAGTCGGCGACGAATTTTCGGGCGTGTCCGCCGCCGGCGGCGTCCTTGATGGTCGGTGCGGGTACGGCGTGGTCCATGATGACGGCCAGCTTGTCGGGGTCGTTGATCCGGCTGGGCTGGATCCACATCGTGGCGAACTGCAGATCGATCAAGACGGTCATGTCAACGTCCACCACAACGGTGTCACCGACCGACACCGAGTCCAGGCCGGCCTTGCCCGCGAATATCTTTTCGATGATGGTCATGCCCATGATGGGTCCTTGCGTGCGTACTTGGTGTCGAGTTCCAGCCACTGTCCCATGCCGACCAGATTGAAGAAGTCGGCGGGCGACGTGGGGAGATGGGTGGCGACGTCGCTGCCATTGAGTTCGCACAGGCTTTGCAGCATGCCGAATGTCGCGCGCATCAGCAGGTTGCTCGGATGGATCGCGATTGCGTAGCCCAACTCCTGCAGTCGCGAAGCCGACTCCAGCGGTGTCATCCCACCGAGCACCAGATTGATCAGCAGGGGAGCGTCGACTTCGCGCGCGATGCGCTCGATTTCGCCAGTGTCCTGCGGCGCCTCGACAAAGATGATGTCGGCGCCCGCTTGCGCGTACCGGTTGGCCCGCTCGATCGCCGCGTCCAGTCCCAGTGGGGCACGGGCGTCAGTGCGGGCCACCACCAGCAGGTTGTCATCGGATCTGGCGTCCAGCGCCGCGGCCAGCGTCTGCTCGAACACCGCCGCGTCGACCACCTGCTTGTCCGGCAGATGCCCGCACCGCTTGGGGAACACCTGGTCTTCCAACTGGATTGCGGCCACCCCGGCTGCGTCGTAGGACCGCACGGTGCGCACCACGTTCATCGGCGCGCCGTAGCCGGTGTCGGCGTCGGCGATGAGCGGAATGTCGCCCAGTGCGTCGGCGATCATACGGACCCGGTCGGCCATTTCGGTCGCCGTGACCAGCCCGATGTCGGGCAAGCCGAACCCCGACGCCGCGACGCCGGCGCCGGTCATGTACGCCGCGTCGTGGCCGGTCCTCTTGGTGAGCTGCGCGGAGATACCGTCGAAAACTCCTGGTGCGATGACGAGTTCGTGTTTGTCGAGCAGTTCTCTAAACCGTTGACGGGCCGGTGTTGTAGCCATATCTGTCCTTTCAGTCCAGCGCGCCCGCGACGGGCGCGGCGAGCAGATCTATCAGGTAGTCCGTGTCGTCCAGGTCGTCCAGACCGACGACCGCCCGCTCGATCGCTTCGGCGCGTCCCCGGTTGGTTACCCGGTCGGCGAGGGAGTGGAACTTCGCGACGAGTTCGTCGTTGGTGACTGGGTCGGTGGGCGCGCCGTGCGGCGCCACGACGCGGGCCTGGTGCACGGCGCCGGCACGCGTGGTCACCGCGACATCGGTGCGAAACCGCTCGGTGATATCGGCGTGCGCCAGCGCTTCGTCGAGGTGCACGGTCGTCGCCGCGATCAGCTTCCAGATGTCGTCAGCGTCGAGGCGCTCCGGCGTGAACTGCTCGGGCAGCACGTTGCCGTCGAGCAGCGCGGCGGCGGTCGCGTACCCGATGTTCATCTGGGCGCCGATCGGGGTGAGCGGCCGCTCCGGCTGCCACCAACCGTGCTTGTAGACGGTCTCGCCGACGGTGATGTCGATCTTCGAGATATCTTCGGGCGCAATGGAACTGCGCAGTTGCCTGGCGGCGTCGATCGCTCCGTGCAGGCCACCCATCGCGGCGTACGACTTGACCATGATGATGGTGGTCTCCCAGCGCTGGCCGAGTTGGCCGGTCAGCAGCGACGCGTCGGGACTGTGGCCCTCACCGAAAACACTGAGAAATCCGCCGTATTCACGCTCGAACACCCGCTTGATGCCGGTGTAGCCGGCGGCCGCGAGCCCGGCGGCGTAGAAGCCGTTGCGCGACGCCAAACCGTGATGCATCCGCTTGCTCATCGCCTCGAACTGTGCGGCCATCAGCCCCGACGACTGGGTTCCCGCGAGGCCGAGGGCGTCCTCCAGCTGTGCCGGCGTGAGTTCGCGCAGCTTGCCGGACGCCATAGCCGCCGAGTGGGTGCCAAAGACCGATCCCGAATGCCAGCCACGGTCGAGCATCTGGCTGCCGTGCAGTGTGTAGCCGACCCGCGGTCCGACTTCGAAGCCGGCGATCGCCGCGAGCAGAAGCTCGGCGCCCGTGGTTGTGTGGGTCCTTGTCGTCGCCGTGGACAGCAGCGCCGGAATGAGCAGGGAGCAACTGTGCAACGGCGCGAGGGGATGGAAGTCGTCGAGTTCGAAGCCCTGGATGAACGTTCCGTTGAGCACGGCGGCCGCGGGCGCGCTGGTGACCTGTCCGGTGCCGATGACGACGGCGTCGCCCTTACCCTCCAGGCCGAGGACGGCGTCGGTGGCGACTCGCGACCACGGCAATTGGGCCCCGACCAAGGCGCAACCCAGGCCATCCAGGAGGAGGTGTTTTGCTCGCTCGACGACGTTTTGCGGGACATGGTCGACCGTGAGGTCGGCGACCCAGGTGGCCAGTCTTCCGGTTGGCCCGTCCGGATCGGTGGCGGCCTGTTGGTGCGCTGAGGTCATTGGATCTCCCTGATTGCGTCCACACTTGACTTGTTGTTATATACATATAACAATTGACCAGACCGTGCAAGAGGGACCGTGTGGAAACATTGATCACCGTGCATAAGACCAGCGGTAAGGCCGGACCGGTATCGACGGATGCCGGGGTGCCGTTGCACCGGCAACTTTTCTTGGTGCTGCACGACGAGATCGACCGGGGCCTCATCGCCCCTGGCGACCCGTTGCCGACCGAGCAGACGCTGTGCGACCAATTCGGCGTGTCCCGCATCACGGTGCGCCGCGCGCTCGCGGATCTGGCCGAACAGGGATACATCGATCGCAGGCAGGGCGTCGGTTCGTTTGTCCGCGAGCACGACCCATCGGACCCGTCGACGGCCGGCGGCTCGTACATGGACGAGCTGCGACAGACTCAGTTCGAGACCGCGGTCGACGTCGTCGAACTCGAAGCGCGGCGCCCGCCGCGGACCGTTGGCGATGCGCTCGGGACGTCCGCCGAGCTGCTGCACATCGTGCGGGTGCGGCGGCAACGCAGGACGGGCGAGCCGTTGATCGTGAGCGAAGCCTGGCTGCCGCCGGAACTGGCCGACACATTGACCGAACCCGCGCTGCTACGGGCACCGCTTTATGAACTGCTCGCCGATGCCGGCGTGATCGTGGACCGCGTGCAGCATGAAATCACCGCCGAGATCGCGGGCCCGCGAAATGCGCACCTGCTCGATACGGCGATCGGAGCCCCCCTGCTGCGGCTCAACCGCCTGGTCTTTGTGGCCGGCGAGCCGCATTATTACCTGTCTGTCTTGTTATCGCCGAACCGCAGTCGTGTCGTGATGAGTCAGTCGGCGGCCGAACTGGAAACTGGTGGCGGCCTGGCGATCACCCACGACGTGCGGCGCGAGTCGCGCTAGCGAATCAGTCCGATCCCTGGAATGAACCGGCCCACGCTGGCCGTGTACTCCCGATAGGTGTCGGCGTGTTTCCGCAACAGATACGGCTCCTCGACACGGCGGACCTGCAGCTCGATCGTCGCCACGAGCAGGACGAACCCCGCGAAGGCAACCAGATTCGGTGTCAGCAGCGCGATCCCGATGGCGAACATGAACCCGGCGGTGTAGATGGGATTGCGTACCCGCCCGAACACGCTGGTGCGCACCAGGGTGGTGGTCTCCTGGTCGTCCACTCCGATTCGCCAGGCGTCGCCCATCTCGAGCTGCGCGTAGACCGTCCCTGCGATTCCTGCCGCGGCCACGACGATTCCGGTGACCTGAATCCAAACTGCGTCCAAGGCCCTGACGGGCTCAATCACATTGGTCTGCTGTAGGAGTGGGCCAGTCACTGCCACCATCAGCGTGAGGGGAAAGCCCACTCCGGCAATCCATTCCAGCGACCCGATCCGGCCGCTGATGCCGCGAAAGCCGGTGGATCCGGTGCGCCGGTGCTGCAGCCAGCTGCGCCAACCGAATCCGAGCACACCGAAAACCGCGAAGAGCGCCAGCGCAATGCTGGCGGCGGTCGTCGCTTCCATCAGCCGCTCCCTTCGATCGCCTCGGCATAGGGTGCACAGTCACCGGCGCCCGGCACCAGTGTCGCCAGCGCTCCCGCTGCGCAGGCACGCTGCAGGGCGCGTAGGCGTCCGGCGGGCGAACCCGGGTTGCTGGGCCAGTTGGCGGCCAGCACTCCGGCGAACACGTCGCCGGCTCCGGTGGTGTCCACCGCCTCCACCGCCGGGGCGGGAACCAGCAACTCACCATCGGCGCCGATATACCTGGCGCCGCGCGCGCCCAGTGTAACCACGAAGTGGGTTGGCTGCCACGGCCATTCGTGCGCCTCTGGTTCGTTAGCGATCACGACGTCGGCGAGGTACGCCAACTCTGTCAGCCAGTCTTGATCCTGGCCGGCCGGTGAGGCATTGACCATGACCACCGCTCCGGCCGATCGGGCTTCCCGCGCCGCTGTGGCCGCCGTCGCCACCGGAATCTCCAACTGGGTCAACAACACATCGCAGTCGGCGACGATCGCGCGCACCGCCGCTTCGGCCAGCGTCAGCTGACCGTTGGCGCCCGGCGCCACCACAACGGTGTTCTCGGCGCTGGCATCGACCACGATGATCGCAGTGCCGCTCGGTCCGGGCACCCCGACAGTCCCGTCCAACCCAACACCGTTGGCCAGGAGGTGAGCCCGCAGACGTTCGGCGGCATCGTCGTCGCCGACCGCGCCGACGAATTGCACCAGCGCGCCCGCGCGCGCCGCGGCCACGGCCTGATTGCCGCCCTTGCCGCCGGGTGCGGAGGTCAACGACGACGCCAGTACCGTCTCGCCGGGACCCGGAAGGGCATGGACGTCGAAGGTGAGGTCCATGTTCACGCTGCCCACCACGCAGACACGTGCCATCTCGCAAACGTTAGTCGCCGCTTATCGCTTTTGCGGCAATCGCCAATATGTTGAGGTCCGCGCGCTAGTCTGCTGCGTTAGCGGTGCCGAATCCTGTCGTAGAAAAGGAGGAAAGGCGATTGACAGCGAGCGAGCTAAAAGATGCCACATCGGACGCTGAGATTGCGCCGGCTCAAAAGCCGCCCAAACGCACGCGCCGGCCTCTGATCTGGACGCGTTTTCGGTTCGGCATCCAGTCCAAGATCCTGCTCACAATGCTGCTATCGAGCATCCTGGGCGTGGCGGTGATCGGTCTCATCGGCGCTCTGTCCGGTCGCAGCGCATTGCGGGAAGTCGAGTCCGAGCGGTTGATCGAATTGCGTCAGTCGCAGAAGCGCGCGGTGGAGGCGCTGTTCAGGGAAGTCACGAATTCGCTGATTGTCTGGAGCGGTGGATTCAGCATCAACGAGGCAACGACGACGCTGTCCGCCGACTTCGCTCAATTGGCCAACGCGACGATCACCCCCGCCCAACAGCAGGCGCTTGTCAACTACTACGACAACGACATGCTCAAACCCATCAAACGGGCCACCGGTGACGCCATTGACATCAATGCGGTTCTGCCGAGTTCCAACGCGCAGAAATACGTTCAGGCGTACTACACCGCACCGCCCCGGCCGACCGCCGACTCGCTGCCCGTCGGAGATGCCGGCGACGGCAGCCCATGGTCGGCGGCTAATGCCCGCTTCGATTTCTACATGCGCGGTATCGTCACCCGCTTCGATTATCGGGATTCGCTGCTGCTGGACATGCAAGGCAATGTCGTCTACAGCGTCATGAAGGGTCCCGACCTCGGTACGAATATCCTCACCGGCCCGTATCGCGAGTCCAACCTGCGAGATGCGTACCAAAAGGCGTTGGCCTCCAACGACGTCGACTTCGTCTGGATCACCGACTTCCAGCCGTATCAGCCGCAACTCGACGTTCCCACCGCGTGGGTGGTATCGCCGATCGGCATGAACGGCAAAATCGATGGGGTTATGGCCCTGCCGGTGCCGATCGCGAAGATCAACAAGATCATGACCGCCGACAAACACTGGGAAGCCGCCGGCATGGGCGCTGCTACCGAGACGTATTTGGCGGGTCCCGACAACTTGATGCGTTCTGATTCGCGGCTTTTCTTGCAAGACCCGCAGGAATACCGGCGCGACGCGATAAACGCCGGTACTCCGCCGGACGTCGTGGACCGAGCGATCCGGTTGGGTGGCACGACGCTGGTGCAGCCGGTTCCGACCGCGGGTCTTCGCGCCGCCCAACGCGGAGAGACCGGAGTTGTCAGCGCCACCGATTACATGGGCAATCGAGAGTTGGAAGCCTACGCCCCGTTGAATATCCCGAACTCCGATCTGCACTGGTCGGTTCTGGCGACGCGGGACGACTCCGATGCTTTCGCGCGGCTGGGTAGGTTCAGTAAAACGCTCGTGATCGCGGTCGCGGGGATGGTTTTCGCCATCTGCGTGGCCTCGATGATAATCGCCCAGGCAGCGGTGCGGCCAGTCCGTCGCCTCGAAGCCGGAACGCGGAAGATCAGCTCCGGCGACTACGACATCAACATCCCGGTCACGGCACGAGACGAAATCGGTGATCTCACTGCGGCTTTCAATGAGATGAGCCGGAATCTCGCGATCAAGGAACAGCTGCTCAACGAGCAGCGCAGGGAAAACGACCGCCTATTGCTGGCGCTGATGCCCGAGTCGGTGGTGCAACGTTATCGCGAGGGTGAGGAGACCATCGCCCAGAAGCACCAGGACGTCGCCATTATCTATGCCGACATCGTCGGCCTCGACGAAATCTCAAACGACCTGCCGGAGGACGAATTGGTCGGGATTGTCGACGAACTGTTCCGCCAGTTCGATTCGGCCGCTGAATCCCTTGGCGTCGAACGGATTCGCACGTTCCACAACGGCTATCTCGCCAGCTGTGGGGTTGTCACCCCTCGGCTGGACAGCATTCACCGGAGCGTTGACTTCGCCCTGGAAATCGGTCGCATCATCGACCGGTTCAACAGCGAAACCGGCCACCAGCTGGTCCTTCGGGTCGGCGTCAATACCGGCAACGTCGTGAGCGGGCTGGTGGGCCGCTCCAGCCTCGTCTATGACATGTGGGGCGGCGCGGTAAGTCTGGCCTACCAAATGCACAGTGGCGCACCGCAGCCCGGCATCTATGTCAGCTCGCAGGTGTATGAAGCGATGCGGGACGTCCGGCCGTTCACGCCCGCCGGCACGATTTCGGTCGGAGGTACCGATCAGGCGATCTACCGCTTGTTGGAGCGATGATGAATACGTGGGACGACCCATGGTTCTATTGGGCGATCGGGATCGCGATCGGATTACCGGTCGGGCTGATCCTTCTCACTGAGCTGCACGACTTACTCGTCCGCAGGAACAGCTCTCTGGCCAGGCAGGTAAGCCTGCTGCGCAACTACCTGCTGCCGCTCGGTGCGCTTTTGCTGCTGCTTGTCCAGGCCTCGCAGGTCCCGGCCCGAGACATCCCGGTGCGAATCCTCACCACGGTGTTCGGCATGTTGGTGCTGGTCCTGTTGCTGTCGGGGCTCAACGCAACCGTATTCGAGAGCGCGCCCGAAAAGAGCTGGCGCAAACGGCTACCCACCATCTTCCGCGACGTTGCTCGCTTCGCTGTGATCGGCGTCGGTCTGGCGCTGATGCTGTCGTACGTCTGGGGCGTCCGGATCGGCGGCCTTTTCACCGCACTGGGCATCACATCGGTCGTCATCGGGCTGATGCTGCAGAACTCCGTCGGCCAGATCGTATCGGGCTTGTTCATGCTGTTCGAGCAGCCCTTCCGGATCGATGATTGGCTAGACACGGGGACAGCGCGGGGGCGCGTTGTCGAGGTGAACTGGCGCGCGGTGCACATCGACACCGGTAGCGGACTGCGGATCATGCCGAACTCCGTGCTGGCCACCACCTCTTTCACAAATCTCAGTCGTCCGCCCGGCACGCACGAATTGGCGGTGACGACGACATTCTCCAGCGCCGACCCGCCCGACCGCGTCTGCGCGATGCTGTCGGGTGTTGCCCGCGCGTTGCCGCAGCTCAAGGCGGGCAGTGTGCCCCGCTCGGTACCGCTCGGCGCCGCCGAGTACCGCACGTCGATCGGTCTGAGCTCACCCGCAGACGCCAGCGCCGCGAAGGCAACATTTCTGCGGTGGGCCTGGTACGCCGCACGACGGGAGAACCTCCACCTCGACGACGCCGACGACGACTTTTCGACGACCGATCGTGTGGAGCATGCATTGCGCACTGTGGTGGCGCCGGCATTGCGGCTCAGCGCTGAGGACCAGCGGTCGCTGCAATCGTGCGCGAAGATCGTCCGATACGGCGCCGACGAAATCGTGGAGTACGCCGGTCAGGTGCCGGCAGGGATGACGTTCTTGGTGTCCGGCCAGGTACAGCTGACCGCGACTGCCGACGACGGGTCGGTGGTGCCGGTCAGCACGCTGGTCGAGGGGTCGTTTCTGGGGCTGACCACGCTGACTAGGCAACCGAACCTTGCCAGCGCATACGCGCTGGAAGAGGTAACCGCGTTGGAGATCGGTCGCGAGCACCTCGAGCATCTGGTGATGCATGAACCCTTGCTGCTACAGGACTTTGGCCGCACCCTTGAAGAGCGTCGAAGCAAGGTGCGGCAGGCCCGCGCGGTGAGCGGGTTAGGTGAGGCGCCAGCGCGTCTGCTCTCGTGATGTCAAACCGCCCCAGCCGGGTGGGGCAGCCTAACTTGTCCAGCCAGGGATCGATACCCTGGATTAATGAGTCTGCAAGCACCATCGCTTCCCGACTTGCGCCAGGAGGTGCACGACGCCGCACGCCGAGCCCGGGTAGCCGCCCACGTGCTCGCGTTGTTGCCGACCGTCGCCAAGGACCATGCGCTGAAGGCCGCGGCGGAGGCGATAACGGCCGGCGCCGAGCAGATCCTTGCGGCCAATGCCGAAGATCTGGACGCCGCCCGGGCCGCCGACACACCGACCGCGATGCTGGATCGGCTGGCGTTGAACCCGCAGCGCATCGACGGAATCGCCGCCGGTCTGCTGCAGGTCGCGGGGCTGCCCGACCCGGTCGGGGAGGTGCTGCGCGGCTACACCTTGCCCAATGGGCTGCAATTGCGCCAGCAGCGGGTCCCGCTCGGCGTGGTCGGCATGATCTACGAGAGCCGGCCCAACGTCACCGTCGACGCCTTCGGGTTGGCGCTCAAGTCCGGCAATGCCGTGCTGCTGCGCGGCAGTTCGTCGGCCGCGAAGTCCAACCGAGCGCTGGTCGACGTGTTGCGCGCCGCGTTGATCAGCGAGGACTTGCCCGCCGACGCGGTCCAGCTGCTTTCGGCCGCCGATCGGGCCACGGTCACTCACCTCATCCAGGCCCGCGGCCTGGTCGACGTGGTCATTCCGCGCGGGGGAGCGAGCCTGATCGAGGCGGTGGTCCGCGATGCGCAGGTGCCTACCATCGAGACCGGTGTCGGCAACTGTCACGTGTACGTGCACGAAGGCGCCGACCTGGACGTGGCCGAACGGATCCTGCTGAACTCCAAGACCCGGCGGCCCAGCGTGTGCAACGCGGCCGAGACACTCCTGATCGACGCGGCGATCGCCGACCAGGCCTTGCCCAGGCTGGTAGCCGCCTTGCAAAACGCCGGGGTGACGGTGCATCTCGACGCGGGAGAGGACGACCTGCGCCGTGAATACCTGTCGATGGACATCGCGGTGGCGGTGGTGGACGGCGTCGACGCCGCGATCACCCACATCAACGAATACGGCACCGGACACACCGAGGCCATCGTGACGACCAATATGGCTGCCGCCCTACGGTTTGCCGACGGAGTCGACTCGGCCGCGGTGATGGTCAACGCGTCGACGGCGTTCA
>Ga0210396_10000290_pt1 | contig 74260 bp, 62 predicted proteins | sample IncBWH17OmetaG_FD_155466 | JGI IMG/M metagenome (GOLD analysis project Ga0210396, IMG submission 155466) | Forest soil microbial communities from Barre Woods Harvard Forest LTER site, Petersham, Massachusetts, United States - Inc-BW-H-17-O ... | reverse complement strand
CATATACCAGTTGTCCGTTCACTACGATGCCACTACCCAAACCCGTGCCCAGGGTTACAAACAAAAAATCTTTCAATCCCTTTGCTGCGCCAAAAAGCATTTCGCCCAGGGCGCCTGCATTGGCATCATTGGTAAGAATGGCTTCGAGCTGCAGGTGTTTGGTAAAATAAGAAACCAGAGGAATCACTCCGCTCCATTTCAGATTGGGAGCATGTTCAATACAACCCGAATAATAATTTGCGCTCGGCGCTCCAATGCCGAATCCCAGGAGTGTTGCATTTCCATCCTGCGCACAAAGCGCAACCGTTTTTTCGCATACTGCCTTAACGAGATCTTCGGCCGTAGCAAACCCAGCAGTGGGTATGGAAGCACGGCCGGCTATACCGCCCTGCTCATCAACCAAGCCGATCACCGTATTGGTGCCGCCTATATCAATACCGGCTGCGAATTTTTTTGACATATTATCTTAACAGGTCTTAATGCTCAATCCACTTCCGGATGTGCTGCACCCAGCGATGCATCATAATCAATCCCTTGTCTTTTCAATACCGCTTTAACTCTCCATCCATAGAAAGCCAGATAGGCAAAACAAATAACGGGAACGATATAAGAGTAATGAATCCCCACCTTGCTATCGGCCAAGCTTCCCTGCAATGGAGGAATAATAGCTCCGCCCAAAATCATCATAATCAGAAAGGCGGATCCCTGACTGGTGTATTTGCCAAGCCCTGCAATAGACAAAGAAAAAATACAAGGCCACATCACCGAACAAAATAATCCTCCGCTCAGAAAAGCAAAAGTGGATACGATTCCCGTGGTGGATAAACCAATTATCATGGCCACCATAGCCATAGAAGCAAACAGGATGAGTGTACGCGCCGGCTTTTCGGCGGCGAGAAAAAATCCCGCAACCAATACAGCCACACAACCCAGATAAGGAAGCAAACCGCTTACCTCATTACCCCGGATAATATTTACACCCAGTATCACTCCGAAAGCAAGCAGCGGAACTAATAGTGTGAGCACTACCTTGAGCAGCCCTTTGGGTTTGAATACCGTGATGGCTCCCACCCAGCGTCCTATCATGAGGCTGCCCCAATATAAAGAAGCATACTGATCGATATGCGCTCCGTCTATGTTTCCAAACTCGGGTGTTTTGAGCAGCGCTCCCAGATTACTTTGTGTGGTAACCTCCACACCCACATACACAAAAATGGCAATCATGCCCAGCACCAGCTGTGGGTATTGCATGGCTCCCCATCCTTCTCCGTTTTTACCGGCGAGTAATAAGGAACCGATCAGGATCACCATCACCCCTGCCAGACAGGCTCCCAACAGCCATACCCTGTTTACATCCGTAACAAAACCGGTAACGATTACAGCTACTAACAAAGCCGTAAGCAGGAACAAAGCTTTAGTGGCTTTATTTGTCTTACCGAATTTTTCATCGGTGGTTACTTCGGGCAAACGGCTGAATGCAAAAATTAATACCACCAGCAGGAATACACCGGCCAGAATCAGATAGAGCTGATCGATAGATCCTATATCTGCCTTGGAAGCTCCGGCTATGCTGCCAAACAAAAACAAACTCACAATGAGCGGCCCCAGTGTGGTACCGAATGAGTTGACACCTCCCCCCAGATTGAGACGATGAGCACCCGTAGCCGGATCGCCCAGTGCAATGACAAAAGGATTGGCAGCGGTTTGCTGCATGGAAAAACCAAGTGCGATAAGAAAGAAGGCTCCCAGGATAAGCGCAAAAGAACCCGTATGCACAGCCGATATCATAGCCAGCGCCCCGAGAATGGAAATAATAAGACCATAGATAATGCCTTTACGATAACCGATCCGGTTAAGCACATCGGCCCCGTTGGCAACAGAGCTCAGATAAAGAATAAATGATCCTATGAAATACGCACCGTAAAAAGCGCTGTCGATAAGCTGAGACTCCATCTGGCTGAGATGGAAATGTCCTTTACAAAAAGGAATGAAGATGCTGTTGGAGGCAGCCAGGAAACCCCAGAAAAAAAAGACAGAGATAAGGGTATATAAGGAAGAACGGGAATACTTGTTTTCTTTTGTTGTTTCGTCTAAAGCCATAAGGTCACCGGAAATTGATTGGCGAAAAATAGCCAATTATCTCTTTCCCGGCTATACCCGAAACAGCTTATTATAAGCAATCCACGTTTGAAAAGTAATAGAGCACCCTTTGCAACCGATCAGTGAATGATCAGCAAACGCAGCACACTGCTGCTGCCGTTATGCTGCACCCTGACGAAATAGGTACCTGCAGGCACATCGGCACAGGAGAAATGAAGGATATTAAAGCCTTCCTGAAATTCCTGATCGGCCATATGTTGTATGGTACGTCCGCTGATATCAGTCAGCTCCATCGTTATCCTTCCCATTGCAGGGAGTGAAAACTGCAGATTCACCTCGTCCCTGGAAGGATTAGGGTAAAGACTGAATTGCAGATCGGAAACAGAAGAAGAAGTAATACCGGTAGAAACCGTATTGCCGTCAAAAAATTTCAGTATCCGCGCCATCACCGTATCGCGACGGGAAGCAGGATAAATAGTTTCAAACGGGAAACAGAGATAAACCAGTTTACCCGCCACCGTGCCCGAAGGAAATAAACCGGCATAATGAAGTCCTGCAAGATCGGTAACAGCGGTAGCATAATGCAGATCTCCCACCCCACCGTTCATCGGCACCACCACATCGGGATACGCTACATTATAAGTACCGTGGGTACCGTTATCAAACGTAACGGTATCAGCAGACGGATAAATGGTAGAAGGCATAGCCGCACTGAAAGAAGAATAATAGGTAGATGAAAGCCCTCCCGGATCATCAGCCGTATACGATGCTTTCAGATAGTTATTGAAAAAAGATTTATCGGATGTGGAACCGTTCTTATCCAGATCCCATGCAATCTCCGAACCGGAAACAAATAAATGCCCTCCCTGCTCCAGATAAGCCGATACAAGACCTTGCTCTGGTGTATTAAAAGTACGGTTGGCGGTGCTTTCTTCGCCCATAATATAATCTACGGTATGATAGGTGTTCAGACTCACCAGCCCGTTGCTTACACCAAGCCGTGTGGCCGATGAAATAACCCGGCCGTTATTATGAAAACTCTGTCCGTGCTGGATCACATAATTATAGGTGTTACCGGTAATGACACGATCAAAGCTGTAAACCATCAGCACACTATCGGGAGGTGTACCGGTAGAAGCGGCGAGCAGTTCCGAAACAGGAGAGACGAGTGTGCTTACCGAATTATATCCCGCTATTTTGATAAAATAAACGGTATTGGCAGCAAGACCGTTAAGCACCAAAGATGATTTGGGCAAGGTAACAGGAGCTGCGAACGTAACACCATCGGTACTGGAATAAACCTGATAATGGGTTGCATTGGTATCGTTAGTCACCAGAATGCGCACCGAACCCGCTCCATTACACAACACCGCAAATGAAACCGGAGTAATGGGTGTTGGGGTGCCGAAGGTATACGGATACTGAGGCTGGGAGATCACGCCTTCATCACTCAGCAAAGGATTCAACGTGGAGCTTTCCAGAATAGATTTCACGGTAGTGGGATTGCCGTTGTATATCACACTGTCCTGTACCAGACGGATTCCATGACTGTAATCCATATACGTATCGGCATGCACATTGGTCATCGGTTGTATCGGGTTCCCAACAGAACGGTGCCATCCGTATATCACCACCCTGTTTGCCGTGGTATAAATCATATTGCTGATCACCACATCTTTTTTATCACCTCCTACCAATTGTCCAAGCGGGTGTGAAGCCAGCACAGAATCTCTTTGTTTACGAACGGAATCGTTATAGGCAATAAAAACAGGCACGGTACTCATAAAAGAAGAAGGAGGAATAGGCTGAGGAATAAGACGTACTGTGGTGGTGGCATAAATATCATTCACCATTTTCCGCGTAGGAAGTGTACATCCAGTTATATCTGCAATATGTGTAGCCAGCATGGGACTCATGGGGCAGAGAAAATAATCCGAATCACATCCTACAGCCAGGTAATCGGGAATAACATAATAGGTTACGGATTGAGGAACACCGGAAATGGTGGCGGAAGAAGTAACCGGTACCAGATGGCGGTAAAAGTTAGGAACATTCCCATTGCTGATCTCGGTAAAGATCTGATTCTCTCTTGATGTCAGGCTGAGCGAAGCCGAGCTGATAGAGGCCGAAAACTGAGTCCCGTTCATAGCTGTAACATTACGAGCCGGAAGATTCAGGATCTGAGACGAAAGCAAAAAACAATTGCCTGCGATCAGCAAAGTGAGAAAATAGCGTAGCATGGGAGTGATTTGTATGCCAAATATATCGAAATCCCTTTATTCTCCAATGTCCTGAATGGTTATCTTTGGCCCATGCAAATGCTTCACCCCCTTTATTGGAAAGATTATGAACTCATCGATGCCGGTAATTTCGAAAAGCTGGAACGGTTTGGCGGTTATATAACAATCCGTCCCGAACCACAGGCTGTATGGGATCGTTCCTTATCATTGAAGGAGTGGGAGCAGAAAGCGCATGTACGTTTTGTTTCCAAATCCAGCTCGTCCGGAGAATGGAAGATGCTTCGTAAAATGCCGGAACAGTGGCAGATCCGCTATGCGATGGGAGGAAAAGATCCCGCTATCCGTTTCCGCCTGGGATTAACGGCTTTTAAACATGTGGGTGTTTTCCCCGAACAGGCTACCAATTGGGAATATATATATGAAAATATAAGCAAGATAAAATCACAAAGTCGCGGTGAAGCGCCCAAATTCCTGAATCTGTTTGCCTATACCGGTGGTGCATCTCTTGCTGCGAAAGCAGCCGGAGCGGATGTGACCCATGTGGATTCTATCCGTCAGGTAGTGAGCTGGGCCAGGGAAAATATGGAGCTTTCGGGATTGGATAATATGCGCTGGGTGGTGGAAGATGCTCTTAAATTTGTAAAACGTGAACAGAAACGCGGCAATAAATACCATGGAATTATTCTCGATCCGCCTGCTTTTGGTCATGGCCCTAACGGAGAAAAATGGAAGCTGGAAGACAATATCAATGAAATGATAAAAGGTGTACTGGAGCTCCTGGACCCCAAAACTCATTTTCTGATTCTGAATGCCTATTCCCTGGGATTCTCCTCTCTGATCATCGAAAACCTGCTTCATCCCATGGCAAAAAACAAACTGGAAACCGGCGAGCTTTTTCTGCAGGCCACAGCAGGTTGCAAATTGCCATTAGGGGTGTTTGGGAGGTTTAGGAGTTTTTAAGGTTCGGGACTTTTGTTTTCAAAATCATCCCTATTATAAGAGCTTGTTTCAAAACCATGCGCTTCGAAAAAGCGTTTGTACTCCTGATCAAAGCTCATCTTTGTGTGGTGCTGTTCCTGGTTTTTTATGTAATTCCGGACAGTATAGACACGAGATTCACTGACAGAGGAGACAAAATATTCATCTGCCCATTCAAATTTCATTTTGAATATCTTCTGTTTGTTAATCCAGAACGCAGACTCCCCTTTTATAAGTTGCATCAGCTTAGAAACATTCATCTCGGCATTTAATCCAAATAGTCCATGCAGATGATCCAAATGCCCATTTATAACATTTGTATAGATTCCTTTCTCTTTCGCATTGGCAAGAATATGTTCTAGTATGATCGGTTTAACTTCTTTCGTAAGGAACGGATAGCTGTTTTTTGTTCTCCAAACAGCATGGAGCCATATACGTACGTGCGGCATGTTTGTTATTATTTAAGGGCTAAAGCCCGGTTTGTTATTACGCGATCATCTCCGCCTTGAAAGGCGGAGTTAGGAAGTGACACCCTTTGTGAAAGGATGATGACTATGCGATCCCGACAATGATACCTGCCTCTGTGGATGGAGGAAGGATCACAGGATTCTCCACCTTGAAAGGCGGAGTTAGGCAGTGACACCCTCTGTGGAGGGAGGATGACTATGCGATCCCGACGATAATACCCGCCTCCATGGAGGGAGGACGGATCACAGGATTCTCCACCTTGAAAGGCGGAGTTAGGAAGTGACACCCTCTGTGGAGGGAGGATGACTATGCGATCCCGACAATGATACCCACCTCTGTGGATGAAGGATGACTATACGATGCCCGACGATGATACCCACCTCTGTGGATGGAGGATGGCCATGCGATCCCGACAATGATACCTGTCTCTGTGGATGGAGGACGGCCATGTGATCCCGACGATAATACCTACCTCTGTGGATGGAGGATGACTATGCGATACCCGACGATGATACCCACCTCTGTGGATGGAGGATGGCCATGCGATCCCGACGATGATACCTACCTCTGTGGATGGAGGATGGCCATGTGATCCCGACGATGATACCTACCTCTGTGGATGGAGGATGACCATGCGATTCCCGACGATGATACCCACCTCTGTGGATGGAGGATGGATCACAGGATCATCTCCGCCTTGAAAGGCGGAGTTAGGCAGTGACTCCCTCTGTGGATGGAGGATGACCATGCGATCCCGACGATAATACCCGCCTCCATGGATGGAGGACGGATCACAGGATTCCCCGCCTTGAATGGTGAAGTTCGTCAGGATGCCTGTTTCATAACCCCGCCATAAATGGCGGGGTTTACTAAGCCCCCCTCAATTGGGCTTTAGCCCTGACAAGGACCCTCCTGGGTGAAGTTCGTCAGGGCGCCTGTTTCATAACCCCGCCATAAATGGCGGGGTTTACCAAGCCCACCTCAATTGGGCTTTAGCCCTGACAAGAACCCTCCTGGGTGAAGTTCGTCAGGACGCCTGTTTCATAACCCCGCCATAAATGGCGGGGTTTACTAAGCCCCCCTCAATTGGGCTTTAGCCCTGACAAGGCCCCTCATGATCCATTCTGAAAGCAATTTATCACGAATAATTCTATTTTCAAACCCCTTCACCTCGCCCCAACCTCCTATTTATGGATTTCCCTTTACAATAGCATCTTTTTAGCATAATACCGTTTCTTCTTATTTGTTAATAATCCCCAAATGCCCCAACAAGACAAGGATATTGACTTAATTATTGTTAAATTTATCGTTTAATACTATACCCTTCCATGCCATACCAGGAAGATGTACTGATCCGAAAATTGGATGAGTTTATCCGGAAATATTACAAGAACCAGCTTATCAAAGGCGGGCTCTATGCTACGGGATTGGTATTAGGTTTCTATCTGTTGGTGGTCGTACTGGAATACTTTGCTCATTTTGATATGGGTATCCGCACCTTCCTCTTTTATACCCTGCTTGTTTCTTTTCTGGGCATTTGTGCACGCTATATAGCCATTCCTCTTTTTCGTCTGAATCGCATAGGACCTATCATCAGCAATGAACAGGCAGCAGCTATTATCGGCACTCACTTTTCAGAAGTGCGCGACAAACTGCTTAATGTGCTTCAGCTTAAAAAAGTGTCGGAAACAAATGGTTCTGTAACCGATCTGTATGGCAGCCAGGCATTGCTGGAAGCATCCATCGATCAGAAAATAAAAGAACTTAAACCGGTACCATTCACAGCAGCCATTGATCTGAGACAGAACAGACGCTATCTGAAATATGCCCTGGCACCGCTGGTTGTGATTCTCTTTATCATCTTTTCGGCTCCGAGTATTATCACCGAAAGTACCAGGAGACTGGTAAACCATAATCAGTTTTATGAAAAACAGGCTCCCTTCCAGTTTCATATTATGAATGGGGATATGAAAACTATCGAACAGCAGGATTTTCCGCTGGAGGTGAAAGTAAGCGGAGAGGAAATTCCCGCCAGCATCTTTCTGCAGGTAAATGGGAATGAGTATAAGTTGAGCAGAGATAATATCGTGCATTTTACTTATCTATTCAAAAACCTGCAGCAGGATACCAAATTCCGGTTGACTGCCGATGGTTATACATCTCCTGAATACCAGATCCGGGTGTTGCCGAATCCGGTCTTGCTCAATTTCGATATCCGGCTTGAATACCCGGCATATATAGGAAAGAAGAATGAAGTGCTGCGTAATACCGGCGATCTGGTGATCCCTGCCGGCACCCATGTATCCTGGAACTTCAATACCAAGGATACCCGTAAGCTCCGGATCAGTTTCAGCGACAGCGCCTTTTCGCTCAATCCTGCCGCCAATGCCTGTTCTTATTCCAAACGTTTTCTGAACAACAATGCTTATTCTGTTTCCACATCCAATGAGTTTATAAAAAGCAAGGACTCGGTGGTCTATACGGTACAGGTGATACCCGATCTTTTTCCTTCTATCCAGGTGGAGGAACGCAAGGATTCTCTTTCGGGTCAGCGGCTCTACTATCGGGGTGAAGTAAAAGATGATTATGGTTTTAAAGGACTCAGTTTTGAATATAAACTCATGCGTGCTTCCGATTCATTGCAAACACCCAATGGCAACAAAGAAAAATATGAATCGGTAAAAATCCCTGTCACCACATCACTTACACAGGATCAGTTTATGTATTTCTGGGATCTGAGTAAGCTGAATCTGGCTCCCGGCGATCAGATAGAATATTTCTTTGAGGTGTGGGATAATGACGGGGTACATGGATCCAAATCCACCCGCAGTCAGAAAATGCTTTTCAAAGCCCCTACGCTGAAAGAGCTGGCGGAGAAATCAGAAACGTCCAGCCAGGCTGTAAAGAGTGATATATCTGAAAGTGTTCAGAAAGCCAAAGAGCTTCAGAAAGATATTGATGAGCTGCATAAGAAGGTATTGGAAAAAAAATCGCTGAGCTGGGAAGACCGGAAAAAGATTCAGGAGCTGATGGAGAAACAGAAAAAGCTGGAAAGCAGTGTGGAGCAGTTTAAGCAGGAGAATGAAAAAAGTCAGAAAGAACAGAGCGATTACCGGAAAAATGATGAGCAGTTGCTTGAAAAACAAAAACAGATTCAGGATCTGTTTGATCAGGTGATGACGGATGATATGAAGAAGCAGATGAAAGAGCTGGAAAAGCTTATGCAGACGCTGGATAAAGATAAGATGCAGGAGCAGCTCGAAAAGATGAAGCTGAGCAATAAGGATCTGGAAAAGGAGCTGGATCGTACGTTGGAGCTGTTCAAACAGCTGGAGTTTGACAAAAAACTGACCGATACCAAAGAGCGACTGGATAAGCTGGCAGACGATCAGCAGAAGCTGTCTGAAAAAGCAGAGCAAAAAAACAGCGATAGCAAGGAACTGGAAAACAAACAGGAGGGGCTGAATAATGAGTTTGAGGATATCAAGAAGGAGATGAAAGATTTGGAGAAAAAGAATAATGAGCTGGAGAAACCCCATGAAGATTTTAAAAACGCGGAACAAAAAGAACAGGAAATAAAACAGGATATGAACGAAAGCAGCCAGCAGCTGCAAAAAAATCAGAAAAGCAAAGCTTCAAAAAGTCAGAAACAAGCCGCCAGCAAAATGCAGCAGATGTCTCAACAGATGGCCAAAATGCAGGCACAGATGGAGGAAGAGCAAAGTGAGGAGGATATCAATTCCCTGAGGCAGATATTGCAAAACCTGGTGCGCCTTTCTTTTGATCAGGAAGCATTGATGGGAGAGCTGGGAAAAACACGTACCGATAACCCCCAGTATCTGAAAATAGCACGTAAGCAAAATCAATTAAAAGACGATGCAAAAATGGTTGAAGACAGCCTTTTTGCCCTTAGCAAACGAAATCCACAGGTAGGCAATAAGGTTAATATGGAGATCAGTGCCATCAATTCCAATATGGATAAAGCTACCTCCCTGCTGGCTGAACGGAATACAGGAGAAGCTGCCTCCCGTCAGCAGTTTGCCATGACATCGGTCAATAACCTGGCCCTGATGCTTAACGAATCCTTAAATAATATGGAGGCAGAAAGTAAAAAAGGTAAACCCGGAGCCGGATCATGTAACAAACCGGGGGGAAAAGGACAGAAACAAAGTGCTGCCTCCCTGCGCAGCATGCAGCAGATGTTGAACAGCAAAATGGGGGAAATGATGAAAAGGATGAAAGACGGGAAAGGATCAAACGGACAAGGGATGAGTGAGGAATTTGCCCGGATGGCTGCCCAGCAGGAGGCCCTGCGTGAAATGTTACAAAAGATGTCAGACCAGCTCAAAAAAGATGGTAAAGGAGGAGGCACTTTAGGTAATACAGCAGAAAAAATGGATGAAACTGAAACCGATCTGGTAAATAAGCGTATAACCCAGGAAACCTTAAAGCGGCAACAGGATATCTTGAACAAGATGCTGGATTATGAAAAAGCCGAAAAGGAGCGGGAGATGGATACAGAACGGAAAGCGGAGCAGCCTAAAAATCAAGACTTTAGCAACCCTAACGCGTTCCTTGAATACCAACGTTTAAAAGCCAGAGAGGTAGAACTTTTAAAGACAGTACCTCCTTCTCTGAGTCCATATTATAAGAGTAAAGTTTCCGAGTATTTTAACAGTTTTGAAGAAAAATAATATCATCCATGCTTATAATGGCCGAAGAGGAAAAAAAGATCAGGATAACCTCACAATCTGAAAACATCGCACTCGTTGAAAAGCTAGTCAATGCGATTTGTGAAACCTACAACATCGGAGAAGATCACTATGGTAACATTCTTGTAGCCATAACCGAAGCTGTAAACAATGCCATTCAACATGGCAATAAGGCCAATCCCAATAAGAATATCGATATTGGATATCTTTCCGACAAGGATCATTTACGGTTTTCCGTAAAGGATGAAGGAGATGGTTTTAATTATGACCAGCTTCCGGATCCTACCAATCCTGAAAACATTGAAAAACCCAATGGACGGGGTGTGTTTTTGATGAAACACCTGGCCGATCATGTGGAATTTGAAGACAATGGCTCCAAAGTGGTGCTCGACTTCAAGCTTTCTGCCAACTGACCCTGTTTGTGCCTGCCGCTTCCATCCGTTTTCATTCCGAATACCCTGGTTTTAAGCTCCATGCCACTACTATCCGCCGTGGCTGGATAGAAGACGTAATTATTGCCGAAAAGAAAAAGACCGGTCCCCTCCAATTTGTATTCTGTTCTGACGATTACCTTCTGGATATCAATGTCCGCTATCTGGATCATGACTACTATACCGATATCATCACCTTCGATTATTCTTCCGGTAAAATCGTTTCCGGCGACCTCTTTATCAGCATAGACCGGGTAAAGGAAAATGCCCTTACCCTAAAGCAACCCTTTGAAACTGAGTTATCCAGGGTGCTGATACACGGGGTATTGCATTTGCTGGGTTATACCGATAAAGGCCGTATTCCTCAGGCTGAGATGCGCAAAAAAGAAGATAAATATCTATCTTTGCTCGGAAAATAAGGTAGTACCGCTGCCTGGCATATTCCTTGCAGCTCTTCTTTAAACCAAAGAGAAAACCCATGAAAAAGTTCTTACTCCTCCTCTTTATGCTCCCGCTTGCCCTCAGCTTTAATGCTCAGACCAAGACAGGCAGCAAACCACCGGCACCACACCCGGCTCCAGCTAAAGATACTTCCCTCTGCAGCAAAAAATGGATGCTCATTGCTGTAGAAGAATGGGCCGTGGAATCCAAACCAAAGAAAAAACAAGTGGATGATTACCTCTGGATGACCGGAAACGGTAATTATAAACTGAAACGTAACGGAGAAGATAAATCCGGTACCTGGACCAAGACCGGAGCCTATATCAACTTTACCGATGATGCCTCTAAAGAAAAGTTTACTTACAAAGTGGAAAGCGCCGAAGCTAAAAAGCTAAAAGTGGATTACCATGTATCCGATATGCATACTCTCTTCACATTTGAAGTGAAATAACAATTATTCAATTCTCTTGATCTACAGCAATCACAACCGTGGTTGCTGTTTTTTTTTAGCCTGCACCATCTCCTGCCTCACGGGAACGGTTCTTGTTGTGAAAGGAAGTCTTCAATTGATCAGAGAAGACCTTGCATTGATCTGAGGAGGCCTTACATTGATCAATGGACACCCTGCATTGATCAGAAGAGACCTTACATTGATCTGAGGAGGCCTTACATTGACCAATGGACACCCTGCATTGATCACAGAAGACCTTACATTGATCTGAGGAGACCTTGCATTGATCAATGGACCCCCTGCATTGATCAGAGGAGACCTTGCATTGATCTGAGGAGACCTTACATTGATCAATGGACACCCTGCATTGATCAGAGGAGACCTTGCATTGATCTGAGGAGACCTTGCATTGATCAATGGACACCCTGCATTGATCAGAGGAGACCTTACATTGATCAATGGACACCCTGCATTGATCAGAGGAGACCTTACATTGATCTGAGGAGACGCTCCATTGATCAGAAGAGACCTTCAACACAAAACGAGAAGCGCTTCCGATAAATTAAGTCTTCCTACGGAGCGTGCTACGTTATTTTACGTAGAGCACTTGTACGTATCTCTCCGAATGGACATAAAAAAATCCAGCGGCCCTAAGACCGCTGGATTAATATATACGTATATGCCAAACTTTATTTTCCGCTAGGAGGAGGTGTTGCAGATGGTGGTGCAATAGCATCGCAGGTTCCTTTGGTTGCTTTGATGTTTTTGTCATCCAAACCTGATTTGGCTTTTTCATTGGCTGGATCCAACTCCTGAAGTTTCAGGAAGGCTGCTTTGGCGCAATCATAATTTTTCTGAACGAAATAATAAAAGCCCAAATAGGAATAAGCATCTATCAGATCTTTTTTATTCTTGTCTATATCCGTGCCTGCATTCTTAATAACCAATTCATAAAACGGTTTGGCTTTGCCTTCCGGTTTTTCCTGATTTTCCATCATGAAATTACACTTTCCTCTCCAGGAATTGCTAAACACCGGATAGGTATCGGTTGCTTTTGAAAAGGCAGAATCCGCTTTCAGATATTCTTTGTTTCTGTAATACGACTGTCCCAGGGAGTTATAATCCGCAGGATTTACTTTTTTGCTCTTTCTGATCTTCAGGCTATAATACTTAGCCGCATCCGCATATTTTTTCAGTTTAAAGTAAATGATGGCAATATCACCGTAAGGCTCAAAATTGCTGGAATCCATCATAATCGCTTTGCTGATTTGCAGGATACCTACTGAATCCTGTCCATTTTTAGAAAGCAATTTTCCATAATACTGGTAATCGAGGGGGATCAGTTTGGGGTTATCTTTTACTTTCTGTTTGGCCAGAAAATTCGACATACTTCTAAGTCCCGTAACGTAATCTCCGGTCTCATAATAACTGTATGCCATAAAACGGAAGAGGACAATACCTGAACTATCTTTGCTTTGTACTTCTTTCATTTCATCGATCACCTGCTTATATTGCTTTTGGTAAAACAAAGCCTGTCCGTATTTTGCTCTGGCAGTAGGACTGTTGTTCATCTGCAGGTATTTTTTGAAATCTTCAATCGCCTGTTTGTATCGCCCAGCCTTCAGATAAAGCTCTCCTCTTGCCCTGTAAGCAGGAGCAAAGTCGGGATCCAACTCAATGGCCTTATTATATTCTTTCAAACCCTCATCCCAGTTTTGTACACGCACCCACATCTGTCCCAAACGCATATGCGGTTTGGCCAGTTTAGGATCCAGCTCAATTCCTTTTTCATAATTTTTGATGGGCTCCGATACATCGGTAATATTTTTCTCTACGCCATAATCGCCCATGAGGATATATACATCCGGGTTTTTCGGATCTATCTTCATGGCCATATTGATATTGGTAAGCGCATCGGGTAAATCTTTTGGATTGCCGGCCAGATAGGCTTGTGCAATATTCAGGTATACCATCACCTGTTTGCTTTTCGGCAGTTCCTTGGCTTGTGTGCTGGTGAGCGATGTTGCTTTATAAAAATTCTGTTTGGCCAGATCCACATTGTGTTCCATCCAGGCTACACTTCCGAGACCGGTAAAGTTGAGCGGGTTGCTTGGTTTGGCATCTGCGCCTTTTTGAAACATTGTTTTGGCTGAATCCAGCACATCCCATTCAAAATAATTGTCGCCGGCATAAAACCAAACATCCCCGCCCTGATCATCACCACTTTTCAATAGTTGCTTAAATGCCGCTGATCCCGCTTCATAGCGTTCGCTTTCTGTCATCCGGATCGCATCCTTTAATGTCTGTGCCGAAGCGGCATACATACCCAGGCAAGCCAGACAGGCCACCAGTATGTTTCTTTTCCTTGCAGTTTTCATACGCATCCTGTATTTAATATTATTCTGTTGAAATATGAACGGTTCTTACCGGTGCCGTAGCGGCCACCATGCCCATTTTATGGATGATGAGCTGTCCCTTTTCTCCGGCAATAAATGCTGCAAAACCCGAACCCAGTGTTCCTTCCAGACCGGTTTTTATATAATATACATCCCTCCTCAGTGGGTATGTTTGTTCATAGATCCAGGCCTGATAGGGTTTTTTATAATCGGATGGTCCCTGTGGTTCGGCCCGTTCACTCAGCGCCACCACTTTTATTTTGCTCAGAAATTCCTGAGAGGTGCGATCATGAAAATCGCTGATCCAGCTTACACTGATTACACCCAGGGCGTTTTTATTTTTGTTTACATATTCAATTACTTCTTTGTTTGTTTTAACGGCAAAACATTGGGAAGGAAAAGGTTTTTTGTTGAGCAATGTTTCGGATACGGTACGTGCATTGCAGGATTTCTCATTATCAAATACAATGCGGATGGAACCGGCTCCGTTCTGTTTATCCAGCTGTGCCCAGGACGTATCTGTTCCGGCAAAGATGGCTTTGAGCTGATTCATGCTCAGATTGGAATCTAAATTCTCGGGGTTGATAATAAAGGCGATGGCATCAGTAGCTATCTTGGTAGTGGTAACGATGCGCTGACGCTTCAGGAAACTGTTTTTTTCCTGTTCGGTCAGATCGCGGCAAATAACCGCAGCCTGGATGGTATCATTCATTAAGTCACTGATCACATCCGCTTCAGGCTTATAGGTAGCAGCCACTTTGGCGTTCTGGTATAGTGCTTCAAAGGTATAGATCTGAGAGTCCATCATCAGGGAGTACGACTCGTCAATACCTATCTTCAGTTTGCCGGAGGTAGCGGTTTCCGTTTTCACATCATAAGCACAGCCGCCTAAAAGTAGCCAGCATAAACTTACCGATATGATCACTGCGTTTTTCATGATGCTTTACGCTGATGGTTCGTCATCTTTTTCATGACGGAATTTTTTCACCGTCCGGTAGCCCCTGAAAGAGCCATACACAAAGAGGATAAAGATAAGAATTGTACGGTTTGGTTGGGGAAGTATATCATCCCAGAAAGGGGTAAACCAAAGTAAAAATCCCAACCCAAAAAATACTGCAATCATTGACAGGCTCAACAATTGCAGGATTCTTCTCAGGATGGGATAATTATTTTCCAATGTTTTGTTATCTCAAAACAAAAGACACGGGCAAATTGTACTGTACAGCAACCGATTTACCGTTCATCTTACCTGGTTTCCAGGCTGGCATTTTCTTGATTACACGAATCGCTTCCTTCTCCAGATTGGGTCCGCCTTTTACAGGCTTAAGGGTTTTGATATCGGCAATATTTCCATTCTTATCTACCACAAAGGTCAGGACAACTGTTCCCTGAACACCGTTGTCTTTTTCCATCGGAGGATACTGGATATTGTCTTTCAGATATTTCATCAGAGCTGCTTCTCCACCTGGAAAGTCAGGTTGCTGCTCGGCGAAACTGAATACTTTATTATCATCATCACCAGACGGAGCTGGAGGTGCAACAGGTCCTATCGGTCCTTCATCCGGTCCGTCGGTTGTCTTATCACCTACTTTGGTATCTTCCATTTTATCCTGAGGAGGGGGTGGATTTTCCACTTCCTTCTCGGTTACTTCCGGTGGTGTAAACTGAATCTGTTTCACCGTTGGTGGTGGCGGTGGTGGGGGTGGCGGAGGGGGCGGTGGGGGCGGCTGATCAGGATTTGTTGGAGGAGGTGCTTTCATGGTCACCACCACATCCTTATCAATCTTAACTTCCGACTCACTCCTGTTAAGCAATAAGGGCCCTACCGTTGCCAGTACCGCAAAACCGGTTGTTGCCAGCAAGGCAATCATCAGCACATGGTTGTATTCCTTGCGGATTACAAACGCACCGTATGATTTGTTTTTATCTTCAAATACAAGGTCGTTACGTTCTTTGACGACGACGTTGTTCCATCCCGTGTCGATCGCAAAAAGTGCGATGACAGCTGCAAGGATGATCATGGTAATAATTAATGGCCACATGGTCCGCTTGGTTTTATGTAAACCTTATTCTTTAATTTCTCTCTTCAATGCAATCTTCTCGGCATCTGCAATATCCACTACTGCATATTTATTGATGTTGCAGATATTGAGTTCGTCAATCACATCGATAACAGTTTTGTATTTTGTCTTGTTCATCGTTTTCACAATGAAGAAAGGAGCATTGTCGTCACCTTTCGTTTTGCTGCGAAGACGTTTAAACGTAGAATCGGCCAGCTGGTGATTTTTCAACTGTTCTTCCAGTTTCAATACCGCTTCGTTGATGTTTTTGTTCTTATCCAGCAGCAATTTCCGCAATCCGTCTTTCGAAAGATCTACATGTTCCAGCTGCGTGGTATCCAGTTTGAATTTACCGGGGTAATAGAATACCTGGTTATCTTTTTCGCCCAGGATAATAGTATTAGCCAAGAGAAAATTCAGCTTCATTTTGTCGTCCGGATCTTTTACATCCTTCGGATAGACAATTTCCATTGTCTTGGGTTTGCTAAGCGTGGTAGCAAGGATAAAAAATGTGAGGAGCAGGAAGGCAAGATCCACCATCGGAGTCATATCGATGCGTGTCGTGCCTTTTTTGGGGCGCTTCTTACCTTTCTTACCACCGCCATCATCGCCGGTACTTACGTCTGCCATGTTTTATATCTTATATAAATACGGTTCTTAAATAAATTCAGGAGGATCAGCTTTTAGCTGGTCCAGCTCCTTTAAGATTGGTAATCAGGTTAAACTGAAAAATCTGTCTTTCACGGAAAATATCAATTACCTTTTTCACCTTGGTATAGTTGGTCATACCATCGGCTTTGATAGCATAACGTACCCGTTTGTCTTTAGGCGCTTTACCATCAGGAAATTTGGCCATATTATCACGCTCAGCAGCATTATAACCTTCCTGAACCCAGTCTGATAACTGATTATTCAGTGAGTCGATCGGAATACCGGTAGCTGTTTTATCAATCAGTGTCCGTTTCTTTTCATCGGCATTGATATAAGCAGGTAATTCAACAACAGGCATTCCGAAAGTTCCCATTACCGCAAAACGCTGATACTGTTGTTCGGTAAAGGTCACTTTGTATTTGGTAGCTACATTCTGCAGCATATTTCTGCGAATATCCTTTCCTGTCAGATCAAAGAAAACTCTGCCAGCCGTATCGATTGTGATGAGCATAACATTCTCAGGCAACAGAATCTGTGAAGAAGACGAAGGAGGATCTACCACTACCGGTTCCTGAGCACGAAACTTCGATGTAAGCATGAAGAATGTGACAAGAAGAAAAGCCAGATCCACCATCGGTGTCATATCCAGTGAAGGACTGCTTCTCGGCATTTTTATTTTTGGCATGCGACTCTTTTTATATCGTTAATATCTTAACTGCAAAAATCAGGCATGCTTAGCAGCAAATGTGCTGGCTACGCTGAAACCGGCTTCATCGATACCATGTGTCAGGGAGTCGATACGGTTGCTGAAATAGTTGAAGAAAATGATAGCGATACAAGACCCGATAATACCGAGTGCTGTATTGATAAGTGCTTCGGAGATACCTACAGAAAGAGCCGTAGTATCAGGAGCACCTGCATTCGCCATCGCAGAGAACGAACGGATCATACCAAATACTGTTCCGATCAGACCGATCAGGGTAGAGATGGAAGCACAGGTAGAAAGAATAACCAGGTTTTTAGAAAGCATTGGAAGTTCCAGTGCAGTAGCTTCTTCCAGTTCCTGCTTGATAGCAGTTACTTTGGATTCTTTATCCACATCAGTCTCTTTCAAAACCAGTTTGTATTTGCCCAGTCCTGCACGGATAACGGCAGCAACAGAACCTTTCTGACGATCACATTCAGTGATAGCTGCATCCAGCTGATCACCATTGATAAGGTTACGGATATTGCGAATGAATTTATCCACATTACCACGGCCACGAGCCTTGGAGATGGTGATGAAACGTTCAACAGTAAAGATCAAAATGATTAAGTTAACTGCAATCAGGATCGGCACAATGAATCCTCCTTTATGAACGGTACCCATCAGGTTAAGGGGGTGACCTTTATAGGGATCGCCACCTTCAAAATTTCCTGCTGCTCCTAATACAAAGGTGTAAATTAACACCGCCACAAGGATAGCCGCCGGGATGACGATGAAGGCAAAAGCCGACTTCCATGGACTCTGTGATTCATTCGCGTTGCTCATACTGACTTGTTTTAAGTTATGATTAGATGTGAATTGATTTACTTTTCCATAAACGGAGGTCAACTATTCCTGTCAACCCTCATCCGTGTTATTATTACCTCTTTTTTAGGCGAGGCCAAACTTACTAAATCTATTTTAAATAGGAAAATCCCGGGGTTCACGTTTTAACAGAGAGATAACGCAAAAATCGGGCGAAAGTATATCGGCCAGGGGGGCTTTTTAACATCCGGTATGATTCACCGGATAAGTGGTATGAATAGACAAGAAAACGGCAGTTCTTATTGTTCCTTTTTAAGATTTCGTTCCTTTCTCCAGGTCCGGATAACGGGTATAGCCGTAAGAACAATAAGCCCGATGACAATATATCCCAGATAATGCATGATTTCGGGATAACGATATCCGATATAATAGGCCGGCAACGACAGCCCGCTGATCCATAATATCGCCCCCAGCACATTATAGAGCATAAAACGCTTAAAGCCTATCCGGATAACTCCGGCCAAAACAGGGGCAAAAGTGCGGATAATGGGCAAAAAACGTCCTACAACCAATGTTTTTCCCCCATAACGGGCATAAAAATCGCGGGTAACGCTTACATATCGCTTCTTAAAAAGGACCGCATCTTCCCGTTTGAACAAAGCGGGACCTATCTTTCGGCCAAACCAATACCCGGCTATATTACCGGCTATAGCCGCTATGGAAAGATCACAAATAAGAAACCAGATATTGGTATGGAGCAAATGGGGCTCTGTGGCACACAACAGCCCGGAAATAATAATGAGGTTATCACCCGGAAGAAAAAAACCAATCAGCAGACCGGTCTCCGCAAAAACAACAAACAGTAATAAGGCGAGCCCTCCGTATTTAATAATAGACTGAGGATCTGTAAGCTCTTTAAAAAAGTCCCACATGCGGAAACGAAGGTAATAAAAGAGGAGGCAGGAGCAGGAGGCAGGAGGCAGTATATTTCGTTTGAGTAGCCTATCGGCTCTTATTCTGCAATGACGCGTTCCAGCTGCAGCTCTCCCTCCCATTTCGATACTACCGCTGCTGCAACGGCATTACCGGCCACATTGGTTGCCGACCGGCCCATATCCAGCAACTGATCTACTCCCAGCAAAAGCAGCAAGCCCTGACCAGGGATATGAAACATTTCCAGCATGCCGGCAATAACCACCAGCGATGCCCGGGGAACACCTGCCATACCCTTGCTGGTAACCAACAGGATCAGCAGCATTTGTATCTGCTCGGGAATAGTCATATGAATATGATAAGCCTGGGCAATAAAAACGGTAGCAAAGGTCATATATACAATAGAGCCATCCAGATTAAATGAATATCCAAGCGGAAGGACAAAACTGATAACCCGCTCACTACATCCGAATTTTTCGAGCGACTCGATTGCTTTTGGCATGGCCGACTCCGAACTGGCTGTACTGAATGCAAGCAACAAGGGCTCTTGCATCAGTTTCATCAAACGGATAAAAGGTATTTTCAATGCATAACAGACTCCTGCCAGGATGACGAATACAAAAAAGAAAAGAGCGCCAAAGAAATAAAGAATCAACATGGCATATCCGTTGAGCACCTCCAGCCCCTGCACAATCACCACCGCTGTAATGGCTCCAAACACCCCTAAGGGGGCAAACTTCATCACATAATTCGTGATCTTAAACATGATGGCCGTAACCGCTTCAAAAAAGCGGATCACGATCTCGCCTTGCTTGCCAACGGCTGCCGCAGCCACTCCGAAAAATATAGCAAAAACAACAATGGGCAGGATTTCGTTTGTGGCCATAACCCCTATAATGCTTTCCGGAACAATATGCGAGATCACACTTTTTGCATCACCCGGAGCTGTTTTCAACCCCACCGACTCCTTGGCTACCTGCGCCGATACTTCAGGAAGGGTGATGTTCATCGTTTCTCCGGGACGGAATACATTCACCACAAAAAGTCCCAGAGAAAGCGCCATCAGCGTAGCGCAGGTAAAATAGAGCAATGTTTTGAGCCCTATGCGACCTACAGAACCGAAATCTCCCACCTTGGCAACACCTACAACAAGCACCGAAAACACCAGGGGAGCAATGATCATTTTGATGAGCCTCAAAAACAGATCGCTGAGCCAGGAAAACCGCAATGCGGCTTTGTTTCTGAAAAAATCAGTGTCCTTTTTAACGACCTTTTTAGCATGAAGAAGCAGCGTGCTTTCCATCTGCGTATCTCCTTTTGACAAGGTTGTGATATAGGCTTTTTCATCGGAAGACACCGTAACAGATTGTGCGCGGTTGACAAAAAAGCCAACTAAGAGACCGGAAAAAACGGCCAGGAAAATCCAAAAGATAAGACCGGGTTTTTTCATGCGGGAATTAAGGAAACGCCTGGTAAGTTGGAATATAACCGGATGAGTATCCCGGTATTGTTAAAGCAAACGGATCACCATTTCGGGCAATATGCCGAGAATCAGGATAAGCAACGAAAGCACCACCAGCAATGCCCGCTGATCGGCAGGAACGTTTATAGGGCTTTCATCCTGTGGCGCCTTGAAAAACATGGCGATGATGATTTTGAAATAATAATACACGCCTATCAGTGATCCCAAAATGGCAATACCTACCAGCCAGTAAAAACCCTGACTCAATGCCGTTACAAAAATGAAATACTTCGCAAAAAAACCGGCGAGGGGAGGAATACCCGATAAGGAAAGAAGTGCTATAGTCATGGAGCCGGCCAGAAGTGGTTTCTTCTTTACCAATCCGTTAAAAGAATCGATGCTGTCGTCCCCTGCCCTGCTTTGCATTACCATGTACAATACCAGGAATGCACAAAGGCTGGAAAGAGAATAAGCAACAGAATAATAGAGCACTGCGCTTGCAGCCGTTTTGCTCATAGCCAGAATGGCCATAAACATAAAACCGGCATGAGCTATACTTGAATAAGCCAACAGACGTTTTACATGCTGCTGAAACACAGCCGTAATATTACCGATGAGCAATGTGGCAGCTGCCATGACCCACATAATATGCGACCATTCTGCTGCTGCTCCGTTAAACGCCACCCAGAACAGACGGAAGAAAGCACCAAAGGCGGCAGTCTTTACCACCGTGGCCATAAATGCCGTAATCACGGTAGGTGCACCCTGGTACACATCGGGAGCCCAGAAATGAAAAGGAGCGGCTGACACTTTAAAGCTCATACCAACAAGCATCAGCAATCCACCTACAAAGAAAAGAGGAGGCAATGATCCGTTGCTCTTAGCAACAAAAGCGGCAATCTGAGACAGATCGAAAGAACCTGTTACCCCATATATCAGGGCAATACCGAAAAGTAAAAATCCGGAAGCAAAAGAGCCCATGAGGAAATATTTGAAAGCGCTCTCGTTGGATGCCAGATCATTCTTCTTGCTCCCCACCAATACATACAAGGGGATAGACAACGTTTCAATACCCAGAAACAGCATCGTCATATTGGAATAAGAAACCATCAGAAAGGCTCCTACCAATGCAAACAGGATAAGAGCAAAGTGATCCGTGATATTGGTTTCGTCCGTAAAATATTTCTCCGACATCAAAAACCAGAAGATGCTTACCAGCATGATAACGATGGTGAATCCCAATGCATAGTGATTCACATTCAGCATCTGAGTATAGAAATACCGGTTGGTATCCTGTGGTGTCCAGTCTATGACACATACTGCAATAACGGCAGCCAGTCCGGTAAGCACCAGCGGGAAGAGCAGTTTTTTAAAGTTGAATATCTCGGCCAAAAGCGCCAACACTCCCAGCCCGATAAGAATCAGGAGCTCTTTTAACTGGAATGCCTGGTGTATTAATTCTCTCATAGTTTATTTCATCAAACCCATATTATACTTATGCACCAATGCCGTTACTGCCGGTTCGGCCAGTTGTAACAGGGGTTTCGGGTAAATACCAAAGAAAAAAATCAAAATGACCAGCGGAATCAGTACCATCTTTTCCTGAAAAGTTATTTCCGGAAAGTTGAGGGTAAGCGCACTTTTCTCTCCCAGCATAATTTTCTGATAGCTGCGCAGCATATAAACGGCACCGAGGATAATGGTAAGTCCGCCCAGTGCAGCTGCTGCTGCTTTATATTGAAACAAGCCGTTGATAAGCAGAAACTCGCCTACAAAACCATTGGTAAGCGGCAAGGCCACACTTCCCAATACAATAAGCAACGCTATCAAAGCAAAACCGGGAGCCACCTGCCGGATACCACCCAATGAAGAAATATCCGAAGTGCCGGTACGCGACGTAATCATATCACAGATGATGAACAAACCTACCACATTGATACCATGGCTGATCATCTGCACCAGTCCGCCTTCTATTCCTTGTACATTAAAAGCGATGATACCCGCCGCAATAAGACCTACGTGTGCAATGGATGAATAAGCAATAAGCCGTTTGAAATCTTTTTGTGTAATAGCCAACACCGATCCGTAAAGAATACTGATCACAGAAAGACTGACAGCCACAAAGCCCCAGTCGTGAACAGCCTGCGGTACAATAGGAAGTATCCAGCGGATCAAACCAAAAGTTCCCATTTTGAGCATGATACCCGACAGGAGCATAGTGCCCTGTGCCGGTGCATTCACATACGTATCGGGCTGCCAGGTATGAAAAGGAAAGATGGGCATTTTGATGGCAAACGCCAGAAACATACAAAAGAAAAATACAGCCTGAGCCTGAGCCGACATTCCTGACCCTGCCGCAGTAAGTGCATCAATATGGAAAGAATGTCCGGTAGGTGTTGACGTATGCAGATACAGATAGATAAGAGCCGCCAGCATAAACAAACTGCCGAAAAGGGTATAGATAAAGAACTTGAATGTGATACGTGCACGACCTTCTCCACCCCACAAAAGACAGATAAAATAAATCGGGATGAGTGCCAGCTCCCAGAAAATATAAAACAGGAAACCATCCATCGCTACAAATACTCCCACCAGGGCCATCTGCATAAGCAGGATAAGCATATAAAAGGCTCTTGGGGTTTTATAGCTTTTGCCGAATGACGAAAGAATGATAAACGGAACCAGCAACGTGGTAAGAAATACCAGCAGCACACCGATACCATCCATGGCCACATCAAAATTGATTCCCAACGAAGGCATCCAGGCGCCATACATTTTCAACAGATCTGTAGCCGGATTTTGGTGGTAGTGATACCATGCCATTCCGGTGACAAGCAGTTCCAACAGAGAAAATGCAAAAGCAGCTTTTTTCACCTGTTCCCCTTTAACCAACAGGAGAAGGAAAGCAGCAAGCAATGGCCAAAAAATCAGAAAACCGACAATCATAGGTATACTTAGAAAAATTTAACGAATAGCATCAGCACGATGCTGAGCACCATTGCAAAAAGATAAAAACCGATATTTCCGGTTTGCACATAACGCAAGCCATTACTCACTGTATTCACCATTTTCCCGACTCCATTTACGATGCCGTCAATAAGCCGTGTTTCAATAATACGGTCGGACTGATGCGAAACCCAATCAAGCGGTTTGGTGATAAACAGGGCATAAATCTCATCCACATAATATTTGTTGTAAACCACTTTTTGCATGGCTGGAATTTCGGCCCCGTCTTCGGCAGGCAACAATCCCTTCTTTACATACGCTGTCCAGGTAAGATAAATAACCACCAGCAGCAACAGTACCGATATAAGCATAAGACTCATTTCAACCGATTCGCTTAGACCGGAAAACGACAAGCCTAATACAGGAGAAAGGAAATGGCTGAGCCAATGTGAATCTTTCATAAACACATCGGGAATACCAATAAAACCACCTACAATAGAAAGCGCTGCAAGCGCTATCAATGGAATAGTCATTGTTCTGGGAGACTCATGCAGGTGATGCTCCTGATCATGTGTTCCGCGGAATTTGCCATGGAACGTGAGGAAGTATAAACGGAACATATAAAAACAAGTCATCAGCGACCCTACAATACCGAGTATCCAGAAAAATTTGTTGTGACCGAATGCATGGGCCAGGATTTCATCTTTGGAAAAGAATCCGGCAAGAGGAGGCAGACCTGAAATGGCAATAGTGCCTATCAGGAAGGTGGCATGTGTTATCGGGAGTTTCTTTTTCAAGCCTCCCATTTTGCGTATATCCTGTTCCCCGCCCATAGCATGAATCACACTTCCGGAACCAAGGAATAAAAGAGCTTTAAAAAATGCATGGGTTGCTAAGTGAAATACAGCTCCTGTATAAGCACCCACACCGAGACCTAAAAACATATATCCGAGCTGGGAAACGGTAGAATAGGCAAGTACCTTTTTAATATCGTTTTGAAAAATACCGATGGTAGCTGCAAAAAGGGCTGTGAATAAACCAATCCCCGCCACCACTTCCATAGAGAATGGAGCCAGTGAATAGAGCACATTGGAGCGGGCCACCATATAAATACCGGCAGTAACCATCGTCGCCGCATGGATAAGGGCCGAAACAGGAGTAGGTCCCGCCATGGCATCGGGCAGCCAGGTATAAAGCGGAATCTGTGCACTCTTACCCATGGCACCGATAAACAAAAGCAAGGTGATGCCGATAATAATTTTATTGTCCGATCCGAAACCGGAAGCCTGATGAAACACCTCATCATACCGGATGGTACCGAATGTGGCAAATATCAGCAGGATGCCAAGCAGGAAACCAAGATCACCGATCCGGTTCATGATGAATGCTTTTTTGGCCGCATCATTATAAGAAGGATTCTTAAACCAGAAACCGATAAGCAGGTACGAACAAAGACCCACACCTTCCCAGCCAACAAACATGATCAGGTAATTGTCGCCCAACACCAGCAACAACATAAAGAAGATAAACAGATTGAGGTAGGAGAAAAAACGTCTGAATCCATCATCATCGTGCATATACCCCACCGAATAAACATGGATGAGGAAACCTACACCGGTAATGATCATCAGGAAAAGGGAAGATAGCGGATCAACGAGAAATGCGAAACTGGCATGAAACGATCCGGAAGAGATCCAGTCGAAAAGAACTACCGAGTGACTCAGGTGGTTATGAGTCTCATCCAGGAAAATGAGCAATGAAATAATAAAAGAAGCTCCAACGGCGCCACAGGCAATAAGTCCTGCTACACTTTTTGACATTGCCCTGTTCACCAAACCGGTGAGCAGAAATCCTACCAGTGGAAACAGCGGGATTAGCCAGACGTAATCAACAATTGTTTTACCCATAAACGTTAATACTTCAAAACTTTAATCAATACTACTATATCCTTACCATTTCAGTTTATCGAGCATGTCGATATCCGTCGATTTGGTATTCCTGTATATCATCGTAAGAATTGCGAGACCCACCGCTACCTCTGCCGCTGCCACCGCCATGATAAAAAACACAAATACCTGACCGGAACTATCGCTCAGATAACGGGAAAATGCGACCAGCAAAAGATTCACTGCATTCAGCATAAGCTCGACACACATAAAGATGATAATGGCATTACGACGAAAAAGAACGCCGAGTACGCCTATTGTAAAAATACAGGCGCTTAACAATATGTAATAATTCAGGGGAACCCCGTTGATGACATTATTCATGATCAATGAATTTCTTTTTTACTTAACATAACAGCTCCCACCATCGCTGCCAGGAAGAGTACCGATGATATTTCAAACGGCAACAGGAATGGTCCGAACAATGCCTTTCCTAAATTCTCAACCAGTCCGATCTGTTCATTGGCCGGATTTACTTTCATCATTGTTTCGGCTCCACGCAGGGAACCCACCAGTGTAATCATGAGCAAACCACCGGCAATAACAGCTGCAAATTTTACCCACACCGGTTTATGCGGTTCCGCCTCTTTGTTCAGATTCAGCATCATGATAACATACAGAAACAATACCATGATGGCGCCTGCATAAACGATGATATGTACCGCAGCCAGAAACTGGGCATTGAGCAGAAAATAATGTCCTGCAATACCAAAAAAAGTAACGATGAGATAAAGTACGCTATGTACCGGGTTCTTTGAAAAAACCACCATCATTGCACTGAAGATGACCAGAACCGAGAGAAAGTAAAAAATGTATTTTGTAATCATAATCCAGTTAGCAATGGGCAGTAGGCAATTGGCAAAAAAACAAACCGTTAACCTACCATCTAATTATTTTCAATCCTTTTATCTGAATATTTGTTCGGAAATTAATGCCCCTTCTTCTTTACCTCACCCTTTTCATCTTTCCATGTCAGATTATGAGCATACTCTTTATCCTTCTTAAATGCCGCCACCTCTGCTGTTTCACGAACGGAAACATCAATCGGCTTATCAATGGGGTCAACCAGTTTATCTTTGCCGTAAATAAATTCTTCGCGTTCAAAATCCGAAGCGACAATACGATCGGTTAGAAAAATGGCTTCTTTGGGGCAGGCTTCTTCGCACAAACCGCAAAAGATGCAACGCAACATATTGATTTCGTAAACAGAAGCGTATTTTTCTTCCCGGTACAATTTCTCCTCCCCCTTTTTACGTTCTTCCGCTACCATGGTAATGGCTTCAGCGGGACAGGCAACAGCACACAGGCCACAAGCCGTACAACGCTCTGCTCCGTTTTCATCCCGTTTCAATACATGCTGTCCTCTGTAAACAGGAGCAAACTCACGTTTTTCTTCCGGGTAACTGATCGTAGTTTTCTTTCTGAAGAAATGGCTGAACGTAATCCGAAGCCCGCCAAAAATGGCCGGCAGGTAGAGTTTTTCTACCCAGGTCATTTCCTTTTTAACTACTAGTTTCGATCTATTGGTCAGTGCCTGCATGGCTTATATTATTTGCACATGTGTTTCGGATTCAGATTTTATGCGTCAGCCACATGACAATCCCTGTAATGAATATGTTGAGGATCGACAAAGGTATCAATATTTTCCAGCCAAGATTCATCAGCTGATCGTAACGGAAACGAGGAACTGTCCATCGTATCCACATGAAAAAGAAAATGAAAAAACATGTTTTTGCCATCATCACCACAAAGCCTGTAATGGTGATGAGCAAAGGATCGTGAATATACCGGTAGATCAATGGAAAATTATATCCTCCGAAGAAAAGACAGGCCATTACTGCCGATGATATAAACATATTGATGTATTCGGCAAAAAGATAAAAGCCCAGTTTCATAGAACTGTATTCGGTATGATACCCTCCTACCAATTCCGATTCACATTCCGGAAGATCGAAAGGAGTCCGGTTGGTTTCGGCAAAAGCACAGATGATAAAAATCAGGAATCCAAGTGGCTGATAAAAAACATTCCAGTGCCATCCTGCCTGCTGATTCACAATCTCTCCGATGCTGAGACTGTGTGTGGTCATGATCAGCGCAATGATGGAAAGTCCCATCGCCACTTCATAACTGATCATCTGTGAAGAAGCACGGATGGCTCCAAGCAAAGAGTATTTGTTATTGGAGGCCCATCCTCCGATCATGATTCCATAAACACCAATCGATACCACACCAAACAGATAAAGGATACCGATATTCACATCGGTGATTTGCATAGGGAACAGATTTTTGGAACCTTGAAAAGCAGGCGCCCAGGGAATCACAACACCTGTCATACAAGCCGTAAGCATGGCAATAGACGGTCCCAGAATGAACAACCATTTATTGGATACATTCGGAATAATCTCTTCCTTCATAAACATCTTCAACCCGTCGGCCAGAGGCTGGAGGATACCGAATGGTCCCGCGCGGTTTGGCCCCAGACGATCCTGAAGAAAAGCTGCCACTTTGCGCTCTGCATAAGTCGAATACATGGCCACCACCAGCGCCAGTGTAAACACACACAGCACAAGAATTATTTTATAAATCAAAAAGGTTGAAAATTCCATACTATATATTATTAGGGTTCAAAGCTCCTTCTCCAAGGTTTACTTTTTTACCCGCTAATTTCTTTTGCCTGGCAACATCCAGCTTAAGGGTATGCAACGATTCATAATGATTGGCTGAAATAACCGAACGGCGGTCTATTTGAGCCGGACCTTCTATCACCCAGTCACTGATATGTTTTTTATCAAACCGGCATTCATTGCAAATCCATTCGGTTACTTCTCCGTACTGATCTTTACGGGCAGTAACACGTAATACTTCCTGACCTTTTTCCCAGAGACGGACCTTACCCGAACATTTTTTGCAATCGCGGTGCGCATCAACCGGTTTGGTAAACCACACACGACTTTTGAAACGGAATGTTTTATCTGTCAGCGCTCCCACCGGACATACATCAATCATATTGCCGGAAAAATCATTTTCGATGGCATTTTCTATATAGGTAGAAATTTCTGCCACTTCCCCTCTGTTCATCACTCCATGAACACGGCCGTTGGTAAGCTGCTCTGCCACCTTCACACAACGGTAGCAAAGTATGCAACGTGTCATGTGCAGTTTAATGTAAGGACCGATATCAATTTTTTCGAAGGTGCGTCTTGGAAATTCGTAACGGGTCTTGGCCTTGCCATGCTCATAACCGAGATCCTGAAGATGACATTCTCCTGCCTGATCACAGATAGGACAATCAAGCGGATGATTGAGCAACAGAAACTCCACAACACCTGCACGAGCTTCGAGCAAAGCAGGAGAGGTTAAATTTTTCACTTCCATTCCATCCATTACGGTGGTACGGCAGGAAGCAACCGGTTTAGGCATAGGCCGTGGATCTTTTTCAGATCCTTTGCTTACCTCCACAATGCAGGTACGGCAATAACCTCCGCTTGTTTTAAGCTTGGAATAATAACACATGGCAGGAGGTACAATATCTCCTCCTATCATGCGGGCTGCATTGAGTATCGTTGTTCCTTCCGGAACGTCGATGGTATGTCCGTCTATAGTTACTTTAGGCATGGTTCTATTTTATTGATCCTGTATTCATAAACAAAGGATCTATGCCGGTTGTAAATTATGCAACCGGTAATAGTGCTTCACATCTTTTATTTGTTGTGGATTCTTTACATACTCCTCAAATTCAGAACGGAAATGACGGATGGCCGCTGCTACAGGCCATGCTGCCGCTTCACCCAAAGGGCAAATTGTTTTGCCTTCTATCTTACCCTGGATATCCCATAACAGATCCACATCAGATAAGGTTCCATGACCATCCAGGATTTTGTGAAGAATTTTTTCCATCCATCCTGTTCCTTCCCTGCAAGGGCTGCATTGACCGCAGCTTTCATGATGGTAAAAACGGGCGAATGTATAGAGGTTTTTGACAATGCTGGTGGTATCATCCATGACGATAAATCCTCCGGAACCCAGCATGGTACCTGTTTGGAAACCACCATCACCCAGCGATTCATAGCTCATCAGACGAGGTTCGCCCTTAGCTGTTTTAAGAATCAGTTCGGCAGGCAATATCGGTACGGAAGATCCGCCGGCCACAACAGCTTTCAGATTTCTTCCATTCTTTATACCTCCGCAATATTGATCCGAATAAATGAATTCCTCAACCGGCACACCTAACTCAATTTCATATACACCCGGTTTATTGATATGTCCGCTGGCCGAAATAAGTTTGGTACCGGTGGATTTGCCGACACCAATTTTGGCGTATGCATCCCCTCCATCATTCACAATCGGTACAACAGCTGCAATGGTTTCTACATTATTCACTACGGTAGGACAACCCCATAATCCTGCAATGGCAGGAAACGGTGGTTTGATACGGGGGTTGCCTCGTTTGCCTTCCAATGATTCCAGCAAAGCGGTCTCTTCTCCGCAGATATAAGCTCCTGCACCTACCTGTACATAACAATCGTGTGAGAATCCGGAACCCAGAATATTTTCGCCCAGCCATCCATTGGCATAGGCTTCTTCTATTGCCTGTTCCAGGATGCGGGCCACATAAAAATATTCGCCCCGTATATAGATATAAGATGTTCTTGCTCCAAGTGCGAAACTGGACGTAATCATTCCTTCCACCAACAGGTGAGGAATGCGTTCCATCAGATAACGGTCTTTAAAAGTACCCGGTTCCGATTCATCGGCATTACAAACCAGGTAGCGGGCTACTCCGGGAGGTTTGGCAAGAAAACTCCATTTGAGACCGGTAGGAAAACCGGCACCTCCGCGTCCACGCAAACCAGATTTTTTGACCTCTTCCACGATTGTTTCAGGGGTCATGGTCTTCAATGCTTTTTCCACTGAAGCATAACCGCCCATCTGCCGGTAAACATCATAGGTATTGATGCCGGCAACATGATCGTGTTGTAATAAAAGTTTTTTAGCCACTGATTCCTCAGATTTTCACTGATTAAAATTCACAAAATAACCCGTTTAAACTTAAGACTTTCCTCTCCAAAATTAACAAGAAGCCCAAGTTTCAACTTTGAAACCGCCAAATAATTTATTACTTGTTTGTAATGATTATCAACTACTCCTTGCTGTGCTTTCACTTCAAGAATAATATTTTCAAAAACCACAAAGTCCGCAAAATAGTAATGTGGCAGTACTGTACCCTTGTAATCTATTTCGTACTTATATTCTCTGTTGTAAGGGATCTGTTTCCTCTGAAATTCAATTTCCAAAGCATCTTTATAAACAGCTTCTAAAAAACCCTTTCCTAATACTTTATGCACTTCCATACACGCTCCAATCATTTCAAACGTCTCCTTCTGGAAAGGATATTCTTCCGAAGATTTATATAATTCCTGTATGTCTTCTAAAACCAATTCCATACTAGATCTTATCTGTCCTAATCTGTGTAATCATTGGCTAGCTCTAATCTGTGCTAATCTGTGTAATCAATGGCTAGCTCTAATCTGTGCTAATCTGTGTAATCAGTGGCTAGCTCTAATCTGTGCTAATCTGTGTAATCAGTGGCTAGCTCTAATCTGTGCTAATCTGTGTAATCAGTGGCTAGCTTTATCGGTATAACTTCTTCTTCTGCCGTCCGATTTAAACTGATCAAGCAACGTATCTACCTTTTCAAGGGTAAGGTTCTCGTAATAATCGGCACCCACCTGCATCATAGGAGCTGTTCCGCAAGAGCCCAGACATTCCACCGTTTTAATGGTAAACATTCCATCCGATGTGGTTTCTCCTTCTTTAATACCGAGTTTTTTCTCTATATGTTTTACTACATCTTCTGATCCGTTTAACCAGCAGGATGAAGTGCGACAAATTTCAAGCTGGCATTTACCTACCGGCTTCAGATTGAACATGGAATAAAAAGAAGCTACTTCAAAAACTTCGACAGGTTGTATTTTCAAAATGGAAGCAACATACTCCATCACTTCGGGGCTTAACCAGCCATCAAATTCTGCCTGTGCTACATGAAGCACAGGGATTACCGCCGATTTTTGTTTGCCCTCCGGATAACGCTTCATAAGCTTATGAACTACAGACAGCGTTTCGTCAGAAAATTTGATGTTTTTTGCCACTGATTACACTAATTTGCACTGATTAATATTACTAAGCATCAAGTTCACCTGCAATCACATTCATGGAACTCATGGTAAGGATTGCATCCGAAAGCATTCCGCCTTTGATGATTTCAGGATAAGCCTGATAATAAATAAAACAAGGTCTGCGGAAATGTAAACGGTATGGCGTTCTTCCTCCATCACTGATCAGATAGAATCCCAGTTCTCCGTTACCTCCTTCAACTGCATGATACACTTCCCCTTTCGGCACATCCATCTCGCCCATTACAATTTTGAAATGGTAGATAAGGGCTTCCATATTATTATATACATCTTCCTTAGGAGGCAGATAAAAATCAGGAACATCGCCATGGAACGCGCCTTCCGGCATATTCTTCAGGGCCTGCTCAATGATCTTCATACTTTCCCACATCTCTTCATGACGAACCATATAACGGTCGAATACATCTCCTCCTGTTCCTACCGGAATTTTGAAATCAAAATCTTCATAGGATGAATAAGGAAATGCAACACGCACATCATAATCTACTCCGGCGGCACGCAGGTTAGGACCTGTGAAACCATATGACAAAGCCATTTCGGCTGATACGGGTCCGCACTTAATGGTACGGTCCATAAATATTCTGTTTCGCGTAACCAGACTGTCAAATTCACGAAGCGCCTTGGGAAACTCTCTCATGAACTTATCAATCTTGGCCCAGGTAACGGGAGAAAAATCACGCTCCAGTCCACCAATACGTCCTATATTAGTCGTAAGCCTTGCCCCGCAAATGCTTTCAAAAATTTCGTAAATAAATTCCCGATGCTGGAAGAGATACAGGAATCCGGTCATAGCACCGGTATCAACTGCTATTACCGTATTACAAACAATATGATCGGCAATACGGGAAAGCTCCATGATGATAACCCGCATGTACTGTGCCCGTTTAGGGATTTCGGCACCGATCAGTTTCTCCACCGTCATATGCCAGCCCATATTATTGATCGGTGAAGAGCAATAATTAAGACGGTCGGTAAGCGGGGTTATCTGGTTATATGGTTTGTGTTCAGCAATTTTTTCAAAAGCCCGGTGAATATATCCTACGGTAGGCTCTGCCTCTACGATAATCTCTCCGTCCATTTTCAGAATATTCTGAAAAATTCCGTGGGTAGCAGGATGTGTAGGGCCCAGGTTAAGGGTTGAGTATTCCTTTTCTACCGGCTTTTCAGCAGTAGTAACCTCTTGTGTGATAACTTTATTTTTCTGTTTGCCCATTGTGAATCAAAAGCGTTTTGATAGCCTCTTACCGGCCGAACATAGTATCATCTTTATCATCTCTTGATCCATCCTCCACAGCATATTCTTTACGCATGGGGAAATAGTTCATTTCATCCATATTCAGAATACGTTTCAGATTAGGATGACCTTTGAAAATGATTCCAAAAAAATCATATTCCTGTCTCTCCATCCAGTTGGCAGTAGGAAAAAGAATTGTTGCCGTAGGAACAGAAGGATCCTGCTGAGCTGTATATATTTTAATACGAATACGGTTATTGTTTACCATGTTGTGCAACTGGTACATCACACAAAATTCCTCGCCTTTACGTTCCGGGTATTGGGTAACAGCAATCGTAGTGAGGAAATGAAAGTTCAGTTCGGGATCATCTTTAAGAAAACCGAGAACGTCAATAAGCTGGTCTTTCTTAATCGTAAAGACTGGAAAATCATAATGAAGCGTTGCATCCAGGATTTCTCCTTTAAGTTTCGCTTTTAATTTTTCGTGAACAGAGGCGAGCAGGGCTTGTTTATCCATCTTATTCTATACCGTATTTAGCAAGCATGGCTTTATATTCGGGGGTATCACGTCTGCGAATGGATTCTGACTCCACCAGCTGCTGTATTTTGAGAATACCGTCTATAATCTGCTCGGGACGAGGAGGACAACCTGGTACATAAACATCTACCGGAAGAATTCTGTCGATTCCCTGCAATACACTATAGGAGTCGAAAATACCTCCGCTGGAAGCACAGGCTCCTACGGAAAGCACCCATCTGGGTTCTGCCATTTGTTCGTATACCTGGCGAAGTATGGGGCCCATCTTTTTGGAGATTGTTCCCATTACCATCAGCAAATCGGCCTGTCTGGGAGAGAAGCTAAGACGCTCAGCACCAAAGCGGCCCAGATCGTAATGAGAACCCATGGTGGCCATAAATTCAATTCCGCAACACGAAGTAGCGAAAGGCAAGGGCCAGAGCGAGTTTGCCCGCGCAAGGCCTACCGCCTTATCAATACTTGTAGCCATAAAACCAGGACCTTCAAGACTGGCTGGTTTCTGACTTATTTTAATATCTGTGGTGGCGCTCATTTGGTTGATTATTTTCTACTCCCACTTCAAAGCTCCCTTTTTGAGGATATAATAAAACCCAATCAAAAGGAAACCCATAAAAGTCATCATTTCAAAAAAACCGGTAGCATGTAAGGCCCTGAAATTTACTGCCCAGGGATACATAAAGATCACTTCCACATCAAAAAGCACAAATAGTATGGCAACCAGAAAATATTTTACAGAAAAAGGCACCCTTGCATTACCCTGTGCCTCAATACCACATTCAAATACGTCTAATTTAATTTTGGACTTTTTCTTAGGTCCCAGCATGTGGGTGACTACCATTACAAACACCACAAAACCAACTGCTACCAAAAACATGAGCAGGATAGGCAAATAGTCCATTGATGTGCTTACTTGGTTCATGGTTTGATTGATTTATCCTGTTATTAAGAAGGCGTAAGGTTAGTTATTTCTTCAGAAACAGGCAAGATATTCCGTTACAAAATTACTAAAAATGTGAGGCCGGACATAAAAAAGACAGGCTGTTATTAAAACAGCCTGTCCATGAACAAATTATCAAACAGATCAGTAAACAATAACCTTTTTAACTGATCGATACTTACCATCGCTTAGTGAGATCAAATAAACCCCTTTACCGTTTGTAGTAAGATCTATCGTCTTGTGATAGGTTCCGTTGAGATTACCGATTTTTTCAGAAATGATTACCTGGCCCAACGCATTATAAATAGATAATTCATAATCGGTTTGTACTACTCCCGAAATATTCAGGTCGAAAACACCGGTATTAGGATTCGGATAAAAATTCATGGAAACATTATTCACATGTTCCTGAATTCCAGTGGCCATAAAAGAAGCCGAACTACTGGAACAACCCGAGGTGTTTGTAACCGTTACTGAATAATTACCGGGAAAAACAGTACCCGTATAGGTTTGTGAAGTAGCACCCGGTATCAGTGTACCGTTCAGATACCACTGATACGTTACTCCGGTTGCGGAAGTGGAAAGTACATGAACCGCTTCCGTAATGGTTGGAACAGCCGGAACCGGATCAACAGTTACAGTAACTGTAGTTGTATTCTTACACCCGTTAGCATCTGTTCCTGTAATCGTATAGGTAGCTGTAGCGGCGGGAGATGCTGTAACGCTGGTTCCGGTTGTAGCACTCAGCCCCGTTGATGGCGACCAGGAATAGGTCGTCCCTCCGCTTGCAGTAAGCGATGCATTTCCACCCGGACAATAATTAGGTGTGGTCGGAGTGGAACCAATAGTGGGTTTGGGATTGACTGTCAGAGAAACGGTAGAAGTGTTGGTACAACCTGCAGCACTGGTACCGGTAACAGTATAGGTAATGTTTCCTGTAGGAGTGGCAGTAACCGAAGTTCCGGTGGTGGCGCTCAGATTTGTTGATGAGCTCCAGCTATAGGTACTGGCTCCTGTAGCAGTAAGCGATGTGCCTGTTCCGGCACAAACGGTAGGTGTTGTTGCAGAAGAACCTACGGTAGGTTTTGCATTTACAACGATAACCTGGCTGGTGGTATTGTTTCCGGCACCATTGGTAGCTTTAAGAGTGACTGTATAACTGCCGGCCGAAGCATAAACAATTCCTGTGGGGTTCTGAATGGCAGAGCTAGCTGGAGTTCCACCTGTAAACGTCCATGCCCAGGATGTAGGGCTGTTGGTTGAATTATCTGTAAAGTTCACAGGACTTCCTGCACACACCGATGTTGTGCTGGCTGTGAAACTGGCAACAGGCGCCACGGAAGCCGTGACAGGATATACCGGTATCTGCCAGATACCTCTTCCATAAGTAGAAGCCCGGATAACATTGGTGGAATAGAAAATTTCAATCTGCGTAACAATTACATCCGGTAATCCGGTATTGTAAGGCTGCCAGGAAGTAAGTGTACTGTCAATATAATAAACCCCTACATCCATACCGGCATAAAGTCCTCCGTGTGAACCCTTTTGATAGGTAATACAATTAGCCGGGATATTAGGCAAACCGGTGGAATAATTGGTCCAGGAAGTACCTCCGTTTGAAGACATATAGATTTTGCTTCCTGAGGTATATCCTGAAAAAGTAACATATACCAGATTCGGATTGGTTGGGCACACAGCTACATAGGTAGGAGCATCGGTCGTAGGCAATCCGGTAAGTGTGGACCAGGATGTTCCTCCGTTAGCGGTTTTAAAAACACCACCATTTTTTACCACATAAATAACCTGTGAGTTAGAAGGGGCAATCGCAAATTCATTGATATAATCGGATGCATCCGGCATGGTGCCCATTACGGTCCAGCTGGTCCCCTTGTTGGTTGATTTGTACAGATTTGTCTCTCCTCCGTAAATAATTCCTGCTGTAGTAGGGTCCTGTTTCCAGGGGGTAGCCCAGGCTGTACTTTCACTGCCAGGAATGCTGTTAGCACTCCACGATGTGCCTCCATTGGTAGTGACATTAAAACTGGCATTGTATTGCTCCCCGTACATGGTATTATCATTCGAATAGTCGACAAAGCACTTCATTCCATCACCACCCAACGCTCCGGTCCAGGCGGTGGTAGTAGTTTGCAGATTGGTTCCATTGTCCTGCCATCCCGAGAGTACTTTTGTTGCATTGGTGGTAGACATACCTATACCATAAACCTGCCCGATCTGGAGATTGGAACAGATATCGGTCCATGCTGTACCATCATTTGTACTTTTGAAAATACCTCCGTCACAACCTACCAAAACAGTTGTTCCGTTCATATATAATATATGGTGTATATCGGCATGCACATAATTGGTTGCCGTATGATTGGCAGCCCAGTATGTAATAGAGCTCGTTCCCCAGGAGGTTCCTCCGTTTGTTGATTTCCAGATATTGACTCCTCCTACCATCACTTCGTTGGCATTGGTAGGATTAACGCCTATGGTATTGGTATAAAAACTTTGTCCTGCACCCGCATCACTTCCGTTTTTATTGAATCCCATCAGATTGAGCGAAGTATTGGCCCACTGCTGCGTAAAAGCCGTACCGCTTGTAGTGGAACGATATACTCCATTGATTGCAGATCCAGCCTGATCAGCCGAAAGAACATACACATAGGCGCTGTTAGCTGCTGTTACAGCAATGGATAAACGAAAGGTTGAAGAAGCTGCAGGAAGTCCGGAGGTAATGGTAGACCATGTTGAACCACTATTGGTGGAAAGATAAAACCCTGTTCCGGCAGCGTAAATAGTAGAAGAGGAACCAGGATTGAATTCCATAGACCATATGTAATCTCCATTGCTCAGGATACTATTCCAGGTAGTTCCCCCATCGGTAGATTTGACAATACCGAAACTTCCCGAGGCATAAATATTCTGTGTGTTGGAAGGATCGATAAGAATTCTTGACATCATATCCATACCACTAACGGCACGGGAGTATACATTGCTCCAGGTGGTTCCACCATTCGTCGATTTCATTACCCCATAGGTAAATACGTGACTGCTACCACCCGTGTTATAACCGTCCTTATCACCCGTAGCAACAAAAATGATCTGACTGTTGCCGGGGCAGATAGCAATATCCGAAACTCCGAGATCAGTAAACAGATCGGTATTAGTGCTCCAGGAGGTCCCACCGTTTGTAGATGACCAAAGACCGCCATCCGGTGCTCCTAACCAAAGATTATTAGAATTGGCCGGATCTACAGCAATACAGTTAACTCTGCCGGCTCCAGCTCCGGAAGGGATTCCGTTAGGACTGAAATAAGACCAGGAATTGCTTGCTGCAGATGGGAGCGTAGATCGCTGACGAAGCCGTGATTGTACATATTGTTGATAATTATCATGTGTCTGTGACATCAAAGCACGATTCCCGGAAGGGTAACAACGGGGAGATGCAAAATATTCATAGCGTTTAAACAGATCCCAGCCTCCGCCTTCTTCCTCATTCTCTTCTTTTTTGATGGATCTGTCCTCGGCTCCCTTTCCAAAAGGATTGTCGGCACTTTCGTAAAATGCCTTCTGAATATCATATAGGCTTGCTTGGGGGTTCTGCATCAGTCTTTTCCAGTCCGAACCGGGTGCTACCTGAGCACGGGATAGACCATTGAATACCAGAACAGCTATTGCCAGTAAGAAAGTAGATTTTCTCATGAACAAGATTTTTATTGAGGTGGCTTTATATAGTATGTAAGATGGGGATTTTCAACATGAATTCCAAGCCTTTGGGGGGAGAATAGACGGAACGCATAATTTATCGACTAAACACGCATTTATATAGACCAGAAATCCTTTCAAAAGCCTTTATTTTACTGAAATAATACTTAAACAGAGCCTGGCTGTAAACACTTTACTGTTCATTTCTTTATCTGATATTTGGAAATATCAGGCTGCTCTTTTATAGTTTTATCCCGCTTACTAATCCGTTCTTCATGCGCAGCGACAAAAAGATTTTCGTTCTTGACACTTCTGTCATCATTTATGACCACAATGCAGTAAAAAGCTTTAAGGAACATGATGTGGTTATTCCAATCACGGTATTGGAAGAGCTTGATAATTTTAAGAAGGGAAATGACACGAAAAACTTTTCCGCAAGAGAATTCATACGGTATATCGACAAGATTTCCGGTGGGCATACGCTACAGGACTGGATCAATATCAACGGGAAAGGTCATGGCCTGTTCAAGATTGAAATGAACCAAAAGGCATCCGTAGATGCTGAAAAAGTGTTTGGAGAACGTAAAGCCGATCACCGTATCATTAATTGTGCATTATACCTGGCAGAGACTTTTCCTGACAGGAAGGTTGTTCTTGTAACCAAGGATATTAACCTGAGGCTCAAAGCTAAATCCTTGCGTCTTACTGCTGAAGATTATGAGACTGGGAAAATCAAGGATCTAAGCGAACTATATACGGGCAGGACAACCGTTGAAAAAGTTCCGATCAATGCCATCAACGAAATATATGAGAAAGGGTCTTGCTCTGCCGAGGCTGTGCTGAAGAAAATACAACCCATTGCCAACCATTTCTTTGTTCTAAAAAACGGTCAGAAATCGGTTCTCTGCCATTATAACCCTGCAACAGGAAATGTGGAACGGGTAAGGAAACAAAGTGCACTGGCTATCAATCCCCGGAATGCAGAACAAGCTTTTGCACTGGATGCCATTATGAACCCGAATATCAGCCTGGTTACTATTCAGGGTGTAGCCGGAACGGGGAAAACACTTTTATCCCTTGCAGGTGCTTTGGAGCAAAGAAGAAATTATCATCAGATTTATCTTGCCCGTCCTATTGTGCCATTAAGCAATAAAGACATCGGTTATCTTCCCGGCGATATCAAATCCAAGCTGAACCCATACATGGAGCCACTTTGGGATAACCTGAAATATATCAGAAGCCAGTTCAGTGAAAAAGATAAAGAACATAAACTGCTGAATGAAATGGTGGAGACTGAGAAGCTGGTTGTTTGTCCGCTGGCCTATATCAGAGGCAGAAGTCTGTCGAATGTCTTTTTCATTGTGGATGAAGCTCAGAACCTTACCCCACACGAAGTGAAAACAGTCATCAGCCGGGCCGGACAGAACACAAAGATTGTTTTTACCGGTGATATTTTCCAGATCGACACACCTTACCTTGATACCCAGAGTAATGGCCTTTCTTATCTGATTGACAGAATCAAGAATCAGCCTTTATATGCACATATTACCCTGGAAAAAGGAGAAAGAAGTGAACTGGCCAATCTGGCAAACGACTTCCTGTAAGCCATCCTGAATTTTCATGATCCCTGTCTTCAGCCAAAGACAGGGATTTTTTTTTGACTACCTCCCTCGCCTGTTTTTATAGGATTAATAATCTGTTAATTTTGCACCGCAGGTCTTTTTCCCTCCTGCATCCCATTTTCATGAAAACAGTTGACAATTTTCAGTTCGCCGGAAAAAAAGTCCTGATCCGTGTCGATTTTAATGTGCCGCTGAATGAAGCCTTTCAGATTACGGATGATACAAGGATCCGGGCCGCCATACCAACAATTTTAAAAGTCCTGAAAGACGGAGGCTCCGTTATTTTGATGTCTCATCTGGGCAGACCCAAAGATGGTTTTTCTGAAAAATATTCCCTCCGGCATGTCATGGCCCGGACCAGTGAGCTTTTGGAAGGAAGAACGGTTCACTTTGCAACCGATTGTATTGGCGAACCTGCACATAAGGCTGCAGAACAATTAAAAAAAGGAGAGGTCTTAATTCTGGAGAATCTTCGGTTTCATAAACAAGAAGAAGCCGGTGATCTGGCCTTTGCCAAACAGCTGGCTTCTCTGGGCAATTTTTATGTCAATGATGCTTTTGGAACTGCTCACCGCTCCCATGCCTCTACAGCAGTAATTGCACAATTTTTTCCAGGGAACAAATGCTTCGGCTATGTCATGGCAAACGAGGTTGCAAGCATCAATAAAGTATTAAAGGGCTCTGAAAAACCTTTTACTGCTATACTTGGAGGAGCCAAAGTTTCCGACAAAATCCTGATTCTGCAGCAGTTGTTGGACAAGGCCGATCATATTATTATCGGAGGGGGAATGGCATTTACATTTATCAAAGCACAAGGCGGACAGATTGGAAAATCGCTGGTAGAGAATGAACGTCTTGATATGGCATTAACGATTTTGCAAGATGCAAAACGTAAGGGTGTTCAGTTTCATCTTCCTTCCGACGCAATTATTGCCGATGCTTTTTCAGAGACGGCTAATACGCAAACAGCTGCCATTGATCAGATTCCTGACGGGTGGATGGGGTTGGATATCGGACCTCAAACCATTCAACAATATGCCACCGTTATTGCAGCATCCAGAACCATTCTCTGGAACGGTCCCATGGGTGTTTTTGAAATGAACCCGTTTGAAGCAGGCACCCGCTCCGTAGCATTGGCAATAGCCGATGCCACTGCAAAAGGAGCCTACTCGCTTATTGGCGGAGGCGACTCTGTTGCCGCGATTAACAAATACAAACTGGCTGATAAGGTAAGCTATGTTTCAACGGGAGGTGGTGCGTTGCTGGAATATATAGAAAGCGGAACACTGCCAGGAGTAAGGGCTGTGGAGGAAGATCTGTAAATGGCGTAAGTGCTTTATCTTATCGTTCTGCGGCTTTATCCTTCATTACTTCCACCATGCGGCTACCTTTAAGTCCGGGAATAACCATGGGGGCAATGGATGCAACAGGTTTATAAAGAAGAGATCCTGACTTTTTTTCGGAAGTGAATACCGGTATGCTTTTTTCCACAGCATCTACCAGAAAAAACAAAACGCTTAGGATTAATGCAAACTTAAAAGCCCCGAACAGGGCGCCAAGTATTTTATTTACCGGCCCCAACGAAGCAGCATCTATAGAACGTTCAATCAGTTTGGCAATCCCATAAACCGCGGCGAGTACCCCTATGAACAAAAGAACAAACGAAATAATAGGCACATAGGCGTTATGCCAGTTCAGTTTATCACGGATAAGCCGGCTGATAAAATCAGAAAAATTAACAGCTACCCAAACGGCCCCCAACAGAGAAAACAGTGTAGCTACCTCTATGATAAACCCTTTACGGAAACCTTTATATAAGCCCCATGCCAAGGGAACACAGATAATGATATCAATATAATTCATCCCTCTAATTTCCACTGAAAACTGAAGCTCCGGCATACATTTCCCAAAAACTTATTCATACTGGTCTGTTAATGAACCTGATCTAAATCTTTCTTTAATTCCCGAACAGGAAATTAATTACTGACTACCTTCGTTTCATGGAACAAGACAACAAACAGGAATGGCGAGAGGCCGTTGCCAAAATGGAAACGCTTTTTGGCCCGGGATTAGATGTACAAGGCATCTTATTTTTGATAGGCGTTCAGGAGCTGGGTAAAGGGAAAAGAAAGTTTTCAAAAGACCAAAAGCTGGAAGTAATGCATATTGCTATCTGCACCTTGCTGACCCCTTATGGATATTATGAATTTGAAGGCAATGACGAAGAAGGCTGGCCCCATTTTAAACCCACATCCAAATTACCGCATCTGAAACCTATGCAACAGGAATTACTGATGAAAGAAGCTATTGTAGAATATATGAAGAAACTGGCTGAATAGTTGCCCCGGTATCAGAGCTGAATAGTAACCGAATTGGTTGTTCCGCTTTCAAAACGAAGGGTGGTTTGTGCTGAATCCGCTAAAGGTGCAGGGTTGGCAACATTCGGAGCCCCTACAGGAATATAGGCGCTGATAGTAAGAATGGCAGGAAGGTTCAAATTGACATGTACATGCCCGTTTCCATCCGTATATTGAATATCGCTTTTGGTGCCGTAACGGGACCAAACCCTAGAATTGGTAATGGGCTTACCGTTGTCTTTTCTTGTAACGTAAATATCGCCCTGACATAGGGTGTCTTTATTACAACCAGTATTGAATATACCAATAAGAAGAATCAGAGAGAGCACAGAGACTATTTTCTTCATCAGTAAAGCCATATCAGGGGTTGATCCATTAGGATATATAGACTGTCTTTAACTCAGTACCAGGTGATTCTAAATTATTACCTTTGTTGTACGCAAATATATAAGTTTTTAACAAATTATGAAACGTATTGCCTCTTTTATTTTGCTTTTAGCGCTTGTTTCTCCTCTTATTTCTGCAAAAAGCGGACAAAAAGACGGAAAAGAACACGAAACCCTTATTCTCATTCATACCGATCTGGGTGATATGAAAGTAAGACTATATAATGAAACGCCCAAACACCGCGATAATTTCATAAAACTGGTCAAAGACAGCACATTGAACGGGACACTCTTTCATCGGGTTATAGAAGGATTCATGATTCAGGGTGGAGATGTGGACTCAAAAAAAGCAACAGCCGGAGTTCCTCTTGGAAATGGCAATGTTGGATATACCATTCCTGCTGAATTCAATCCTAAATACTATCACAAAAAAGGAGCTTTGGCCGGTGCAAGAGAAAGTGATGAAGTGAACCCGAAAAAAGAAAGCTCGGGCTGTCAGTTTTATATTGTACAGGGCAGACCTTTTACAGATACCCTCCTCAATCTGATGGAATTGCGGTTAAGAAACGAGAAAATGCAGCAGGTTTTCAATACCTATGTTAACAAACCCGAGAACGCCGCTTTTAAAAATAATTATATCCGGTTGCAACAGGCACAAAAAGGAGATAGCATGAACCTGCTTTTTGCAACCATACAACCTACGCTGACCAAAGAACTGGAAAAACAACCTTACAAATTCACTCCGGAACAAAGAGAGACCTATAAAAAGATTGGCGGAGCCCCTCATCTGGATGGAGGCTATACCGTATTCGGGGAAGTTTATGAAGGGCTTGATGTGATTGATAAAATAGCTGCGGTAGAAAAAGATCAGTACGACCGGCCAAAGACCGATATCCACATGACGCTCTCATTTATTGAAAAATAGTGCGGCTCAACCTGAAACGATGAAAGAAAAAATTGAGTCCATCCTCGAGGAAATCAAAACATTCCAGGCCGATAGTAAAGATCAGGCAGAGGAATTTCGCTTGCATTTGCTGAGCAAGAAAGGAAAGATCAGTCTTCTTTTTGAAGAATTCAGGACCGTTCCGGTTGAATTGAAAAAAGAAATGGGCCAGCGTTTAAACGAATTACGCGATAAGGCACAAGCCCGTTTGGATGAATTCAAACAGCGCTTTGAAGAGCAGGAAGATAGCTCTTCGGGCCAATCAGACCTCACCCTCCCGGGAGATGATTCACTTCCCGGAACACGGCATCCTTTAAATATTATCAAGAAACAGATCACCGAAATTTTTTCAAAAATCGGATTCTCCGTTGCCGATGGCCCAGAGATAGAGGACGATTGGCACAACTTTTCAGCTTTGAATTTTGCTCCCAACCATCCGGCCCGCGATATGCAGGACACATTTTTTATTACTCCCGATATCGCTTTACGCACACACACCTCTTCTGTACAAGTAAGACTGATGGAAAGTCAGGCACCTCCGCTTCGGGCCATTATGCCAGGGAGGGTCTATAGAAATGAAGCAATTTCTGCAAGGGCTCATTGCTTTTTTCATCAGGTAGAAGGATTGTATGTTGACAAAGGTGTTTCTTTTGCCGACCTCAAACAGTGTATGCTTTATTTTGCAAGAGAAATGTTTGGAGAAAAAACAGAGATACGCCTTCGTCCTTCTTATTTCCCTTTTACCGAACCCAGTGCAGAAATGGATATCTCGTGCAATTTCTGCGAAGGAAAAGGATGTAATATATGCAAACACAGTGGCTGGGTGGAGATACTCGGTTGCGGAATGGTGGATCCTCAGGTATTGGAAAATTGCAAAATAGACAGCCGGATTTATTCGGGATTTGCTTTTGGGATGGGGATTGAACGGATAACAATGCTGCGTTATCAGGTTAAAGATTTACGATTATTCAGCGAAAACGACATGCGCTTTCTGTCTCAATTCCGGTCAGCACTTTAAATTCAACCTTTAATTCCCAGGGGGAACGGAACCGCCACTGGTTCCGTTTTTTTTTGACGGACATTTTCGTAAAGTTGATGTACAATACCGTCAGCCATGCCAATTTGTGGAACAAGGATCTTTTCTATAGACGCAGCCTTCATAATGGTAAGAAATATTTTTGCTGCCGGCACAATCACATCCGCTCTGTCCTGATTAAGACCTAAAATTTTTATCCTGTCTTCGAGTGAAAACGATTCAATGAATTCACATATATCCTTCAGCTTGTCATAACTCAGAGGCTTGCTCTGCTTACGCCTGGACATTTTAAATATCTTATTGATATTACCACCGGAACCAATAGCGGTAAGCGGATGAAATCCTTCGGTGGTAGTACGTATCCATTCGCGAAAATCTCTCCATTGCTCTTTACTGATCTGCTCATGAAGCAGGCGGATTGTTCCGATATTAAAAGAACGGGAAGCCACACATACATTTTTGGAGAACAGGGTTACTTCTGTACTTCCTCCTCCTACATCGATGTATAAGTAGTCGCTCGATTTATCCAGTTTTTCCGCAATATGGTTGGAATAAACTATTTCCGCCTCTGTTTTCCCATCAATAATTTCGACTTTGATCCCAGCTTCCCGCTTTATTCTTTCCACAATTTCAGGGCCATTTTGCGCTTCTCTTAATGCCGATGTAGCACAGGCTTTTATTCCCTGTACTTCATAAAAATCGATCAACAATTTGAACGATTTCATGACGGTAATAAGTTTCTCGATTTTTTTTTCGGAGATCTTCTTTTTCAGAAACGCGTCTTCTCCAAGACGTAGCGGGACACGAACCAGATCGGCCTTCTTAAAAATCCCCTCTTCTCCATCATCATACACATTGCAGAGCAGAAGACGAATTGCGTTGGAGCCTATGTCAATTGCTGCGAATCTCAAGTACAGGGTTCTTTTCTTTAATTTTCGGTTTCCTCACCTGTGAACTGAAAAACTTGAAAATCTCATCCTGTGACACATACCGGCTACTGCCTGTCTTTGCACGAAAGCGATTATCCTGGCGTTTATTCAGTATTCGGGCTTTAGTATTATCCTTTAGTTGGAACTGAATGACTTCCTTCATCTCCTTCTGAATCTCTTTGCTATAAATTGGCACAGCCACCTCAGAGCGATGATTCAGATTTCTTATCATCCAGTCTGCCGAAGATATAAAATACTTTTCATCACCCCCATTACAAAATATGAACACCCTGGCATGCTCCAGGTATCTTCCTACAATACTCACGGCTTGTATATTCTGACTATATCCATCGGTTTCCGTAACCAGAGAACAGATTCCACGGATTATTAATTTGATCTCTACCCCTGCTGCACTGGCTTCATAGAGCTTGCGGATGAGCTCAGGGTCCGTAAGACTATTCATTTTGATGGTAATTCCCGACTTCTTTTTCTTCTTTGCGTTTTCAATTTCTGTGTTAATAAGTTGCAGAAATTTTTTCCTCATGTTGAAGGGGGCAACCATCAGATGCTTATAATTCCCCACTTTTAAATTATCGGCAAAAAAACCAAAAAGCTGCTCTACTTCTGAAGTGATTCTTGGATCGGCAGTAAGCAAACTCTTATCCGAATAAATTTTAGCCGTCTGTTCATTGAAGTTTCCGGTTCCTATATGAACATATTTTACATTTTTTCTGTCTTCCCTGCGCTGTATAAGCACCAGTTTGGAATGTACTTTCAAACCAGGAACACCGAATATTACTTTGGCTCCCTCTTCCTGTAAACGGTTTGCCCAGTAAATATTATTCTCTTCATCAAATCTTGCCTGCAATTCAACCACTACTGTCACTTGTTTGCCGTTTTTCACAGCATTGATCAAGGCATTCATCACATTTGAATTTCTGGCAGCTCTGTAAAGTGTAGTACTTATTGAAACCACCTTAGGATCGATAGATGCTTCGCGAAGCAGATCGATAATGTGGCGGAAACTTTGATACGGATAGTGGAGCATGATATCCTTTTCCCGTATCACACGGAACATGCTTACCCCGTCGGGAAGATCCGGATGATTGGCAGGGTGCCTGGCAGGATAACACAATTCTTTCATACCCAAATCCGGAAATTTCATAAAATCCTTGAAATTATGATATCTCCCGCCGGGAATCAGACTGTCGGATCCGATAAATTTTACACGTCTGGAAAAATATTCCAACGTTTCATCGGGCATCTCAATATCATAAACGAAGCGGACCGGCTGGCCCATTTTGCGCTTTTTAAGACTCCTTGATATTTTTTCAAGAATTGTCTGTGATACATCCGTATCAATATCCAGCTCTGCATCACGGGTAAGCTTGATGGTGTGAGCTTCTATCCTGTCATAATCAAACAGATAAAACATTTCATCCAAACAAAAACGGATCACATCATCCAGTAGCATCACGTATTTGGTTTTGCCATCCTGAGGCAGGACCAGGAATCTTGAAATATCACCGGTAGGTATTTCAACCAATGAATGACGTGATTTTTTGCCATTGCGAACCAAACGTATAGCCAAGTAAATGGACTTATCTTTCAGATAAGGGAATTTTCTTGTGCTATCCAGCATGATGGGAACCAATGCCGGCATTACTTCGTCATGAAAATAATCCTTTACAAATTTAGCCTGCTCAGGAGTAAGTCCTTTTTCATTCCTTATAAACACATTGTGTTTCTCCAGTTCATGAAGAATATTGCGGTATACCTTTTCAAATTTCTCTTCACTATCCTTTGAAAATTCTACTATTTTTTCCAGTACATCAACAGGGTCCTGTCCTATCAGGTCAAGCCCTTTTTTGCCCAGTCGCACCATCCGTTTAATGGTTGCTACCCGAACCCGGAAAAATTCATCTCTGTTGTTGGAAAAAATACCCAGAAAGCGTATCCGTTCCATGAGTGGAACGGATTCATCGGATGCTTCTTGTAATACCCGGTCGTTAAATGAAAGCCAGCTCAGATCCCGGTAAGTAAACGGGATCTTCTTTTTTGTCTGCTTGGATATTTTCTTGTCGCGTATCAAGTACATCGGGCTTCTGACCATAAAGTTTCAAAAAAAAGAGGGTGTGTAAACTATTCCTGAACGGTTTAACATAAACATAATACTCCCTGCATACTCCGTCTTCACTCTGTTGGCTCCCTTTTTGGAAAATCAAAGAGCCGAAGATGGCATTTATTGAGCTCTTTCCACTTTTCAACTCCAGTTTCCAGAATCACCGCCCCACAGGTTGGGACGTGAATTAAAGGTTGTCTGGCTAGAAGACCTGCTACATGGCTCAATGTATCATTGTGCCCGAATACAAAACTACAGGAGCTGTTATCCGGAAGGGAACGCAAAATTTCGAGAAACGCAGTTTCTGTGGCAGCATATAACAGGGGTGTTACATGTATTTGCTGTTCCTGAAGATGAAAGGTTTTTGAAAATATTAGTGCGGTAGATGCCGCCCTTATAGCCGCGCTTGTAAGTATATAATCAGGGATTATACCGGCCTCTTTCAGGCGCAGCGATACCAGTTTGGAATCTCTGTATCCTCTTGCATTCAACGGCCGCTCAAAGTCCTCTAATGCCGGGTTATCCCAGTCCGATTTAGCATGCCTTATAAGACCCAACAGCTTCATAAAAATTACGTATTATTGTCTCTCTCAAATATACAGAAATAATGAAACGCCTGCTCTTTTCCATTCTTGTACTTGCCGGATTATCTGTCCTGCTGATGGCTTTTCCATTACGGGCACTTCGCCAGGATAAAGAAAAAGACATTTTTACTGCCATTAAGATGGAAGAATTCCATAATCAGAAAGTTGCAGATGAACTGAAGGAGGCAACCCGAACGATTGGTCACCGGTTAACCGGCAGTGACAATGGCAAAAAAGCGGAGCAGTTTGCATTGGACCTGTTTAAAAAATATGGTTATTCCGACGCCCGTTTTGAAGAATTTGAAGTGGATGCATGGAGCAGGAAAGATGTTGCACTTAAAATATACTACCAAGGTTCTGATACAAACGCTGTTGTAAAAGGTTCTGCAATAACTGTCCCTGCCAAACTGGAGCCAGGCAATGCGGGCTGTATAACCTTACCAGAAGTTGTCAGTCTGGCCCACTCTCCTGTCAGCGCCGATGTTTTTGCCCGGTTAATCGATGTAGGCAACGGTTTGAAAAAGGATTTTGAAATGCATCAAGACAGTATAAAAGGGAAAATAGTACTCCTAAATATTAATATTTATCCTAAAGACTCTACATTAAAGAACCTGCACAGGTCGGAAAAAGCAGCCCTTGCGATTCAATATGGTGCTGCGGGATGCATTTTTATTAATCAGGTAGAAGGACGGATTCTGCTCACCGGAACAGCCTCCGTAGATGGACAATTGATTTCCATTCCTGCCGTATGTATTTGTCAGGAAGATGGTCAAAGTCTTCGTCAGTGTCTTCAACTGGCTCCCTTTACATACGCCCGTATCCGCATGCATAACAAAAGCGGAAAAATTAAGGCGAGAAATGTAGTTGCAACAATAAAAGGATCTGATCCTGCTGGCGAAGAAATAATTCTTTGCGGACATTTGGATAGCTGGGATCTGGCAACCGGCGCTATTGACAATGGGATTGGCTCATTTACCGTCATGGAAATAGCACGGGTATTTCAAAAACTGAAAATCAAGCCTCGCAGAACGATTCGTTTTGTAACCTTTATGGGTGAAGAACAAGGATTGCTGGGATCCAGAGCGATGGTAAAAGAACGTTTGAACAATAATACATTAAGTAAAATAAGGGCTGTTATCAACCTGGATATGGCAGGTAATACACAGGGATTCAATGCCGGCGGACGAACAGAAATGGAAAATTTTATAAAAACAGTCATTGCAGATATTCAGGCTGTTGAACCTTCCTTTAAAGGCACCATTGCCAATAATGCAGGCCTGCACAGTGATCATCAGCCGTTTTTGGAACAAGGTATCCTGACCATAGAGCCTGAAGGTAGTCTGGATCCCTACGTCTATAAATTTTATCATTCCAACAAAGACGATTTTGCCCTGGTGAACCCCGAACATATGAGCCTTTGTGCCATGTATGTAGGTATGATGCTTTATGCCCTGGCCGATACGGAACATATACCGGCACAAAGGCTCAACGATGAAGAAACCAAGGCATTCTTCATCAAAGCAAACCTCAAGGATGAGCTGATACTGGAGAAACAGTGGCGCTGGGAGAAGTGATGCGCATTTCGTAATTTTAATCCTTTAATAATGGATTAATTATCGTGCCCAGCTATTCATTTGAACAAGTATTTTCAAAAACACTAGTCTACTTTCACGGGGATGAGCTGGCAGCCACTTGCTGGATCGATAAATATGCCATGCGGGATAAAGAAGGGCGCTTCCTTGAGTTTTGCCCCGATGATATGCACAACCGGCTGGCCAAAGCCTTTTTCAAAAAGGAAAAAGAGTATTCCAAAAAAACGGTCAACTCCCGGCATAAAAAAAATCTTTCTGCTTACGGTCAAATCCGACTTCCACTTACGGAGCAAAAAATATTCAGCCTGTTTAAAGATTTTCGTTATGTAATACCACAAGGTAGCGTAATGGCGAATCTTGGTAATACAAATACCATTGGATCGCTTTCTAACTGTATTGTACTGCCGGCTATTTTTGACTCTTACGGTGGAATATTATACACCGACCAGCAACTGGCACAACTATTTAAACGGCGATGCGGTGTTGGTATTGATATCAGTACACTCCGTCCATCCGGAATGTTTGTATACAATGCTGCCGGCAGCACATCGGGCTCTGTTTCCTTTATGGAGCGGTTTTCCAATACCACCCGTGAAGTGGCCCAAAACGGACGAAGAGGGGCCCTGATGATAACCATGGACATTGCCCATCCGGATATCGAACAGTTTGTTTTGATTAAACAAGACCTTCATAAGGTTACGGGAGCAAATGTATCCGTTCGCATAAGCGATGAATTTATGAAAGCGGTTGTGAGTGATAAAAAATTTACGCTGCGTTTTCCCCTTGACGCCAAAAAACCAACTTACACAAAGGACGTGGTTGCGAAAGATTTGTGGAACACAATCGTACATTGCGCACACAAAACGGCCGAACCGGGAATTATCTTTTGGGACCGGCAACATGCCTACTCCACTTCTTCTGTCTATCCTGGTTTTAAAAACATAAGTACCAACCCCTGTTCCGAAATTGCGATGCAGGGTGGCGACAGTTGTCGTCTCATTGCATTGAACCTTTTTGGTTTCGTGGACAAGCCCTTTACCCCCCAAGCTGTCTTTCAATATGAGAAGTTTTATGAAGTCGTATATGAGTCACAACGTCTTATGGACGATTTGGTAGATCTGGAGCTCGAAGCTATTGACCGTATTATGACCAAAATTGAAAAAGATCCGGAACCCAAAGGCATAAAGTCGGTAGAACTCGAAACTTGGAAACTGATATATACAAATGGGAAGAAAGGGCGCAGGACTGGCCTCGGTTTTACTGCTTTAGCTGACACCTTTGCAGCACTTGGTCACCCTTTCGATTCGGATCAGGCGCTTGAAGTTGCAGAAAAAATAATGAAAACTAAATGCCGGGCAGAGTTTGACAGCTCTATTGACATGGCCTTGGAAAGAGGTGCTTTCTCCTGTTTTGACCCACGTATAGAAAGGAAATCTGCCTTCATCAGCATGATGAAAAAAGAATTTCCGGAACATCATTCGCGTATGATGAAATTTGGAAGAAGAAATATTTCACTTAGTACCGTAGCTCCTACCGGAACACTCAGTCTTCTTTCCCAAAGCTCATCCGGTATAGAACCTGTATTTATGCTCAGCTATAAACGCAGGAAAAAAAATAATTCCCGTGACAAAAACAAACGTATTGATTATACGGACTCGCATGGTGACACCTGGCAGGAGTACTCGGTTCATCATCCTGGACTAAGCCAATGGATGCATATTACCGGGGAACGGGACATTTCGAAGAGCCCTTATCATGGCAGCACCGCCGCGGAAATTGATTGGATGAAACGAATCCGGCTGCAAAGCACTATTCAAAAATATGTGACCCATTCCATAAGCTCCACCGTAAACTTACCATCCAACGTGCCCGCTGAAAAAGTTGGGGATATTTATATTGAAGCATGGAAGATGGGGCTGAAAGGGATTACGATATACCGTGATGGCGCCCGAAGCGGAGTTCTTATTGCTGAAAACGAAAATGAGGTCCCTGCAAATCCGGAAAGACAACCCCATCGCCCAACAAGTCTACAGGCAGAGGTCATTCGCTTCATGAATCGAAAAGAACATTGGATAGCAGTGGTCGGGTTATTGGATGGAAAACCGTACGAGATATTTACCGGTAAAGAAGATGACTCCTTTTCTCTTCCGTCGAATGTAGTTAGCGGGCAAGTCATTAAACACGCTATTCATACAAATGGAGACAGCCTGATAAAAGAACACCGTTATGACTTCCAATACAAAAATGGAAACGGAAATGAATTGATTCTTGAAGGGCTTTCCAGATCTTTTAACAGTGAGTATTGGAATTATGCGAAACTCATTTCGGGTGTGCTGCGACAGGGAATGCCCATTGTAAAGGTGTTGGAGCTTGTAAACACCCTGCACCTCTATGATGATCATATCAATACATGGAAATCAGGGGTTGCACGCGCCTTGTCCAAATTCATTCCCAATGGAACAAAGACCGGGAACACATGTCCCCAATGCAAGGATCCGGATGGAATTATTTACGAAGAAGGATGCTTAAAATGCAAAAGTTGCGGGTATTCGTTATGCGGATAATGTAAAACAACCGAACAGATGAACTATTTCTCTTTTATATATTTTCTTTTACTTCTATGGGGAAATATATCGTTAGCACAAACATCCGACGATCTTAAATCCTATATCCCTAAGGGATATAAAATTCTTTTCCAATATGACGCAGACCTGAATCTGGACTCCATCACCGACAAATTGGTCATAATCGGCGTTGATAAATCATTAGGCGATTCTCTTTTAAAAACTATCTTCCCTCGGGAAATGAATTATCAGAAACGGCCCCTTATCATCTTGCTTGGGAAAGGGAATCATCTGTATGAACGTGCTGCCAGAAATGATCAGGCTATATCGCAAGCCCTGGGTATAACGGATCCTTTCCGGACAATTGGAACCGCTTCGGGGCTTTTCATTATTCAACATGTTATTAATGATGGTACGCAACAGTGCACAGTAGCTGCAAAATTTGAATGGGTACCCAAACAGAAAGACTGGTACCTGACAAATTATTCTCATACCTGTGCTACCGCAAATACACTTCCCGGTTCCGAAGGAGAAGTATATAAGGAAAAAACTCCTAAGAATTTTGGTAAGTTAAAATTTGAAAAGTTCAAGTACCCCATGGACATTGAAATTGATGAGTGGGGTCAATAAAGCTGCTATTAATATTCTATCTTTGTTCATCCCCGCAAATAGTATAAGTCGTCCCCTCAAATTACTGAAGCAAATGAAAAACAACACGGTTGCCTGCCTATGTGTATTCCTGTTTCTGCAATTCAATAGCTCAAGAAGCTATGGACAATCATGGCTGTGGGCCAAATCAGGCGTTGTCCAGACAAACCAAAGCAGTTTTTCCAACGGTGTAGTGGCCGATGCGGCAGGAAACTCTTACGTAGTTGGCTCTTATTACTCTCCAACTATTCGTTTTGACAGCGCTACATTAACCAATGCAGGGGCAAACGGCTTTGATATTTTTCTTGTTAAATATCTTCCCAACGGGTCGGTGGCATGGGCCAGAACATTTGGAGGGACAGGGAATGATGAAGGCTACGGAATTGCTTTGGATGCTCAAGGACACATTTATATTTGCGGTTATTTTGATTCTCCTTCGTTTACAATCGGCCCTGCAACTTTTTCCAATAATGGAGGAGAGGATTTGTTTCTTGCCAAGCTTGATCCATCTGGTCAGGTAATCTGGGCGCAGAATGCAGGAGGGGCTGGAAATGATGTATGTCTGGCCATATGCACCGATGCAAAAGGACGTCCTTGTATTGCTGGCAATTTTAATTCCCCTCTTCTTTCAATGGGTTCTGTCACCCTAAGCAATTCTACCTCTCAAACACAACCTATCGTTGCAAAATATGATACCAGCGGCACATTTCTATGGGCAAAAACTGCAACTGGTAGCGGAGGAAGCAATGGTAATTACGCTGCTACCATCTGCTCGGATACAGCATCCAATATTTACGCCGCCGGAGGTTTCAGTTTTTCAACAATCCAATTCGGGTCCCAAATATTGAACAATAGTGGAATCACAAATTGCTTTTTAGCTAAGTATGATACGAGTGGTACTGTAAGCTGGGTACGCGGAGCAGGTGGAATAAATGAAGATGCTATAAGCGGTGTGGGTGCCGATCAGGCTGGCAATATTTATGTCAGCGGCAGTTTCAATTCTCCCAGCATTAGTTTTGGAACATATACCCTGGTAACAGCAGGGCAGGATGATGCATTCATTGCTAAATATGATCCGAATGGAACAGCGCTGTGGGCCAAATCAAGCGGAGGGACTGGAGATGAGCAAGCCAACAGTGTTGCTGTAGATGCCATGGGATATGCTTATATATCGGGCAGCTTTTCTTCTCAAAGCTTCAGAATAGGAACCAGCAATCTCGTAAATAATGGTAATCTGAATATCTTTTTTGCCGAATACAATCCTTGGGGAGATGTTCTTTGGGCCCGCTGTGCAGGAGGCTCGGCCTCCGATTACGGCCTGGCCTCTTATACCGATCTATCGGGAAATGCTTGGATGGCAGGTTACTTTACTTCTCCCAGCGTGCTGTTCGACTCGCATACGGTTCTCTACAGCGGGTCAACAAATATGTACGTGGCAAAAATTGCAGGAATTACCGGGATCGAATCCTTAATCAAAAGCAGTCGCGATCTTCTCGTTTATCCCAACCCTTCTGACGGCCATTTCGTATTCAGCTCCTCGGAAGAGTTAACGAATTCCTCTTTCCTTGCAATTTACAATTCACAGGGAGTCTTAGTCAGAGAAAGCTTAGTGTCACCGGGCACTTCGTTTGAAATAGATGCCAGCCTTCCTGCAGGGCTATACCTCTTCAAGTTAGAAAGTGAAAAAAGAGAGTTAATCAGCACAGGCAAACTGATCATAAAATAAACCTGTTGCCGATTCCCGATGCCTATCAAATCCTGAAACCAAGGATAAGAATGTCATCTACCTGCTCAAGATTTCCTCTCCAGCCTTCCAGATTGTTTTCCAATGCCTCTCTCTGTTCCGGCATAGCAAGATGCTGAATCGTAACAAGGTATTGTTTTAGTTGGTTGGATTTGTACTTCTTTCCTGTAGGCCCGCCAAACTGATCCACATATCCGTCAGAGAACAGATAAATACTATCATGCTCCTTCACCTCCACAACATGATTGGTATAATGCTTGTCCTTATCCTCCAGGTAATTGCCAATAGAAATTTTGTCGGCTTTGAATTCGGATATCACTTTATTCCTGATCAGATAAACCGGGTTATATGCTCCGGCATATTCCAGAGTCATTTTTGTTTTATTGAACGAACAGAAGGCAATGTCCATTCCATCTTTGATTCTGTATTCCTGAACACTATGCATCATACGCTCACTCATGCCTTTGTTCAGCCTGTCCAGAATCTCAGCCGGGGAACTCATTGGGTTAACATCCACTGCCCACTCCAGCATATTATGTGCTACAATACTCATAAATGCACCCGGTACACCATGACCGGTACAATCAATTGCTGCAATCTGAATAATGTGCTCGTTTCCTTTCTTAAGCTCTCTGTAAAAAACAAAGTCTCCGCTCACAATATCCTTTGGCTTGTAAAGAACAAATGAGTCTGACAATCCTTTCCTGATGTCACCAATAGAAGGCATCAGTGTTTCTTGTATTCGTTGTGCATAGCGAATACTATCGGTAATATCCTTGTTTTTTTCTGCGAGTTCGTTATTCTTGACAGCCAGTTCAAGAGTCCGCTCCACCACCATGGATTCGAGTCGTTTTTTAGCTGCTTTCAGATTACGGGTACGAATCTTATCAAAAAGATAGATTCCGAAAATAGCAAAGAGAACTACAGCTATATAGAACGTAAGTGTTTGCCAGAAAGGAGGCTTCACAGTAAAGCTATAGGAGGCCGGGACTTCACTCACTACTCCATCATTATTGGATGCCCTTACAAGAAACTTATATGTTCCAGGCGGAACATTCGAATAAGCTGCTTCATTTACATTCTGTGCTACCGGTGACCAGTCTTTATCAAATCCTTCTAATTTATATTGGTATAGTACTTTTTCAGGGTTAGTAAGACTGATTCCGTTAAAAACAAAAGTGAGGTGATTCTGGCTATATGAAAATTTACTGTTCACCGGAAACTCCGCATCTTTCATAAAAATCTTGATCCCGGTGATAAAAACTTTGGGAGGGATGGTATTCGGTTTATCTTCTGACGGGCTGAAACGAACAACACCCATAATGGTACCGAACCATATATTCCCTTTTTTGTCTTTACATGTTGCATTGGGATTAGCCTCGACACCCAGAAAACCCTCACTCCGCCCGTAGTGAATAAACCGGTTGCTGGCGGGCAGATACTTATCAATACCCCGGTTATGTCCTATCCAAAGATTATTCTCATTATCTGCAATAATGGAATAAGGAGAATCCGTCATCATTCCATCCTTGGTTGTGTAATTCTGGAATTTTTTTCCATCATAACGGAAAAGACCGCCTCCGTATGATCCAAACCATATATTATGATCCTTATCTTCGCTTATAGCCAGAATAAAACGTTTATCTATTCCATTGCTTTCATCAAATTTCATAAAACTGGCTCCATCATAGACACTCAGATTTCCACCAAGCGCACCAAACCAAAGATTTCCTTTGCCATCTCTAAAAATACGATACACATAATCGCCTCCAAGACCATCAGCAGTAGTAAAGTTTCGAAATGACTTAGAATCCACTTCATATTTGGATACTCCTTCTTTGGTTCCGAACCAAAGATTCCCTTTACTATCTTCATTGATAGCATATACTACATCACTCGCCAACCCATTACCGGTATTCAGGGTTTTAAATTTGCCTTTTCCCTTTTCCAGCATACATACACCTCCAAAACCTGTACCGAACCACATATTTCCCTGGCTATCTTCAAAGCTGGAAAGAATTACGTTGCTACTTAATCCGTCACTTGTTGTATACGTTTTAATGTTAAACTTTTCTTCATTGTTTACAGGATCTGTCTCAAATACAACTTTGGTAAGACCATCATTCGTTCCAAGCCATAAATTACCCTCGTGGTCACATAATGTGGACCAAACGATATTATTCGAAATACCATCTGCCTGATCCAATAAAATAAACCGATCGCCACGATACTGATTAAGCCCCAAATCTGTTCCAATCCATACATTGTTTTCTCTGTCCTGATAAATGGAATTAACATTAAAATAATTAAGCCCCTGTTTGGTGCTGTAGCTTTTCACAATTGCCTTGGAAAGCGATTCATTTCGATTATTCCCTTTGAAAGGGATAAGCTTGGTAGCACCTCCGGATGTTGTTCCGATCCATATATTATGCAGATTATCTTCATAAACAACATTCACAAAATTCGATTTTAATCCTTTACTGATGTTAAACACCACCGCATGAGCCCCCAGACTTTCAGCCGGTTTTTTTTGCGAAAAATTGTCAGGTACTGGAATCATCATGGCACCTGCATCAGCGGTACCTACCCACATTTCATTTGTATTCACAACTGCCAGCGCCGTTATTTTATCACTGATAAGTCCATTCTGGCTATTCAGTAAACTAAATGATGTTTTAGAACTGATATCCAGATGTGGGTCATAAATGGTAATTCCCATATCCGTGGCAATCCAGATATTTCCCAGATGATCTGTAACTACCCTGTAAATATTATCGCTCACTAACCCGTCTTTTTTGGAGAGGGCAAACATTTTATTTTTTACGGGATCATAAATAAATACGCCCGAACCTTCGGTGCCGATCCAGAAATATCCTTTTGCATCTTCCATAATGGAGGTAACCGTCTTAAAACGGGTATATTCCTCCAAATGCATATCCTCAAAGTTCTTGTTCTTGCTGCTGTATCTTGTTACCCCTCCAGCCCAATGTCCAAACCACAAATCCCCGTACTGATCCTTATAACAAGACGTTACCCAATCCTCTGCCATTCCGTTTTTCTTGGAATAGGTGGTGAAATTATGCCCATTATATTTTGTAAGTCCTGCAAGGGTTCCTATCCAAAGGTTTCCTTCGTTGTCTTGTGTCAGAGTCTGAACCTGAGACTGTGAAATACCTTGTTCCACTCCATAATTAATGAAGCTGGTGGTCTGGCCGAAGACAGACATACAAAGCGTCAGCAGAAACAGGAGCAGCAGGCCGGGCTTTGTCCGATGAAGGCTATTTATGAACATATTTTTTGAGTTCTGAATGATACGTAGTTTCGTCTATCTCTTTATTGTCTTTATAATAGTAGGTACTACCCCAGAAATATTTTTCTTCTTTATAATTCACATGAAATGCTCCATCGGTAATAATCGTATTACGGATATCCGACAAGACACCTTCTGTTACGGCAACCACTACATTCGGCTCCGAAACATGTGAATAGGTTGAAGGATCTTTAGCAGGTTCGGTCGATATTTTTATTGTTCTTTCAGTCAGAGCTGCTGCTTCCACCAGTTTTTTCATCTGATTCATTTTCATTTGCTGATTCACCAATGTCTTTGCTGCCTTTTCCTTCTGTTGCTGACGTAGCAGTTCAGCATTGGCCTTTAATTCAGCATCTCTGCGCATACTTTGAATAACGGATCTGGATTCAGCCTCGCTTTTCATGCTGTTATACTTTTGTAGGTTTGCCTTTTTCTCGCTTTCGGCAACCATTTTCAGCAAATCATTTTCATATTGTGTCTTAATGCCTTTATTCTTTTTTTCCAGGGCTACCTTTTCCTGTTTTTCCTTTTCCAGACGCTGAGCGTCCGATTCCATTGTTTCTTCCTGTTTGGCTTTCAAAGCCTCTTCTGCTTTTTTACGGCTATCATCATCCTTGGCTTTCGATACAGCTTCTTCCAGTGCTTTTTGCTCGGCAGCAGCTTTTGCTTTGCGGGCTTCTTCTGCCAATGCATCTTCCTTGGCCTTTTTGTCTGCAGCTTCTTTCGCTTTCTGCTCTTCCGCTGCAGCTGCTATGGCAGCTTGTTTACGCAGTTCTTCACCTTGGTCAATAACCACATCCTCTGTAAATTTGTAATTGGGATCATCCTTGAAACCTTCCTTCCCATCAAAAATAACCTTTGCAAATGCCTGATCCTTGTATTTGTTAACACGCACCGCCTTGCTGGTTGGTTCGAAAAATGGAATTTCAGTAGCGTAATCCGGGAAGATCCCCATTTTTTCCGGTGGGACCCTTAAATCCAGCAACATGAACATATCAATACACCCTGGAGCCGAAAAATTTATCTTATACTGATGAGCCAGGTCAAAATCGAATTTGAATTTCCCGTTTTTTCCCGTGGTAATAGTTTTGTAATCGTGACCGTCACAGGTAACCTTAACCGTAGCTCCTGCTAAAGGGTGACTGTCTTTTGTTGCCGTTCCAAAAAATCGCATGTCTCCCTGTGCGCTAAGGATGGACAAGGACCCGAGGCCGAGAATAAGCATCAACAGGACGCGGTTCCACCAGCAAACAAAAAGAGGTTTTGATGCTTTGGAAGCCTGCTGAAAGTTTTTATCCGGAGAAAAATTCATGAAATCAGCCGAAAGATATATAATATAGGTTAAAATTCAAGTGTTTTCCTTTTAAAACCGATGCGTAATTCTTTGTATTTTTACCACAACAGACGCTGTTATGGTTTTTGACCTGCATGAAATATTAACGGCCACCATGGTTCTCTTTGCCGTAGTGGATGTTGTCGGTTCCTTACCGGTATTACTTGATCTGAAACAGAAGGTAGGAAGCATCGATTCCGGAAAGGTGACCCTTGTTTCGGGTGGCATCATGATTGCCTTCATGTTTCTGGGCGAAAATATGCTTCATCTCATTGGTATTGATGTTCACTCATTTGCCATTGCCGGCTCTCTGATCATATTCTTCCTGGCCCTTGAAATGATCCTGGGCATGCGATTTTACAAAGACGATAGTGCCGCCACCGCCTCTATCGTTCCCATTGCTTTCCCGCTTATTGCCGGAACGGGTACGCTCACCACTTTACTTTCCATGCGAGCTGAATACAGGATGGAAAGCATTATTGTAGCTATCCTCATCAACCTTGTTTTCGTTTATATAGTCCTGAAAAACATCTTTAGACTGGAAACATTGTTAGGCCCTGGGGGGATTAATATTATACGTAAAGTTTTTGGAATCATTCTGCTGGCCATTGCAGTGAAGTTATTTACCACGAATGCGGGCATAACCCTTCCCAAATGATTTCAATTTATACAGATGGAGCTGCAAGAGGCAATCCTGGCCCAGGCGGATTTGGAGTAGTGATGTTGGCTGGAGTACATCGAAAAGAACTTTCAGAAGGGTTTCGGATGACGACTAACAACCGCATGGAATTACTCAGTGTGATTGTGGCTCTCGAAACCCTTAAAAAACCCGGAAGTATTGTTACCATCTATTCCGACAGTAAGTATGTCGTTGATTCTGTGGAAAAGGGCTGGGTTTTTAAATGGGAGAAAAAATACTTCGCCGGAAAAAAAAATGCTGATCTCTGGCAACGCTTTCTTCGAGTATATCCTAAACATAAAATAAAATTCCACTGGGTTAAAGGACATGCGAGTAATGTGGAAAATAACAGGTGTGATGAATTAGCGGTTGCCGCTTCCCACGGCACAGGTCTTCACATTGACAGCGGCTATGAAAACGCCAATTAGATGCTATTCCGTCTTAGTGATGACCTTATTTTTCCCGACCCTTCTCTTGCCGAAGAGGATGGATTACTTGCCATAGGTGGGGATCTAAAACCGGAAAGGTTGTTGCTTGCTTATCAAAATGGTATTTTTCCCTGGCCTGTAAAAGGGCAGCCCTTACTTTGGTTCTCCCCTCATGAGCGTTTTGTTCTTTTCCCTGAAAGACTTAAAATATCCACGTCGATGCAAAAAATAATCGACCGGAATACGTTTGAAATAACAATCAATAAAGCTTTTGGTAAAGTGATTAGTGCCTGTGCAATGGTTCGAAGAAAAAATCAGAAAGGAACATGGATAACCACAGCAATGAATAAAGCATACCATGAACTAAATCATATGGGGCATGCTATCTCTATAGAATCCTGGAAAGATGGAGAACTTGCAGGAGGGCTGTATGGCGTAATGTGCGGAAAAGTGTTTTGTGGCGAAAGTATGTTCAGCCTGCTGCCCAATGCCTCAAAAGCAGCTTTTATCCATCTGGTCAATCAGCATCACTTTCTGCTCATAGACTGCCAGGTACACACTGCGCATCTTGAAAGTCTTGGCGCTGAGATGATCTCCCAACGCCAATACCTTGATTATCTTAATCAATGGTCCGGTTAATTTATTCCGAATCGTCGTGCTTCTTTACAGTGGCAATACCATCATTGATAAGACGTGTCATTTCTTTGTATGATGACAGCTTATCTTCCAGCATCTTTTGGTCATCGATGTTTTTGGACTTCATTGCATCATCAGCAACAGCATCCTCTCCTTTTTTACGTGCTGCGCCATCTTTGGACTTAGGATCTGTACCAGAAGCAGTGGCTGCTTTTAACTCATCTATTTTATGCTGAGTCTTATCCTGCAAATCCTGATAATGATTAAGCAGCCCATTCAATGCGCTGAAACCATAATATTTTACATATTTATTGGATGCATTACGGGTCATGTCAACGAGCAGCGGAATACCCTGCACCACGGTTTCATCTTTACATCTGTCTTTAAGGAATGAACCCAGACTGCCCAGAAAGGCTGTCTGATCCCAACTCCTGTAAAGAGGAGCAACATGCTGAAAAAATGCAAAGTCTCCATCGGATCCATAATTGGCATATATAGAACACAGTGGGGAAAGAATATAGGTGCTTGTTTCATCTTTAAAGGCTTTGGCCGCCTCCAGACCCATTGCGGGATTCTGTTTTAGTATCCCATTTAGCCCCTCCCCTATTACTGCATAGGATTTATCATTCATGCTGTTTTTATATATCGGCAACAGTTTTTCATCTTTTCCGAAATTCCTTGACAGGCTTTCCAAAGCATAAGCCCTTACCTCTGCCTTTTCATCATTCCCTGCAATCGTTATCAGTTTTTGCTCCAGCACGGGATCATTATTCATCTTACCATCCAGGCTCCTCATAGCCGTTTCTCTAAGCTTCCAAAACTTATCATCCATGGCCTTCTGTAATGTTTCCTTTGCTCCGGCTACCGTACTATTTTTCGATAATGCCTGAAGCGCTTCCAAACGGTCAAGATATAAAGGAGCGTGATTATACATATACACCCACTCATCTACAGAATGATTATCTTTTTTGGTACAGAGCAACATTTTTTCAGCATCCACATTCACCAAATCGGGTTGAACATCGCAATCGAATGTGAAATCCTCTTCCGCTTTAGTTATATTAATATTCTTACGGATTACTTTCCCTCCGGCATAAATATCCACATACATTGGAATACGGAACAGAGAGAAACGCGTAAAGTCCTGCGTTTGAGCAATGCTTACGGTTTCCTTTTTTGCTGCCGGATCATACGCATATTTGATATTCAGATCAGGGTGGCCTGGGTTCAGGAACCACTGATTAAAAAACCAGTTGAGGTCTTCACCAGTAACATGTTCAAAAGCTAACCGCAATTGGTGAATTTCCACCGGAGTGAATTTATTGGTCTCCAAATAGTATTTAAGAGATGCGAAAAACGCGTCATCTCCTACATACTTACGTAACATATGGAGTACGGCACCGCCTTTTTGATACGAATGAGCATCAAACATATCTTCTTTGTCATCGTATTGAAAACGGATCAGGTTAACATCTTTCCCGTTTTTTGACTCCCGCAGATATACAGAGTTATTCATATAGCCATGCATGTCAGCAGCATCACGTCCTCTCTTATATTCTTCCCACAGATACTCGCCATATGTAGCAAAGCTCTCGTTCAGGGGCAGGTTAGACCAGGATTCGCAGGTAACTAGGTCTCCAAACCATTGGTGAAACAATTCATGGGAAACGACCACCTCATTATCATGATCTAAAAGCTCTCTGTCTGTTTGCTGCAGAAATTCTCCATGCAGGGTTGCACTCGTGTTTTCCATCGCCCCTGATACATAATCCCTGACAACAATTTGTGAATATTTTGGCCAGGCGTAATCCACTCCCAGTTTTTTTGAAAAAAATTCTATCATCTCCGGAGTGTTCCCAAAAATAGCTTTGGCATACTTAGCAAATTCAGGTTCCACATAATAATTTACTTCCCGGTCTCTCCACTTATCCTTGACAATAGAAAAATCACCCACAACCATCATTACGAGGTATGGGGCATGAGGCAATTTCATGTTCCAATAATCGGTTCTTGTTCCATCCGCATTTTCAGTAGAAGAAATAAGATCACCATTGGATAGGGTCACATATTTTTTAGGTACGGTCATAAAAATTTCATCCGTCTGGCGCTGATCTGTTCTATCAATTGTAGGAAACCAAACCGAATTGCTCTGTGTTTCTCCCTGTGTCCAGATCTGGATTGGTTTTGTTTTATCTTTTCCAAGTGGGTTAATAAAGTATAGTCCTTTATCCGAGCTGATGGCAGAGCTGCCACCTGTCTTTACTTCATTCGGTTTGGCGACATATTCAATGAAAACCGTGAAATTTTGATCTTTTTTGTATTCCTTGTCTAACTGGATGGTGATCACGTCATTGGCATAAGAATACTCCAACTTTTTGTGGCTACCAGCTTCTATCAGAGATACTTCCTGCAGTTCCATCCCTCTTGCATCCAAAATAAGAGTGGTTTGAGGGTAAAAATGGGGATGAGCTGTAATGGTTGCTTTCCCAAACAGATAGCATTTTTCATAATCGAACCGGACATCCAGTTTGGTATGAACCAGGTCATTATAACGTGTAGCAGCAGCCCTGTAAACCAAAGGTTCCGGAAGTTTTGGCTTCACTTTTACGGTATCCAGGTTAACAGCTACTGTGTTTTTATCTTTGTTATTCTTGGCCGAGCCTTTGAATTCCTTACAGGAAGTAAACAGGAACGAAGATACCAGCAGGGAGAGTAGAAATTTTTTCACAGTTTTAAAGATTGATTATGAGCTGCCGGTTGTTTGAGACAGCTCCTTTTAAGAGAATTACACTCATATAAAATATGCCTAAAGATCAGAAAAAAAGGAGGAGAACCAAAGACTGTTTTACAAGCGGTCTATTCGCCGGATGACTGGCTAACCATATCCAAAGAAATTCACACCTTCTCTTGCCTTTTTTAGTGACCAGAGGCGGATTAAAATTCGTACTTTCGTATAGCTAATAATAAACTGATTGATATGGCTTCTTCAGAATTTAATGTTTTGACTCACGGAGTCAAAACACAACGGATCAAATTCAGTGGTCCTCTATCCGGCACAGTGAATGATTTGCCTTTTAAACTGGATTTGCTAACCCTTAAGGCCGGCAGTTTTCATGTTTTGAAGGACAACAGATCCTGGAATATTGAAGTTGTTCGCCTGGACCCCGATACCAAATCGGTTACTTTAAGTATAAACGGTAACAAATATACGCTACAGGTAAAGGACCAATATGACCTGCTTCTTCATAATCTGGGATTGGATAATCTTAACAACAAAAAAGTAAATGACCTGAAAGCTCCAATGCCCGGATTAGTATTGCGCATTGAAGTAATTGAAGGGCAAACGGTTAAAAAAGGAGATCCCTTGCTTGTTCTGGAAGCCATGAAAATGGAAAATATTTTAAAATCTCCTGGCGACTTGACAATAAAAAAAGTTATTGTGAAAAAGGGTGTTGCTGTAGAAAAGAATCAGGTGCTAATTAATTTTTCATAACCTTAAAAAATAGAATATGAGCGATTCAAACAATATGGAAAGACGTCAGTTTATAAAAACAAGTGCAGTACTCGGCGCAGGGGGGCTTCTGCTCTCTGCATTACCGGGTTCTCTTACTGCCGCTAATAATACCTTGCCTGCTGACGCATATACATTACCCCCCTTGCCTTATGCCTATGATGCGCTGGAACCATTCATTGACAAACAAACAATGGAAATCCATCATGACAAACATCACCAGGCCTATGTTACCAATTTAAATAAGGCTATAGAAAGCGGAAAAACCGCCTCAACCGATATCGCTGAATTGTGTCGTACTATCCATGAAGGTAATACAGCGCTCCGCAATAACGGAGGAGGACACTTCAATCATAGTTTTTTCTGGAAAATTATGAGGCCTCCTGTTAGTAAAGACCCCGCTACTCCGGCAGCAGAACCAACTGGCAAACTGGCTGAAGACATCAAAAATTCCTTCGGAAGCTTTGATGCGTTCAAAACCAAATTCAACGACAAAGCAAAAAGTGTGTTTGGATCCGGTTGGTGCTGGCTGATTGTAAATGATGTTTACAAGCTGGAAATTTCAACTACTCCCAATCAGGATAATCCATTGATGCAATTTGCGTTAAGCAAAGGTATTCCTGTATTAGCACTGGATGTTTGGGAACACGCCTATTATCTCAAACATCAAAACCTGAGGATGGATTATGTAAATGACTGGTGGAAGGTTGTAAACTGGGATGAAGCTGAAAAGCTCTATAACGCCGGTAAGAAATAAATACGGAAAACGGAGTGTTTCCGTGTTATTGAAATTTATTTTCCATTTGTTTTGCCTGACGAATGTGAGCCAAATGATGCTGGCAATGCCATGCATAAAGGGCCAGTGCAACATCGAGCCGGAATGATTTCTTATACTCCGGGTGAAAATAAGTTCTGCGAAAATCTTCTGTAGTCATACTTCCTAACAGTTGACCCCAGCGCTGGTGTACCCCTTCAATAATAAGAAGAGATGACTCCGGAGGAGAGAATAAGCTGTCGCTTAACTCAGCGACCCTATCTTCAAAATACGGTTTAATTACCGGCTCTTCTTCTGTCAATGCCAGCTTGAAACGAATCAAAGCATTCATGTGGCTATCTGCCAGGTGATGCACCACTTGTAAAATGGTCCATCCTCCCGGGCGATAGTGGTAACGAAATTCATCTTCATTCAGTCCTTCTATTTCCTGTTTCAGTTTAATAGGGAAACCAATAATGGTTTGACTCCATTCTGAATATTGAGAAGGTCCGAATGTTTCCGATACCTGGAAACGGCCTATAGGGTATCTTAATTGCTCAAGTGCTGCTTCTGTCATCAAATTACATGGTTGGATATTTTCCGATTGGTTTTCCGGCTAGAAACTTTTTCCAGGGCTTCCAGTAATGATCGTGCCAGCCTTTGTTAATCCCGTCAGCTTGTTTCTCAGGCACATTTGTATGTACAGCATGCAGAACCGTATCCTTACCCTTCTTTTCAAGTCGTATCATAAACACAGAATCCTGATCCGTCTTATCCCAATCGGCACCTCTCCAGCTTTGAACAATCAACTGATCTTTTGCCAAATGAAGGTTTTTTCCGCTTATATACCCGTCATGAGCAGAGAAATCTCCTCCCTCCTTGGTCGACAGCTTAGCCGGTGCACCGGTAGCTGCAGAATGCTTCTTAGAGTCCATATAAAGTTCATACAGCGCTTTAGGGCTTGTATTTTTGAACAATACTTTTTGGCGAATTGTTTTTGACATGGCGATGGTTTTAAACGTGAATACTTATTCTCTTGGTTGATGATTATACTCCAAACTGAACCAGGTGATGATCCAGATGTTTATACTGACTTTGTCCCCACTCTGCATCTGTCATGAGCCCAAAAAACGGATGAACTTTATCCGTTACTGCTGCAGGGCTAAATTTTTCAAGCATTCCAACCAGCTTGGTTTTCTGTTCATTGAAAATCTCTTTCGACTCTACCTTAAATTCTTTGGGGGTAAATCCATTTTTCTTAAATGGCTTTGGGCCAATTACAGGGCCCTTTATCATACCTCCGAAAATTTTAGCAAACAGTCCTCTGGGCGGTTTAGGGTTGGTCATAGCAACCCCTAATGGCAACGTGCAATGCTTAAGCATTTGAGCAACACTCATTTTGCCCCATTGAGGCTGCGTAGATTCTGTTAATTTTTGGATTCTTTGAATTATTTCCTCTTTGTCGTTGGGGTTGAACAGGTTTTTCATTTTTCGTTTTTGTATTGGTAAGGAAATGTACGTTTTTTTTGCAATCTGTAAAGGATCTTAACAGAATCGTGACATAGTCTATTTGTTCTTCATAAACAGTCCTGAAGTTTTCTTCTGATCAATTCTGTTTCTGCATTGGACGAAGTAAAACATAAAGCCGATCCGAAGTGTTTTTTTGCCTTTTCTTTTTCTCCAGTTTTTCGGTACATCTCGCCCAACGATGAATGATAATAGCAATTTTCTTCCAGCCCCTCCATGGCCTCCAATTGCCGAATGGCTTTCTCATAACCTTCCACCTCCCCAATCACCAGAGCCCGGTTTAAAGCCACTACCGGACTTTGCGTACGCAAAAACAATTCATCATATAACCCGAGAATAAGTTTCCAGTCGGTGTTTTCGTATGATCCGGCATTAGCGTGCAGGGAAGCAATTCCGGCCTCCAGATGAAAATCATGAATCGCAGGCCCTGAAGTCGAAAGATGCAAATATTCGTTCCCTTTTGATATCAGAAATTGATTCCAACGTCCCCGGTCCTGATCCTGAAGTAATATGATAAGCCCCTTATCATCCAGCCTTGTATTAAAACGGGAAGTCTGATAACACATCAATGCCAATAATGCATATGTCTGAGGCAATTTTGTTTGCTGCTGCTCAGTAAGTAAGATAGTAAGACGCATCGCTTCCTCACACAAATCCTCACGTATCAGTCGCTCCGGATGAGATGAATTATATCCTTCATTAAAAAGCAGATACAATGTTCTCAGAATAGATTCGAGCCGCTCTCCCAACAATCCTTCCGAAGGAAATTCAAGTGGGATTCGCTCTTCCGCTATCTTTTGCCGGGTACGATAAATTCGCTTGCGGATTGTTTCTTCATTGCTCAAAAAAGCATTGCCGATCTCCTTGGGGCTAAGACCACAAAGTGTTTTTAGAATTAATGTTATCTGCTGTTCCTGTGAAATAGAGGGATGACAGCAAGCAAACATCATTCTTAATTGGCTGTCTTTTATTGAATTCTCACCAAACATATCCTGTATTGTTGGCACCAACGTGTATTCAGATTTCAACAGATAGGTAAGATCATTTTCGATACGGTGTCTTATTTTTTTTCTGCGAATAAGATCAATGGCTTGATTTTTTGCCGTACGATAAAGCCACGCTTCCGGATGTTCAGGCATTTTGCCGTATTTCCATATTTCAAGCGCTTTTAAAATCGTGTCCTGAACGATGTCTTCGGCTTGTTCAATATTCGGGAACCCTAAAATTCGTGTCAATACAGCAACCATCTTACCCGCCTCCTGACGGAAAAGATGGTCGATCGTTTTAGCTGTTTCTTTATTCTCAGAATGCTGATCCATGCTATATCTTTAACAAGGAGAAACCTCGTTTATATTTCCCCCATTTTCTGAATCGGACGAATTTCAAGCTTACCATCTACTTCCAGAATCGGACACCCCTTTGAAATTTCAATAGCTTCTTCCATATTCTTTACCTGAACAAGCATATACCCGCCTATCATTTCTTTGGCTTCAACAAATGGGCCATCTGTAACCACTTTTTTTGTCCCATTTACCTGTTTGCCTGTACGTGCCAGGGGTTCTCCGCCCACAAAGATACCGGCCTTCCCTAATTTCATCATCCACTCCTGCCATCTCTGAAGATGCGCTTGCAAGGCATCTGGCGACAATTCACTGTTGTTTCCACCACGGAATAAATACAAGAATTTTTCCATTTTTAGTTTTTTAAGGTTACTATTAATTGCTTTCTACCCCCTTAACGTTTGAGATTTAAAAATGGGACAGGTGTCTTGAAATAGTATCTTCTTTTGCTGTTTAAAAGCTTCATCCCACTTTGAGTGGGCTGATCTTCACTATTTTGGAGAGACGTAGACTAAGAGGCAGCACTAAAATATTTTTTCCAGGCTTTGGGGAGGAGGGAGCAGAAGGCGGGCCCCATCCTCAGTAATGAGCATCTCATCTTCAATACGGATACCAAATTCTCCGACTAGATAAATACCCGGTTCGTTGCTGAACATATTTCCTGGCTTAACCAGGCGTTTATTACCTCCTACCAAATAGTACCATTCATGCCCGTCCATACCAATCCCATGTCCGAGGCGGTGCGTGAAATATTTGTATCCGGGTCCATACCCGTGATCTGCCACTACTTTTCGGGCGGCTGCATCTATTTCCTCTGCGGGTACTCCGGGTTTGGCCGATTTCAATCCGGCTTCCTGTGCTTTACGCACAATTTCCCACACTCTTTTCATTTTCTCACTTGGCTTTCCAAACACCGTGGTACGGGTAACATCTGATTCATACCCTTCAACGGTACATCCCCCATCCATCAAAACAATATCTCCTTCTTTCAATCTGTTTTCCTTTTTAAGACCATGCGGATAGGCTGACGCTTCTCCAAATAAAACCAATGCCCCGCCAGGAGCTCCGGCCGCCGAAAACCGATCCGAAATGATGGTTCCGAATTCCATTTCTGTCATTCCTTCTTTCAGCTCCTTTACAGAAGCACTAAATACTTCGGCCGTAATATCATTCGCAATCTGCATGAGCTCTATCTCATGTTTTGATTTTATGCTTCGGCACCCTGCTACAACAGGAGTAGCGCTTTGGATAAGTAAAGAAGGACTTGTTTTCTGAAGATTTTCCGTCACAAAAAAACGGCAGGATTCTTCTATACCCATCGTGGAAGTTTGCAATCCCTGATCCTTTATACACTTTCCAATCAGTTCATACGGGCTTTCATTTTCTTCCCATGTATAAAGCTTTGAAGAACCTACCTGTTCCCTCGCCCTGCCTTCTTCAAATTTGGGAGCAATGAAAAAGGACTCCCCTTTTCTTGTCATTACCATAGCAAAAAGACGTTCGCTATGCCCCCACGATATCCCACTAAAATATTTCATGGAAGTTCCGCCCTCCATCAGTATCATGTCAAGCTTAGCTTCCTGCATCCTCTTGCGAGCTTCTTCCTGCCTGGTTGAATATTCTTCCGCTGTTATCGGTTGGATCCGATCGTGAAATGTTTTGTATTCCACGGGTATGTCTAAAGACTTCGTCCGAGAAAAAGACAAAATCGGAGCTAATGCCGCCAATGACGTCAATACGCTACCTGTTTTTACAAAATTTCTTCTGTTCATGAATACAAATATAAATTATCCGGAAATAATTCTTCAGGGAGTTGGCTGATAAAGGATAGAGGATGAACCTCTTTTAAGGAACGGATTGGGAGTTACAAAGCGAAGTGTTATTTCCACTCCCCCTCTCAGATTACTGGCTGTACGAAGCGGGGATGTATTCAGATCATAACTCATCCCTAACGCATAATTGGCATATTCCAGCAACATGGCGGGTGCAAAAGCATCTCCTGCACGATAATATCCTCCCAATGAAAGTGCGGCGCCTTTTGCAAATCCGGTGTATTTACTGTCTTGCTTTAATTTATAGCGAAGCATCGCTCCGGCATCCAGCTCCTGAACATTGCCCTGACGGCTGTACATCATAGCTGGTACGATAGCCATATTAGAATTAGGAATGCTGATTCGTGCATCACTATGGACCAAAAATTTCATATACAGTTTTTCTCCATCTCCATAGAATGAATAGGAGCTTTCCTGAGGGTGAAAAACAGACGCCCCTACATTAATTTTGAATTCATGGTTATCCGTAACATTCTTTGCCCCCTTTGTGTTATCATATGACCACACAACACCTGCTCCGGCATCAATAAACATTTTACTGGCCGCGATACCAGCTGTTTCTCCGGTAGGAAGATTTGCATCGTAAACACTTCCATTGTACTGATTACCCCATTGCAAAGCCCCTGCACTGATACTCCGCTGAACAAATCCAGCCTGGATACCGGCACCCAGAATATTGTATTCATTCAAACGAACATGATATGCAACATTCAGGTTAGCCTGCAAAATACTGAGCTGGGCATCTCCAGCTTTATCGTCATATATATTCATCCCAGCTGCCCAGAAACCTTTTCTCGATTTTTTGTGCCCTAAACGCATATCGAAAGATGCCGCCATGGTGGTGTAAGGACTCGCAACACTGGCCCATTGAGTCCGGTAGTTCATGATAGCCTGAATATCATATATCGCTCCAGTCAGACCGGGATTTTGTGTAAGAGGCGACATGGTGAACTGCGAAAAATGCACATCCTGAGCTGTTAACGAAGTAATGCCCGCTACAAGAGCAACGGCAAAGAAGGATGTCCATTTTCGCATGCCAAACTTATATTCTGTTTGTTTCATATTTATTGCGTCTGAATATTGGGTATGCTACCTGACCAGATTGATATTTCCTTTTTTCGTTATCGTTTCTCCGGTTACCAATTTTGCACTTAGATAATACACAAAGCTGTCTGTATTCATGAGTTGCCCCCTGAATGTTCCATCCCAGCATTGTTTCTTTTCCGATGACTCGAACACCTTTTCACCCCACCGGTCATAAATTGCAAAATACATGGTCTCTATACACCGTCCATAAACACACTCCAGATCATTTTCCGAATCTCCGTTAGGAGAAAAGGCATTGGGTACAAATACATCCCCGCAATCGTAGTCAATTACAATGGTGGTTTTAGCGGTGGCCACACAACCGCTGTCGCTTGTCACCGTAAGCGTATACGTGGTTGTAATTAATGGTGTGGCCGAAGGATTTGCACAACTTGTACAACTCAGTCCGTCGGCAGGGCTCCAATTATAGGTGCCACCGCCTGTTCCGGCAAGTGTAGTAGTACTGCCATAACCGATCGTTACTCCGGGTCCTGCATTTGCATTGGGGACACTATCGGCAATAACTGATACCGTTGATGCTTTAATACAACCATGACTGTCTGTTACCTGGCACGTATAAGTTCCCGAAACAAGATTAGAAGCAGACGCCGCTGTTCCTCCTGCCGGCGACCAGGAATAGGTATAGGGTCCGGTGCCACCGCTGGCCAAGGCAGAAGCGGTCCCTTTTCCTGCCCCGCATACTTTAACAGATGTGGCCGAATCCGACAGTAACGTGGGCTGTGTAATAGTTACTATTTGTTGTAAGCTACATCCGTTTGCGTCAGTAAGAGTAACGGTATAGGTACCCTGACCAAGACCGGAAGCAGTTGATGTTGTTTGAGCAGGTGTTGTATTCCACGAATAGGTATAGGGAGCTGATCCACCGCTGGCCGTCATAATCGCCGATCCATTCGTACCTCCAAAACAGGCAACATTTGTTTGTGATGCCAATGCTACGGAAGGCATAGCGTTGTTCACCACCGTTGCCGTTGCATTTTGTTTACATCCGTTTGTGTTTGTTATGGTTACCGTATATGTGCCGGCAGGTATTCCGGTAGCGGTTTGTGTCGTTTGTCCATTGTTCCAGCTATAGGTATAAGGAGCACCTCCGTTGGTAACAGTTCCTGTGGCCGATCCGTTGCTGTTATTACAGGTGGAGTTGGTGGTAGCAACCGTTATTTGCGGAGAAGGATTTACAGTAAGCACTTGAGTAGCTGTAGCCGTACAGCCGGAAACACTGGTGACGGTAACAGTATAGGTAGTGTTAGCTGCCGGACTAACGGTAATGCTAGCCGTGGTGTTTCCATTTGACCAGGAATAAGCACCTCCGCCGCTTGCCGTCAGAACAGCATTGGAACCTCCGCATATAACTGTATTTCCGGCTACCGAAGTAACGGGCAAAGGATTCATTTTTACCGTTTGTGTATTTGTTGCAATGCAACCCGCTCCACTTGTCACTGTAACCGTATACATTGCTGTAGAAGCCGGAGTGAATGTATAGACAGCCGTAGCCGGACCTCCGCTCCAGCTATAGGTCCCTCCCCCTCCGGCAGTAAGTGTTGTTCCGTTACCGGCACAAACCGAATCCAGACCGCTTATGGTAACTATCGGCAATGGATTTACAGTTGTTACAATCGGAGCACTGGCTGGACTCTTGCATCCGTTGTTTCCAATTACAGTAATACTATTCCCCGCAGCAAGCGAAGTTGTAGTATATGTATTTCCGCTTCCATTTTGAACCGAGGTAGCTCCATTAAAAAACTGATAATTGGCAAATCCTGCAGGACTGGCCGTAAAGGTTACACTTTGTCCGGCACAGATAGAAGGAGTTGGAGAAGAAGATAATGTTATACTAGGAACCGCATTAACCGTTGGTTTGACAACAGCACTCGGATTGGTAAAACAAGTTCCGGCAAGAGCGATAACTTCAATGCTGTCGCCTGTAGCTAAGGTAGATGTAACCAGTGTATTGCTTATTCCGCTTTGCACCGATACTCCATTGACAAAAAACTGATATCCGCTATAAGAAGCCGGGCTGGCCGTAAAGTGTACTGTATCACCCTGACAGATAACCAGCGGTGAAGCTGTAAGTGTTACATTACTCGGACTTGGATTTACAGTCACTGTTGTTGAGTCCTTTATCCTTCCGCAGCAAGTGGTGGTAACATAAACATAAATGGTATAGATCCCTGGGTGCGTAAAATAGATGTTTCCTGTTGTAGTAAGACTCGTTCCGGAAACAGTATCGGGGCTGGCAGAAGGGCCGAACACCCATTGATAATTGCTACCGCTTGAAGCCGTAGAAAAACTGTTTGGACAACCCGCTGTCACCGTAGCATTTGCCGGAGTGATGCCAGATGCTCCGGGGCCATTTTGAAATATATTGATATAATCGGTAAACGTGACTCCTCCCAGAACAATATTTTTTCTTCCTAAACTGCTATAGAAAACAGAAAAGGGGCCCGTACCTGTTGCTGTTGAAGGACTGGCTCCAGCTCCGAAATTCCAGGTACCGCTGGTGGTTGAATTAAAAACCACTTCTGAGTTTGTACATCCTTTATTTGCAACGGTAATTATCGGAGGATTACCGGGAACACTGCTTATTCCTAAATTACTTACAGGTGTACCGCCATTTTCGCTCAGCGCAAGGCTCATTCCTGCCGCACCGGATCCACCACTTCCACCGTTACCACCACTTCCTCCATTGCCTCCGCTTCCTCCGTAGCTATTACTGCAAGGTCCTGCCGGTCCACCGGCACCGCCTGTTCCTCCTGCTCCACCAGTGCCGCCGGCACCACCGGCACCACCAACTCCACCGGCACCCGGATTAAGCATACAATCCTGTATGATACCTCCCGCTCCATTGCTGCAAAGAAATACGGCAAATGAACTTCCACCACCTGTTCCGCCACCACCGGCATTTCCACCACCGCCACCACCACCACCACCGCCGCCACTTCC
>Ga0210396_10000289_pt1 | contig 74329 bp, 59 predicted proteins | sample IncBWH17OmetaG_FD_155466 | JGI IMG/M metagenome (GOLD analysis project Ga0210396, IMG submission 155466) | Forest soil microbial communities from Barre Woods Harvard Forest LTER site, Petersham, Massachusetts, United States - Inc-BW-H-17-O ... | reverse complement strand
GCAAATTTAAGCGCGTGTACGTCCACGTGGGTGGACGTTCCGTTGCCGCTGCCATCCGCGCTCACGTCACCCCAGGTGCTGCCTCCATCGACTGAGCGAAAAATGGACGAAGTCCCAAAAGCGTTTCTCGCCAGTTGCGGCAGCGCCGAGCCGCCAGCAAAAACGATCGAGCCCGCGGAACCCGGCACCACGGCAATCTTCATGTCGTAGAAGCATTGCGGCGCACAAAAATCCGGCAAGTTCGACGCGCTAGGATAAAGCGCCGTGAATGTCGCCGCCGAACCATCGGGCTGAATCCCCGTGCCCTTGAGCACGCCCAAAAGATTGTTCGATTTCGTGCTGGCGTCCGCGATCGAAACGTACAGCGTTGATTTGCTCGGATCGCCGCCGGGAGCGATCGCCAAAGAAATGCTGCCATAAAGTGACGGCGTCGAAGCGTTATCGAGCCCCGCAACGCGGCACCAGGTCGCTCCCGCGTCATGCGAAATATAAACGCCGTTGCACGGTGCCGCGCCACACGCCGCCCCGGCATCGGAATCCCCGTTCGGACCACCGAGCGCCGCATACACCGTGTTCCCCGAAGAATCGCTGGGATCGAACCGCACGTCGGTCGCCGAATTGAGCGGCGCACCCGCCGCTCCGCCTCCATCCGGCTGCACGCGGCTCCAGTGATTGCCTCCATCAATCGAGCGCCACACGCCCGAAAGCAGCGTGCCTCCCGCCGAAAGATCCGTTCCCTGCACCGCCGCCAAAATCACGGGACTTGCCTGATGCGGCTGCACCGCCAGCGCCGCGATATAAGGACCGCTCGCGCCCGGCCCCTGTGACGCGCCCGCCGTGAACGTCGCATCCTGCATCCAGGTCTGGCCTCCGTCGGTCGAATGCAAAACCCCAGCACCATAAATATTGTCCAGCGCGTAATTCGATTCGCCCGTGCCCACAAGAATTTCCTGGCTCTGCATGTGCCCGTTGATCATTTGGCAGCTCGATGAGACCAGCGCCAAAGCCCCGGTCGAAAGTGATGGTTGATTGTCCGTTAGCGGCTGCCACGTTACCGGCTTGCCGCTCAACGTGTTAAAACTCACCCACACTCCGCCGTCCGCGCTTCCTGCGTACACCGTATTTCCCGTCGCGTCGCATGGATCGACAGCCAGCGCCGTCACGCGCCCCGAAACATTGCCGTAGAACAGGGTCTTCGCCGTCGGCTGCGGGCCTAAAGGCGTCCAGGAATTCTGCGCAGGCGCCTCTAAGCCCTCACGCAGACGAAGCCGATCAACAAACGTGCCTTCCGCCGCGATCATCTTCTTATTTTGCGCAAACGCTCGCAGCAAAAGGGCGCCCGGAATGTGCCCATTCGCCGACGCCCGCTGCCGAAAAAACCATTCCGCGCGCAAACGCACCAAATCACCGGCATTCGCTGCAGTTTTCTTGGAAGTTTGCTGCGAAGAAACCTGTCGAGCAAGCAGTAGGGCCAAACTCACCAGCAGCACAAGAACACAGGCGAGGCCGGAAATCCTGGTGCGACGCCTCCGGCTCGATTGAACGATTGCTGCGAAACCTCCGCCAGACCCGCCGACCGCCCGACCGCCCCAAGAGCCCAAGGATCACCACCCCCGTGGTTAACCCTATTCTAGCGAAAAAGTGTCGGCTCCCACATCGCTTCTCCCTGCCCTCGAAGTCGCACTCTCAACCGTGTTCGCGTAAAATCAGTTGATAGTAGTTTCATATGATTGACCTTGCCTGCGGCGCACTGTATCGTCGAGCGCCTCTTGGAAAGCGTGGTGCTCCTTGAAATGGTGGAAATGGACGGCGCTCGCTTTAGTCGTACTTCTCGGCGCGAGCTATGGCGTCCTCAGTTACTTGATGGGTGGTCCGCGCGACGTCTACGGTTTCCTGCGTTACGCACTCCCGCAGTGGCGCGATGGCGATCTTCATGTCGGCGACCGCGCGCCGGACGTGCGTCTGCTTGCGCTCGACGGCCAAACCACCTTTCACTTGAGCGAACGGGTCGGCCAGCGCCCACTGGTTCTCATCTTCGGAAGCTACACCTGACCTCCCTTCCGCCGCGAGGTAGGCTACCTCGTCACGCTCTATAACGATTACAAGGACCGCGCCGATTTCCTCACCGTCTATATCCGCGAGGCTCATCCGCTCGATGAGTGGCAGATGAAGTCCAACGTGGATCAAAACGTCTGCTACGCCCAGCCGCACACCCTCGCGCAACGAGTCGCCATCGCCAACGACTTCATCCAGCGTTTCCGTTTTCCCCTGCCGTTTGCCGTGGACGACATGTACGACATTGCCGATCACGCCTATGCAGCATGGCCGGAACGCCTCTACATTATCGACGAATCCGGGAAAATCGTTTATCGCGGGGGCCTGGGCCCGTTCAACTATCATCCCGAGGAAGCGCGCGCGTGGCTCGCGACCAGATTCCCAACGTCCGCGCCCAACGTACCCTCCGCACCCACCCAGGGAAACTAGCTTTCGATCACTGTTCTGCTAACGGTGGAATCCTTCCCGTACCCGGTGGTATTGTAGCGGCGGAAACAGAACATCGTGGTGGGCTCCCAGCGCCCACACCACAGCCCGAAATCATTAGCGTCGAATCCTCAAAAAGGAGCACCCTCATGAAGCGAAAACAGAGTTTTTCGTTGTTTGTGCTCGCAGCATCGCTGCTGTTCATCCTGTCCATCCCGGTTCTCGCTCACAACAACGCGCCTGCCGCCCAGGGCACGAAGTCTGCGGCTCCCGCCAGTGGCAATCTTGTGGATCTGAACACCGCAACGAAAGAGCAGCTTGACGCCCTGCCGGGAATTGGCGCGGCTTATTCACAAAAGATAATCGACGGCCGCCCCTATCACGCGAAAACCGACTTGGTAAAAAAGAAAATCATCCCGCAGGCCACGTATAACAAGATTAAAGACCTCGTCATCGCGAAGCAGCCAGCGACCAAGTAGGCGTCAGCGTTGTCGCGCGCAGACGCTCTAGCACAAAATCCAATCTGCCGCGCGGCGACTCATTCACATCCGCCGCGCGGCACTCTTGTCTGCTCGATGAACCTGACCTTACTATCTCCGCTGATTCCCACCGGCCGCCACCTTACTGCGCTCCTCGTGGTCGTCAGCTTCTCGGCAGGCCTCAACGTCTATGCCACAGTCGGAATGTTGGGATTGCTGGGAAGGTACAACATCCTGCTGCTGCCCGATTCACTCCACGTTCTGCAGGACTGGAAGATTATTGCAATCTGCGCGGTGCTTTTCCTGCTGGAATTCGTCGGCGACAAAATTCCCATCTTCGACTTGCTCTGGAACGCCGCTCACACTTTCGTGCGCATTCCGGTCGCCGCGTACTTGGCTTACGCCGCCACCTCGCAATTGCCCCAATGGGAACAGATCGCTGCCACGTTCGCGGGCGGACTGATCGCTCTGGCAGCCCATGGCGGCAAGACGGCCGCGCGAGCTGCAGTCACGCACTCGCCCGAGCCATTTTCGAATTTCGCGCTGAGTCTCGGTGAAGATGCTCTGGTGGTGTTGCTGATGTGGATCGTGACGCAACACCCCTACATCGCCTCCACGATTGTGGTCGTGGCCCTGTGCGTAATCGTGATTCTGATTCGCTTCGTAATCCGCGCGCTGCGCACCCTGTTCAGCGACGCAGAAAACGCACTCACGCAGGCCTCCTAGCGCCACTGTCTGGCCGGTTCTTCGCGTCGTGATGCGTCACTGTTTACGGTTTCTTCTTCTTCCCCAGCAATCCGCCCAACGCATTAGAAGCTGCGCCGGCAGGATTTCCCGCGTTCCCCACGCCGGGTATGCTGCCCTTCACCATGTTCCCCATCGCTCCGCCAATATCCGGAATCACCTGCGGATTTGAAGTCGTTCCCTGCACCTTGAACGGAATCCCGCCGCCGCTGGAGTTCCCCTTCGCGCCGCCGCCCATCAACGACGAAGCGATTCCTCCCGCGCCGCCAGCCACCTGGCTAATCCCGCCAAGCGCTCCCGCAAGTTTGGCCACCAGTTTAAAGTCGAGCTGTCCGGCAGCGCTTACGGTTCCAGCTCCCGTGACTGTCCCGATCGTCGGCACCACCAAATTCAAATTATCAATCTTCGAGCCCGAAGGATCGTTCCGCACATTCGCACTCAGCGTCTGAATCTCGGTATCCGATCCGCCGCCAGCACCGCCCAACCCGGTAAACGACGAAAGCGCTCCCAGCTTTGACTTCAAACTGAATCCCGCCAGCTTCGCATTCGAAAGATTCACCGGTCCCACAATCACCGGCTTATCCACCGGACCGGTAATCGTCAAGTTCGCCGTCAAGGTGCCGCCCTGCAGCTTCGATCCGGGAGGCAGCACCACACCCACCGCCGGCAAAAATCCTTCCAAGTCCCCGAGCGGCATGCCCTGCGCATTCAATTTCATATCCACTTTGGTGGGCTCGGCCGAGGTATTGTAATTTCCGGTCAAGTGCGCCAGCGCATTCCCAATGTGCACATCACCCTGGTTCAAAACGCCCGCCTGGCTCTTCAAGGTGTAGTCCGTAGCGTAATCCACGGTCACGGGCACGCTCGAAGGCTGCCCCGCCGCCGACGCCTTCAGCTTGTTCGCCTTCACCGTCCCCTTCGAACTCATCTGCTTGCCGTCTGACCCCAGGCTGCCGTCAAAGTCCACGATCCCGGCAATTCCTGACGCCGGATCGATAAATCCGGTCGTCGCCAAATCCAGATGCTGCACGTTTACCGTTGCGTTCAGCGGCGTGAGCGATGTATCGGTCTGATTGATCGGCCCCGCCTTGCCTTCCACTTTCAAGTCCGCGTTGCCCGGCCCCGTGGCCGTCAGCTTGAAAGGAAATTGCGTCGTGTACGAAAGATCCGAAGCCTCCAGATTCACGTTCGAATAAACGCTCGGCTTGGTCTTCGATCCTACCGTGCCCACAATTATTTTCCCGTTCGCGATCTTCAGCTTGTCCACGCTGAACCCCGGCGCGGTAGGTGTCGGAGCCGCACCTCCACCCCCTGCCGCCGGAGCAGGCGCCGCAGCCGGCGCGCTAGCCTTTGACTGTCCCGCCGCGCCCAGCGTCGAATAATTCCAAGTGCCGTTCGCGTTGTGCAGCAAACTGATCTCGGGGTCCTGAATCGTGAAAGAACTGATGTTCAACTGTCGCGAGAAAATCAGCGGCATCATTTCTACGCCCACGTCCAGTGATTTCGCCGTCAAAAACGGTGAATTGCTGAACGCCGGATCGTCCGCCACCGAAACGTCCTTCACCGTGACTGATCCCGAAATAATCGAGAGGCCAATATCGCCAATTCCCACCTTGCGCCCCATCGCTACGCCCAACTTGGTTTCCAGCGTGGGCTTGAATTGGTTCACGTTGATAAAAAACGGCAACGCCAGAATGATCAAGAACAGCAAAACAACGATGCCGCCGACAATGAGAAGGGGTTTTCGTTTCATGGCAAGCCTCCCAGCAGAAGGATATTTCGACGCGCGCCCAAAGTCGCCCGAGGAGAGCGCCATCATACTCCGCCGTCACGCGATTCGCCAAACGCGCCTTTGTGGCCCAGCCACTCCAGGCGGTGCGGCCCGGGGCTTCCTCCGTGCCCTCCGCCTTTCTCTGTGAACACTGTGTGAAAGCCGTGAACCCAAGAAATTTGCGCTCTCGTCCGCTTGCGTCCTCTACACAATCTCCGTTGTAATAAAACGAACGATCGTGCTATTATCTGCGCGTGAAAATGAACGCCCGCAAGCCAAGCACAAAAGCCGTATCGCGCCGAGCCGCCAGGCCCGCGCCGCCGCCGCACGCTCCGCGCCGTCCCCGCGGCCTGAAAACTCGCCATGCCATCCTCCGCAAAGCCGTCAACCTGGCTTCCCTCGAAGGCCTGGAAGGTATAACCATCGGCAAGCTAGCCGCCACGCTCCGCATCAGCAAGAGCGGTCTGTTCGCCCACTTCGGCTCCAAGGAAGATTTGCAGTGCGCGGTCGTTGACGAAGCGCGCGACATCTTCGTCGAACGAGTCGTCCTCCCTGCCTCGAAGCTCCAAGGCGTGAAACGCCTGCGCGCGCTCTGCGAAAATTGGCTGGCGTACGGGGAAGGCAAGGTATTTCCCGGCGGCTGCTTTTTTTCCGCCGCGTCGCTTGAATTCGACGACCGCCCCGGCCGCGTCCGCGACCTCATCGTCGAGCTGATGAAAAAGTGGCTGGCAGGTCTGGAACACGCTGCGCGCGACGCGCAGGCCGCCGGTGAAATCCGCAAGGACGTCGACGCCCGCCAACTCGCGTTCGAAATTCAAGCACTCGCCATGGGAGCCAATTGGCGCTCGCGCCTGTTCCGCGATCAACAAGCTTTTCGTTCGGCGGGCCGCGCCATCCTGCGGCGAATTGAAGAAGTCACGGCACCGATGTAGACGTAATCGAGGGACTGATGCGTATTCGTCCGGGTTCGCTCGCGCAAGTGCTCGTGCCAGCGTTCACAGTCGCGCGGACCAGCGCGTGCGTATGCATCTACGTTGCCCTGGTCTTCACGCTAGCGGCGAGCAACGCGCGAGCGCAGTCCGCAGCGAGCGGCGCCGAAATCCATCTGCAGCGCTGCGACAGCCTGCCGGTCGTCGTCCTCCAGATCAATCACGCCGACAAGCGCTTCCTGATCGACACCGCCGCCACTTCCATGCTCAACCAGAAATCGTTCCCGCAGGGCCAGGCGAAAGAAGTCCGCGTCCAATCCTGGAACGAAGTAACTCCGCTGAAAGCCCGCGAAGTTGCCATCGCCGAACTTTCGCTCGGCAATCACACGCTGCGCGGCGTCAGGCTGCCGGCGATTGACTTGACCGCCATCGCCAAAGCCTGCGGCGGCCCGCTCGACGGAATCCTCGGCGTCGACCTGCTCGAACAGCTCGGCGTCACCATTGACCTCCAGCGCAGCGTCGCGCGCCTAGGCCTCGCTCCGCGCAGTGGGTCCGAGGAATCGGCGATTGCGGACATGGAGCAGGCCATGCATTCCTGCTCGGACGCTTTCAATAACGCGGACGCCGATAAGTTGGCCGCATGCTTCGATCCGGATTTCGTGCTCAGTTCTCCCGGGGGCGAACTCCGCGGACGCGACCAGGCCACCAATCATTTTCGCCAGCTCTATTTCGGCATGACCCCGCGCGTCCACCTTTCCATGACCATGAACGATCAACGCGCCGTCGGCGACGTGGTCTGGAGCCTCTACGACTACAAAATCGAATCGCCCTACGTGCACACCGAGGGCCGTGGCATGATGCTCTGCCGCAAATCCGAAAATCACTGGTACATCCTAAGCATGCACGAATCCCCCACCGAGGACGCCTCCATCCCCGCGCGATAAGCGACTGGCAGCCTCGCAACGAGCGGTGCCCGACACCCGCAGAAAAGTGACGATTAGAAGGGTTGAAAAGTGCGTTTTTGTTGGCCGTCCCGGGTTGCGGCGTGGCGTGGGTCGAGGGATTGTATCGCACCTAAAGGCGCTCGGGATTGTTCTTGGGCTCTTCCCAGCGTTTACACGCTGGGCTGATGTCTGCCGCGCCTCCGGCGCTGGTTTTGTGGCAAATGGCAGTTGTGCGAGCGCGGCGCAGGCGGTGCGAAAGGCGAAGAGCACAGCCAGGCGTGGCTGTGCCACGAAGAGCGCCAATCACTACTCACCAATCACCCATTGCGCCTTACGCCGTCCTCCGAATTCCCTGGGGTCCAGCGGGGAAAGCGTGGTATTAGCGAAGCATCAGCGACACCTTTCCACTTTTACCTTGGCGAACGAGTGAGCTTCAGGTCGCCAAACTCCGCCCACTTGCCGTCTTTGTCTTTCTGCGTCATCAGCCATTGCCAGGTATCTTTTTCGGGAGACCACTGATAGGTGGTGTGAAACGGGCCGTCGGGGTATTCAAAGACGAAGTGGATTGAGTTGCCCTCGCGCGTGCCGTATCCCAGCGTTTCCGAGAACCGTCCTCCGAACACATCGAGCAGATGCAGGACGTAGCGCTCGCTGACCGGATCGTAGCCGAGGAACCAAATCGCTTCATAGCGTCTCTCGGAAGCGGGCGTCGCATCTTCGGTTTTTTCATGGATGCGGACGAACTTGTGACTGAGCACCCATGCCGCCTCAACCTCATGGTGCGCGTCGCGCCCCATGATCTTCCCCTCCAGCTTCCATGTGCCGATCATGTGGTCGGCCAGTTCGTCCCGCCATTCGGAGGAACTCTGCGCAGTCGAGCCGGCAGGCGCCGGCACAGCGATCAGCACTGCAAGCACAAGCAGGGACAAGAAGGCTTTCATCGAAGCTCCCCAGGCCGCGCGTTGGCCACGAATTTAGGCGCGATCGCATACCCGCACAAGCGGAATCTGGGGGAATCCGCCGGCGGTCTCGCGGAATCCAAGGTCAAAGGCGGGCGTGGGCAACGAAGTACGGGGGAGATCCTTCGCTCTGCTCGGGATGACGGATTAAGGAAAGAGCAGCGCTCCTACGGAAGCGAGGAGCACAGAGACGGCCCTATCAAAAGTCACGACGCGCGGCACACCAACCACTACTCGCCGCACCACTCACGGCTTACGTATCACGACTTAGCGGTTAGGGCTGCCTGGGCTGCGAATTCACTAGGTGCCCGGGCCAAACCGTGCTATGTTTGGCCTGCGTTTGTTGCTCTTGTAACACCTTTAGATTCGATGAAGGGGCTGCAAGTTCACACTTGCGGCCTCTTTTGCTTTACGGCTGGAGGCGGTCGAGAAGCAAACAAATAGCTTAAAAAAGAAGGAAGTAAATCAGTGAGAGAACAAGGAACAGTGAAGTGGTTCAATGCCAGCAAGGGTTTTGGATTCATCCAGCGCCAGTCCGGCGAGGACGTTTTCGTCCACTTTTCGGCCATTCAGGCGGAAGGTTACAAGTCGCTGAACGAAGGCCAGGCGGTTGAGTTCGAAGTTACCCGCGGCCCCAAGGGCTTGCAGGCAGCGAACGTCACTAGCCTCTAGTCGTAAAGGGCGAGCCGGTTACCCCGGTTCGCCCTTTTTTTTCGCACACGCAGAGCGGTTATAGGAGCCCAGTGAAAGCACTCCCCGAAGGGCAGTACATCAAGCATTTCCAGTACGGTCTAGGCGTTATCACCGAATCAGACAACGATCGCACTTCCATCGATTTCGATCTTCACGGCATGAAGAAGTTCGTCACCAGCATCATGGTGGTCGAGCTGGCCGAGGGTACTCCTCCTAAGCGCAAACGCGCCAAGCGCGCGAAGAAGGCCGTCGCCGCAGTGGCGGCAGCCGCGGCCGTTCCCGCAGGGAAATGAGCAACAACAACGTTATCGTGCAGTTTGTGGGGTTCGAGGCTAAGGCCCAGGGCCGCGAATATACGTTTACGGTGCGCGAAACGGCCACCGAGCCTCGCGAATATACCTTGACCATTCCCAACGAAGCTTTCAACACCCGCCGCGTCCGTTTTCAGGATGCGCCGGATATTTGCTCGCATCGTCTACACGTGGAGCTTGCGGCTACTGAGAACCATCCGGCCAAAACGCATTTTCATCTGACCGATGCGGAGCTGGACGCCTATCGCACCGCGCACATGCAGAAGCCTCCTAAATATCCCTACGCCCCCAAGAAAGACGACGAACACGACGCGTAATTGTCGCGCTTGCTCGTCCCTCGGAAAATAATTTTTGCAATAGTTAGGATTCGTGGTGATGCGCGGCTTTTTGTGCGCAATTTCTATTGGTCTAAGCGACTTTGGTAACGATGCGGCGAGCTGCGAGCGAAATCATCAGACGCGTGACGCCGCTGAAGAAGATGCTGATACCCACGATGGTGCCGAGCACCCATTCTGCGCTTGATGGCCACGACTGCCAGATCATCACGCCGAGGATCAGCGTGATGATGCCGTCAATCAGAAACCAACCTGAGCTGCTCGCGGGGCGGTGCTGGAAAAACAGGACGATCTCCGCGATGCCCTCGATCAGGAGATAAAAAGCCAGGGCGAGAGTCAGCGTCGCGAGACCGCGCGTTGGATGCTCGAGCAGATACACCGCGACGCCCAAGTATAGGATCCCCAACAGGACCTTCAGCAGGACACTTCCTGTTCGGCGCGTGAACCAGGCGAAGACGAAATGGGCCAGCGCTGCAAATACCAGCATCCACCCGACGAAGATATTCACCGCGAGCCCGGCCTCGCGTGGCATGGCAATCGCGAGCAGTCCAGCCACAATCATAATGACGCTTACGAAGATGGACCAACCGACCGCTTTTTTCGCAATACTCGCAACATTCACCACTGGGGGATCGCTCATGGCATTCCTCCTACGCAGGATGCCCTGCTGCAGCCCCTTATACCACCGTCGGGCTGCGAGTGACGCCGACTTTCATTTGCTGACGGGCGCTCGATTGTCTCGTGGTATGTTTGCACGATCGAATGAAAAGACCCGGCACCCCTAACTCGCCATTCTCCACGCAGCGCCTTGGCACCAACACGGTTGAGCACCTGGACGAACCCCGCGACCGCGACGAAAAACAGACGGAGACGCACACTTCCCTACGCGCGCCCGTGGTCGCGCATTCCATTACCTATGTGCGCGACAATTTGTGGAAATTTCTGGCCATATCTGTGGCCGTACTGGTGCCCTGTTTCTGGCATCGGACAATCGTGGCAGGCGATTTGGGCAGCCATATGTACAACGCTTGGCTGGCGCAGCTCGTCGAGCGCGGGCAAGCGCAGGGGTTTTGGGTGGCGCATCGATGGAATAACGTGCTGTTCGATCTTTGGCTGGACGCGCTGGGCAGAGTCGTTTCCCTGAACGCTGCGGAGAAAATCGCTGTTTCGGTCGCAGTATTGATTTTTTTCTGGGGGATGTTTGCGCTCGTGTATGCCGCCACGCAACGTCCACCGTGGTATTTGTGCCCGTGCATCGCGATGTTTGCCTATGGCTACTCATTCCACATGGGATTCATGAATTTTTATATTTCCTTGGGCCTGGCGTTTTTTGGCATGGCGATTTTTTGGCGCGGCAAAGGGTGGGACCTGCTTGTTCCGGTCGCGCTCGCGCCGCTGATCATCCTGGCGCATCCATTGGGATTTGCCTGGCTCGTGGGTGGTTCGGCGTATGTGGCGATCGCGGAAAAGATTCCGCGACGCTATCAGATTCTGCTGCTGGCGGCGGGCGCCGCGTCGTTGTCTGCCGCACACTATTATTTCTGGCACCACGATGTCGTGCAGGCGCAAGATGGTCCCCTCTACTTTTTCAACGGAGCAGACCAATTAGTCCTGTTCGGATCGCGATATGCGATTCCCGAATTCGCTTTTCTCGTATTTGTTCTTGCAGCTCTCGGCGCGGATTTTTTCAGCCGACCCTGGGGGCAATTTCGATGGGAAGACTACGGGGTGCCGCTCCAGCTTTATGTGATCGTTTGCCTAGCGGTGATTTTGCTGCCCGATGGCATACGCTTTCCGCAGCAGCCGTCTTCACTGGCGCTTCTGACGGAGCGGCTCACGTCGGTTTCCGCCGCGATTCTGAGCTGTTTGCTCGGCGCAATGTGGCCGCGCAAGTGGCACTTAATTGCGTCGGGCGCGATCGCGGCTGTGTTTTTTGTGTTCTTGTATCAAGACACCGCAATAATCGATCGGATGGAAACGCAGATAGAGCGGCTTGTCCGCACTCTTTCACCGGGCGAGCGAGTTCTCGGCACGATCAAGCCGTTCCCTGGATCGCGCATCCTGATTCAGCACATTCTGGATCGCGCGTGTGTCGGACACTGTTTTAGTTATGGGAATTACGAGCCTGCATCCGGGCAGTTCCGCGTCCGCACAGAACCAAACAACCCACGCGCGATGTTCGATTTCGACGATACTGCGGATATGGAAGATGGCACATATGAACTCCAAGAAGGCGATCTGCCGGCGTATCAGGTGTATCAGTGCAGTGCGAGCGGAAAGCAGTTATGTGTTCGCCCGCTCCAAGTCGGCGAGATGAATGATCGTCTGGGAGTTCATCCAGAGGAATGAGGCGGGACAACTACTTCGCAGAAGGGTCAAATCGCGCCTCGGAGGTTAAAACCCCCAAATGATCGAGCCGTTCTTACGGCGGGACTGAAGTCCCGCCCTTCCAAAATCGAAGTCGCGAAAAACTCCCTTAACCGGAGAGCGCAGGCGACTACTGTAACAGGCCGAATACAACGACGCTGTTGGGAGTTCCGACGTAGACCTTCCCGTTCGCAATCATGGGTGTAATGAATTTATTGTCGGAAAAGTGGTCACGGCTATTGGCGGCCTGATTGCTGTCGTAAAGTTCGCTCGCGAGATTTGTAGCGTCATAGGCGCGCAACACGCCTCCGCCGCTGTTTTGCACTACCCAGACGATCCCGTTGGAGGTTCCGCTCGCCGAGATACTCGGCGTCCCGCCCGGATACGGAAAAGCGGTCGCGCTTTGCGAACTTGCCGGCGTAGTCAGCTTTGCATTCGAAATGGAGAATGCCTTCAGCACATCGCCGTTAGCCGCGAAATACACGGTATTATTGAAATACGCCGGCATGGACCAGACACCAGCGCTCAATCCATTCGAAGTAATCTCCTGATAGATGCCGCTGTCATTGTTGGTATTGAACTTGCCCATCAGATCGCGGTTCACAACGTAGATGTGGCCATCCTTGCCCGCACCCACCGCCAAGTGCCAGGTATTTCCCTGATTATCTTTCGAATCGGGCAGAAGCATTTCACCGCCGGAACCTAGATCTTCATCCATGCTCGATTCCGCGTCCGTATTGTGCATGGTGAAATAGTCAGCGACGCTGAGGGTGTTTCCTGCCGTGGAAATCTTGATGAACGCATTGCCGTAATCGCCGTGTTGGGGAAACCCGCTGCCATCCAGCGTGTCGTCGAAGGTTCCGTTAGCGTCGAGAAAATAAATATTTCCGGATGAATCCGCCGCCGGACCGTCACCTGACATCCAGATGGCTCCGTCGTCACCGTTCGGAGTCACGTCCAGCACGCTGGTTTGCGATAACGAGGATTGGCTGTAACCCATAACCCATCCGGTGTACGGACCGGCGTCGCAGTGTGAAGCCCACGTCGTGTAAATCACTCCGTTCAGTAGCAGTAGTGCAGCACGCTCTTTGTATTGCTTAGGATCAAACGTCGTCGTGCCGCTGGTGGTCGGAAAAGTGGCGCGCACCGGCATCGGGCTGCCGGACTCCTCCGCACCGGTCGTAATATCCAGCGCATGCAAGCGCTGGATATAATTTCCGTTATTGTCCTTGGACATCGCCACAAGATAGATTTCGCCGTGCGCGCCGGCTTTTGGATCGATGACCGGCGTGGAAGTAATTCCGATGATCGGCGAAACCTGCCCACAACCACGGTTGTCGCTGGCCGTTTCGTTCGCGCCCAAAACGGAAACGTGCCACAGTTGCGTGAACGTGTCCGCGTCGAAGGCGTAGGCGGAATCATTTTCAGTAACAACGAAAACCACATTGTGGCTGCTGCCCGCGACAGTGAGATTGGATACGTACAGCGGTTCCGCGTCGACCGCGGCGTCGACCGAGAGATTCCCCACTTTCCCGAAATTGGCGGAGTTCAGGTTGGCTGGAGTAAGCGCGGTTTCATTTAGATTCTGGCCGGTCCGCGCAATGTCGTTGTGGTACGTCAAGACGTTGACGCTGCTGGTCTGAACCCCGTTCACCGTCAACGTAACGGTCTTGCTCGTCGCAGTTCCGGCTGAGTTCGTGACGGTCGCATATATCTGCGCCGCGTTTTGTGCCGTCGTGGTTTGCGCGATCGAATACGAGTTTGAGCTTGTTCCGACCTTGCTGCCGTTCATAAACCATTGATAGGTCAGCGGGGCTGCCCCTGTTGCGGTGATGGAGAAACTCGCGGTCTGCCCTGCTGTCACAGTTACGCTGACGGGTTGCTGGGATATTGCGGGCGCCGTTGTGGCCGAACTTACGGTGAGCGAGACAGTGCCGCTCTTCGTGGTACCGGCCGAGTTCGAAACGTTGACGTAGATTTGTGCGCCGGATTGCGAGCCGGTGGCTTGAGCAATCGTGAATGTATTGGAATTGGTCCCAGCTGCGGCGGCGTTCATGAACCACTGATAGGTCAGCGGTGTGGTCCCAGTTGCGACGACCGAAAATGTCGCTGGCTGACCCGTGGTTACCGTTTCACTGGCAGGCTGCTGCGTGATGACCGGAACGCCTTGCTTGGTGCCAGATGGCGTGCTGCTGGATCCGCATCCGACCGCGCAAGCGCCAAGGCACGCCATCAATGCGATCAACAGTGGGCTTCGTCGGTTCTTCAAGGAGAAGCACCCCGCGAACAAAGTTCAGCACCCGGAAATCGCTACGAGTATCTTATCGCACAAAAATGATGGCCAGGTTTGCACAACTCAGGCCACATCCGCAAGGCAACTCGACTTCTCTAGAGTCTAACCGGCAAACCGCTATGAAACACCTGTGCCCAAGTGCAGGTTCGGGACAGTGTCTGGCACCGCCTCTTCAGCCGCCATCGGTGGAATACCCGAAAACGCAACATTTTCACTAGCATAGGATCAGCGACCTAGAGTCAGTTTTTCGCCACATCACGATTGCCGTCTAGGCACCTTCGGCGGTGAAGGGCTCGGAGTGGCTGGCGCTGTCTGCCCTAGCGCTTTTTCCGCGTCCGTACAGCCTCGTTGCCAGTCGCCACGCCAGCAAGATCCCCACCAGGAACGCGTACAGCAGAGGCTTTCGTACGTCAGATTTGACGAGCCAGTAGTAGTGGATCACACCCAAGATCGCGCTCACGTAAATGGCGCGGTGCAGAAGTTGCCAGCGCTTGCCACCCAGTCGCCGGATCATGGCGGCCGTAGAGGTAATCGCCAGCGGAATCATCAGCACGAAAGCGGTGAAACCTACGGTGATGAAGCGGCGCTTCAGCACGTCCTTCCACATCTCGGACCAGTCGAAGAATTTATCGAGGCCGATCCAGGTGCTGAAATGCAGGCAGGCATAAAAAAAAGCAAACAGGCCCAGCATGCGGCGAAAGCGAATCAGTTGCGGCAGGCGCAAGATTTTGCGCAGAGGCGTGATCGCAAGGGTGATGACCAAAAAGCGAATGGTCCAATCCCCTGTCGCATGCGTGATGAATTCGATGGGGTTCGCGCCGAAGTCCATATTGTTCGGAAAACCTGCGAGTCCATTATGAAAGGCACGCCATAGCAGCATATCGAACGGAATCAAGCACACCAGGAACACGACGACCTTCGTCCACTTGCTGGTGAGAATGAAATTCAATCGCAGTCCACGATCAGTAGTATTTTTTCAGGTCCATGCCATTGTACATGCTGGCAACCTGATCGCCGTAGCCGTTGAACATCAGCGTGGGGCGGCGCAGAAATTCTCCCAGGCGCCGTTCCTTGGCCTGGCTCCAGCGGGGATGGTCTACGTTGGGGTTTACATTGGAGTAAAAACCGTATTCGCGCGAGTTGGAGATATTCCAAGTGGTGGGCGGCTGATCTTTTACCAAGCGGATGCGGACGAGCGATTTAATACTCTTGAATCCGTACTTCCAAGGAATCACCATGCGGACGGGCGCGCCATCCTGGTTCGGGAGCGTCTCGTCATACATGCCGACTGTCAGCAGTGTTAACGGATTCATGGCTTCATCCAGGCGCAGTCCTTCAACATAAGGAAGCTCGATCCCCGCTCTGGGGCCTTCTGGCATTTGGTTGATGCTGTAATAGCTTTCAAACGCGACAAACTTTGCCTTTGGAGTAGGCTCAACCAAATTCACGATATTGCTAAAAGGATAGCCGATCCAGGGTACGACGATGGACCAGGCTTCAACACACCTGTGCCGGTAGATGCGTTCTTCGAGCGGTGCAAGTTTCAAGATCTCATCCATGGTGAACTTGCGCGGCTTTTTTACTTCGCCCTCGACGTAAACAGTCCATGGAGTCGTCATGAAGTTCTTGGCGTTCTCCGCCGGGTCCGTTTTCCCAGTGCCGAATTCGTAGAAATTGTTGTAGTGAGTTACATCCTGCAGCGGCGTTTCCGTTTCGGTGGTGCTGTAGGGCCACCTGGTGACGCCGGCCAGTTTCACAGGCGTGCTGCCGGTCGCCGGACCGGACATCAAGCGCGTTAATTTCTTGTATCCGAGGACCGCGCCGTAGGTTGCGGCAATGCCGAAAAGGAAATTGCGACGGCCCATATAGAGGCCCTTCGGCGTGACATCGGCATAGGTTAAATCCGGCGCTTTCTTGATTAACATCACTCTTCCCTGTTGGCAGACGACTCCACTTATAGTACGCGTTCTACCTGATATTGGATGCTTGGATATGTGGAAGAGTATCGGTAGCAGAGGTGCGCAGACCGGCTACCGCGCGGCGCGGATTTGCAGCGAAGAAGAGATTAAAAACCACGGGTGAGCGGGCAAGACGTCAGTGTTTGGCGGGGTGATGGCCGGCGTCGGTTTGCGCGATCTGCTGGCGGAGAAGCGTGACGAAGGCGGCGGCGGCGCGCGGCAACGTTCGGTCGCGACGGTATACCAATCCGAGTTCCCTGGTGAGGGGTGCGTCGGATATGGCGAGAAGCCTTGCTTCGCCGGAACGGACTTCGTCTTTGGCGAAACTTTCGCTAATGATCGAAACACCCAGGCCGGCCGCGACGAAACGCTTGATCATGCCGACGCTGGCTAGTTCCATGGTGATGCGCAGCTTCGCGCGATAAGGACGAAACAGCTTGTCAAACACTTGCCGGGTGTAGCCGGTCTTCGGGACGATCTGCGGTTGATCGGCGACCTCGCTGAGAGTGACACTTTTCATGCGCGCCAAGGGGTTGCTGGCGCTGACCATCAGCATGAGGCGATCGCGGAAAATCGAATGGATTTTCAGGCTGGGAGATTTCACCGGCAGGGTGACAATGCCGACATCAACTGAGCCGTCTTCGATTTTCTCGATTACCTTTCTGCTGAAATTTCTGTAAATGCTGATTTGTACGCCCGGGTATTGCCGATGGTAAGCCGCAAACAGGTCCGGAAGTACGTAAAGGCAGGTCGCTTCATTGGCGCCTATCTGCAGGGTGCCGCGGGGAGAACTGGAAAGATCGGTGACGGCGCGGAGCGATTCTTCCTTTAACGTCAGGAGTCGATTGGCGTAGGCGATGAGGGCTTCGCCGGCGGCTGTCAATTTCACGGTCTTGCCGACACGATCGAAGAGTTTCTGGCCGTATTCCTGTTCGAGCTGGCGGATTTGAGCGCTTACTGCAGGCTGAGATCGGAACAGCTTTTGGCCCGCGCGCGAAAAGCTCCCTGTTTTGGCTATCTCTAGAAAGGTAGTTAAGTGGTCGAAATCCATGGTTTGTGAGCCGAGATTATAACAGAGAGCCCTCAAAAGTTGCTTGCTTGGGGGAGGGGCGACCCCCTCTAACGTTTGTAGAGTTCGGGGTGTTTTGGCAATACCGAGCGAGCTGTCTGGGAATTGCCGGGCGACCTCTGGGAATCTCGGGCCATACCCACAAAAATCGGATTGGAAATGATCCAAGGGACGTCTGGTGGCAGCAACGGATGGCGAAGGAGGTGGGCTTCGACGCGATAGACACCGGCAGGAGCGCTGAGGAGGTCCAGATGGTCGGCGACACTTTCGCTTATTTCAGCGCCATCTTTCTTCAGCACCAGTCGCATCGCCTGATTCTCGGATTTCACTTCAACGTGGAGATCTGACTTTGCGGGCGCGTCGCTGCCGGTCGCGAAGCTTTGCGAGCCGCTCTGCGCGGAAAACTCGAATTTTTCGGGTTCGGCTGCGCCGCGGATGCAGTTGAAGAAATTTCCACTGCGGATCGCCAATTCTGGATCGCGGCTGTAACGCCGGTCTATGCCCATCGCGACGAATGAAAACGTATCGGCGTACGAGGGCACTTTGATCGGCAAAAATTTAGTGATGTGGAAGCCACCGTGAGCATCCGAAGCGACGAAAGCCCAAGTCCGGTCGCGCTGTAAGAAATTGTCCCAGTGAATCATAGACTCCGACGGAAACGAAAGGGTCTTCAGAAAATAGTAGCGCGAGAACGGATAGTAGATCGCCAGCAGGAACCGGCTGGCCAACGAGGTGCGGCGCAAAGATGTAAACAGATTGAGTATTTCGATGCCGCCGGGCCGCAAGTCCGCGTTCCAATAGTGCCAGCCAAAGCGAAAATCGTCCGGATAGGCAAGCACTGGGAAAGCGCCCCAGCTTCTGGCGTCCTCCATTGCTTCAGGCGGAAAAGACGAGACGCGAAATCCGGGAGCATGACGCCCGCCGAAAAAAGTGAAGTGTCCTTCGGGCAGAGTCGCTTCTGAGCCGCCGACGACTGTCACGCCAGCGATCGTCTTGCGAAAATTGGAGGATGCAACGTTCGGCCTGCCGTGGTCGGTAAGAAGCACGAGGCTGACTCCCGCGGCGCGTGCCTGCAGCGCGATCTCTTCAGGCGATTGCAGGCCGTCGGACATATTCGAGTGAACGTGATAAACGCACCAAAGATAGGTCGCGGAGCGTTGCGGAGAATATGAAGCGTAACGCAGCCCGGTGGTTACGTACGCAATGAGAATAATCGCCGCGATCATCGCGGCGTATTTCTTGATGGCTTTCGCTTTGATCTGCACGATTCTCCGGGCCCGCTTGGCGCCGGCGGGGATATGGCGCCCTTTTGCTAGGCGGTTGCTAGCCTAGCCCTCCAACCTGCGGTTTGATTCGCTATTTCCAGCAGGCGTTGCAATATGAGATTAGCGCAACCCTTGGGCGCTGATGCGGGCAAATTTGCTCGGCGCTCCGAAATTCCAGGCAGCCAAAGTGGAGTTTTCGGCCGCCCAGTGTTACTTTGGTGATTCTCGGCTCCCCCACGCAACGATCCACGACGAGGTGAATTGCAATGACTTGGGCCAAGCGGCGCGCGATTGTCATCATCATCCTGGTGGTGTTCTTTGTGGTGGTTGTCTTGGTGGCCTCGAGGCCCACGGCGCTGCGATTGCCATCCAACGCGGTCCTGGTGATTGACGCCATGGGCCAGATCGAGGAGCAACGCGCTCCCGACATCTTTAGCGCTTTCAGCGGGACGACCACACCGGTGCTGCACGACTACGTGGACGCGATTGACACCGCAGCGAACGACCCGCGGATTACCGGCCTCGTGGTGCGGATTGCGCCGCTCGAAACCGGATGGGGAAAGCTGGAAGAAATTCGCGCTCATCTGCTGCGTTTTCGGAAGAGCGGCAAGCCCAGCATCTGCTATCTCGGCTACGACGGAATCGGGAATCCGGAATATTTCCTGGCCAGCGCGTGTCAGCAAGTTTGGCTGGTTCCCACCGCCCCGGTGAGCATCCGTGGAATGATGGCGGAAGCGCTTTTCCTCCGCGGAACCCTCGACAAATTGAAAATCGTACCGGAGTTTTATCACATCGCCGAATACAAGACCGCCGGCAATACCTTCACTGAGAAAAAATTCACGCCGGCCCACAAGGAGGAGGTCGGGGGCCTACTGCATAGCGTGTACGAGCAGTATTTGACCGATACCTCCAAAGCACGCGACATGAGCCCGGCGCAATTTGAAGCGCTGGTGAACCGCGGTCCGTTTTCCTCGAAGGATGCCGTGGCGAACAAGGTCGTGGATCGCCTGGGATATTGGGACCAACTGCAGGCCTATTTCAAGAAAGATGTCAAAGGATGGAATCCCATTTCGTTGAATCGCTATCGTCCGTACGTGAAGAATGACGGCCGGACCAGGATCGCGGTGGTGCATGCAACGGGCCTGATCGTATCCGGCGATTCCGGCACCACGCCGGGAGGCGGATTCGTGATGGGCGGCGATTCCGTGGCGTCCGATATTCGCGAAGCGCGCCAAGATTCCGGGATCAAGGCGATCGTGCTGCGAGTGGACTCCGGCGGCGGTTCCGTGGTGGGAAGCGAAGTGATTCGCCGCGAAGTGGAACTGGCGAATAACGTCAAGCCCGTAGTCGTTTCGATGTCCGACGTGGCGGCTTCTGGCGGCTATTGGATTGCTGCGCCGGCGCGCAAGATTGTCGCCGACCCCGATACGATCACCGGGTCGATTGGCGTCCTGATCGGAAAGCTGAATATTTCCGGACTCTACAATTTGCTGGGGATCAGCACGGACTACATAGCGACCAGCGATAACGCAACGCTATTTTCGGATCAGCAGAATTTTTCGCCGACGCAACGCGCGTACATCGAGAAATCGCTGAACGAAACGTACTCGGATTTCACGAAGGGTGTGGCGGCGGGGCGGAAGATGCCGGTCGAAGCCGTGGACAAGGTGGGCAAGGGTCGCGTATGGTCCGGCGCGCAGGCCAAGCAATTGGGCCTGGTGGACGAGCTCGGCGGCCTGGACAAGGCGATTGAAATCGCCAAGCAGCTTTCACACATTCCGGCGGATGAGTCCGTCCACATCGTGCGCTACCCGGAAGAAAAAACGTTCTTCGAGCAATTGCTGGAGCGCGAAAAGGACAACAATATGAGCGAAAAGCAATCGCTGGAATCCATAGTGCGGCATGTCGTGAGCCAGATGGAACCGGTGCAAGCGCGCATGCCTTATGAATTGCATATTCGCTGACCCGTATGAATTGGGTCAGGCGTGGTCGCTCAGCGTTGGCGCAGTCGCCTACGTTTGTGCGCCGCAGTTGAGATTTACGACGATGTTGTAGTGCTTGCTGGCTGAAACTGGGAACGAGTTTCGTTATACTGTATGACCGAGGCGCGGTACCCAAGTGGTAAGGGAGAGGTCTGCAAAACCTTTATACGTGGGTTCGATTCCCACCCGCGCCTCCATCAAGTCGAACAACGAAGTCCTTATTAGCCGACGAACTCGACGGCTCCAGTCGACAAATCGTACATTGCGCCAGCGATCTTGATGGTCCCTTTGGTTTCTAATTCCTCCAAGATGGGACTGCGTCGGCGAATCTCGGCTAGACCCAGTAGAACGTTCGTGCGGGCAACGGCATCGACATAAGTCGCATTCTTGCTGGACTTCTCGCCGTCAAATTTCGTGGCTGATACGGCCGGTTTGATTCGCGCCAGCAGTCCGGTAAGATTGCCCAGTACGACATCATCAATCGCACCTTTCACCGCTCCACACGCCGTATGTCCTAAGACCACCACTACCTTTGCGCCGGAAGCCGCACACCCGAACTCCATGCTGCCTAACATATCGTCGTTTATGACGTTGCCTGCAACGCGTCCGGTGAAAGTGTCCCCGATGCCTGCATCGAATACGACTTCGACGGGCACTCGGGAGTCAAGGCATCCGAGTACCACGGCCGCAGGATATTGCCCCACCGCGCTCGATCGTTGCTCAGCTAGATAATCCCGAGGGGCCATCTTCCCCGTACGGAATCGCTCATTCCCCTTTTTCAATTCATCAATGACTTGCGACGGCGTCATCTTGTCGCGTTGTTCTTTCGTCAAAGACCTACTCGTACTGCCAGCAAGCTGCATGGAGACAAAACCAAGCGGGGCGCTCATGGCGTAGGCCCCGAAGGCTGTATAGAGGAATCTGCGACGGTTCAGAGCGCCGTTATCCAGCGACCCGTTGGGCATTCCTTTCATAGCTGTCCTCCAGTTTCCGGAAGTGTGTCACATAATATCAAGTATTGCCGACAGATTCTTAGCAGCTTGCTCCCGCGCGGAGCAAAGTCTTGCACCTCCTAAGACGATCGCGCCGCCGTTGAAGTGCTTTCCCCGCTCCACCAGCGCGCTGAGTATACTATCGCGGCCGCGGCTAGCCAGCCTGCTGCATACATTGGTTTCGCGCCCCAGCGAAATACCGCGGAATGCAGCAGGCCAAACCACGAAAATGCGGCCGCTATCAAACACCAGCAAGCTGCACGGCCGAAGCTTCGATCTATGACCTCGGTAATCAACGCCGCGACGACCAGAACGAGAAATAGAAAACCGCTGCCCAATCCTTGCAGGGATGACCAGTAAATTGAACTGTTCAGCGCCGCCTGCACGTCGGGGCTTGCGGCGGACAATTTCAACGCCGGAAGAGCCGAATTTACCGCGCCGGATACGACCGCTCCTGTAGGAATTACCAAACCTAGAAGCACGGCGCTCCAATATTTTTGCTCCACGCGGCGCAATGTCGCGAGGCCGACTCCAACGGAGACATATGCGATCATCGCGGCGAGAATGGGCCAGGGAAACAGTTGCGCTATGAAAACCGCGATCCCACTCATTACGACGACTGAAAAGATAATCGGCGTCCAAACTGCAAAACCGATTCGCGCGCCGATCGCTTTGTAGGGCGGGTGCAATGCGTACACTACAGGCGTGATCACGCTGCCAGCCGCCCCGCACACAAACGTGCCAATGCCGTCGCACATTACCACGAGTCTCGCGTCATAGTTATCGCCGGCCGCGTTTGCGCCCTCCACCGAAGCGATGTCTTGAAGGATCTGATAGATCGACATGGGAACGATCACCGACAAATATGGCAACGCTGCGATCAAAGCTCGAAAAGGCCCGAGCGACGCGACGAAAGGCGGGGTGAAGGATAGCCCCTGCCAAATCGGATGAACGTATCCGATGCTCACGCCGATAGCCAACGGGACAAGCCACGCAACGACAAACGGAGGGATCCTCCAGCGTGTTATGGGAACGTTGGCAAAAACACTTACGGCTACAATTGTGAGCGCGATGATACCGACGAGCGGCTGATCGAAAACACGCTGCAGCAGGACCAACGCAAGATAGCTGTACATGGCCGCACCGAACACGGTCATAGCAGCAGGCTTGGGGATAAGGCGCCTCAAAATGCCTGCGAAGGGCGCAACCAAGAGCTTGATGATTCCGGTCCACAGGACGGCTGCCGCGCCGATTTCCCATGCGTGAATTTCGTCGTGCGTTTGCAAATAGACCGGTAGCATGATCGCAAGCGTGTACGCGATGATGGCGGGGACGTTGTTTCCGTACACCTGCGCCGTGACGTTGGGGCGCGCCTCACGCCTTCCCAATCCCGTCGCAAGTGCCGCCAAACCGAATGATCCGATAAGAAATCCCAGGGCGTAGCCGGGCAAAAGATGCGTCGCGCTGAAGGACAGAGGAATTCCCAACGGAATGAGCAGGAATACGGGGATAATCATCTGGGCGATATTGAAGCCGACCTGCGCGACAGTTGCATCGATATCGCCGCGTCCCAGCGCCCACCACCTTTGCTTCTGCTGCGTTGCGTCGTCTTGGGGCGTCAGACTCTGCCTCTCTTCAGCAAGAAAACCGTCTCGACGGTTTAAATCTTAAAGGACTCCAAAGACTCCGGAGCGAAGAGATCTTTGGGAGCGAGTTGGCGCTTCGAAAGACCTTGCTCGAACGAATAGCGAAGAAAAGTAGTGAGCGTTGGGACGTTCGGCTCAAGCCCATAGGGCCAAAAGTCCTGTCCCATTAGAGCGCGGGTCTCTTCCACGTGCTTTATGAGCCAGGGAAGCATGCATTTCAGCGCAGCGGTTTGATATAGCTCGTCGTACGTTTCGCGCTGCGCCCGCACAAAAGCTTTGCAAAGTGATTGCGCGATCCAAGGATGCTTTTCATAAACATTGCGGCGAATGACCACCGCGTGCATGATCGGGAAAATTTTAGTACGCGAAAAATATTCCCGCTCGACTGTCTGATAATCCTCGAAGAGGCGCCTTACGTTGGGCGAGCCTTTGACGAACGTCGAAGGCATACGCGCCGAGTACAGCGCGTCAATTTCCCCGGCGTCAAGCATCTGCGACAGCGTCTTTGTGGGCGGAATTGGCTCGAGGTGAATCTCGGGAGGCAGCGAGAGGTTCAATTTTTCCGGACGTTTAGGCTCTTCTTCGCCGCCATTGAAATACTGAACGCTCGTTACCGGAATTTTGTACTCGTCGCTGAGGATTCCGCGGATCCATACGCCGGCCGTCATTTGATATTCGGGCGTTCCGACGCGTTTTCCAATCAAGTCCTTCGGCTCGCGGATTCCGCTGTGGCGATTGATGAAGATGCAGGAATGCCGGAAAAACCGCGATGGGAAGATCGGGATGGCGATAAATTGCGGTTCATCCGCGAAGAGCGACAGAGTGTAAGACGACAATGACATTTCCGCGACATCAAATTCGTGGTGGCGCAACATCCGGAAAAATGTCTCTTCGACGGGAAGATTCAGGTAGGTGAGGTCAATTCCATCGATGGGAATGCGATCTTCCAGCAAGGCGCGTGTGCGATCGTAATTCCAGCACGCCATGGACAGCCGAAGTTTGCTCATGTACGCCCTCTGGGACTTCGTCTTATAGCTCTCCGCTGTTTTAGGGCTAACTATCGATTTTTCGGATCCACCCATACGCCAGATTGCTTCTGTCGGCGCCCGAATTTAGGTAAGCCGATTTTCGCTCGGCCATCGGGTCGCTTTTCCAGGCAGCGGACGCTCCAGCGTCCAAGCCAAACAGGCGCGCGCTATTCAGACCTAAGATTCCGCTCTTGACGGGTCCATCGGCAGGCCCAAGCGGCGCGAATCCGTGTTTCTGCTGCATGTCTTCCGGAATTTCCATTCTGCGCAGGGCTTCGATCTGCCACTGAGGCGAGCCGAACCAGAGCGAGTCCGTGCCCCAAACCACATGGTCCGCACCGAGCCCTTTTACAAGCAATCCCATCATCGCGGCCGCAACTCGCGGATAGCTGATGCAACAATTCGCAAAACTTGCTCCGACATCCGAGTAAACGTTCTTCACTTCATACTTTTCGGGAATTTCGACAAGATCCGAGACCCAATCGAGCCTGCCGGTCTGTTCGAATTGCGACTGCCCTACTTCCGGAGCCCCCTGAAGCGGCGGGCCGCCCGCATAGCGGTATCCGGCGTGATAAATGAAAAAATTCAGTTGCGGCCAATCTTTGGCGGCCTTGCCGACGTCGTCCACTTTCGCGAATTGCTTGAGATTCGGAAACTCCTTCTCCATGCCCGGCGGATACAATCCTTTATGGACAGCAACATTCTTGATGCCAGACTTCACGAACTTTTCGTAGGCAGGGTATACGAGTTTTTCGTCATCCATGCGCCAGGGATACTTGCTGATGCTTGGATTGGTGTTATCGCCGATCGTGTAGCCCTTCCAACCCTCGGGCTTCAGGTCTTCGATTGCGTGATCGATGTCGTCCAGCCAGCCTTTCTGCCCGGGAGCGAAGACGGCGTGCGTCAGCAGACGCCTGGAGCCGGTGAATTCGTTCAGTTTTCGCCTGGCATCCGCCTTCATTTCGTTAGTGAGAAACCAGTCCGTGGGAATGTCGGACGGAGCGCCGCTCAGGAGCGCGATCTTGGTATCGCTATCGAGAAACATCTCCTTGATGTAATTCCCGAATTTCAAATCCTCCAGGGTCTGCGGACGTTTCGCCAATTCTGGGTTGAAACCGGCGCGTCCAGTCTGCTCGCGCAGCAAGACAAAAATCGTGAGTCGCGTGTCGTCGCGAAGAAAATGAGTGTGAATATCACAGACGAATTGCCCGGCATATTTCAGCGCGCGTTCACTGGCCAGCTCCGGCGTGGCAGCTTCCGCGGAACTCACATCAAACACTTTGCCGAACACTTCGTTTAACGCCAGGAGCGCGATCGCCAGCCCCGACGAGGATTTGAGGAACTCGCGGCGCGCCATGCCGTGTTTCTTGCCGAATGCAGTGCCATACTCCTGGATCAGCGACTGAACCTTAATCTGTTCCTGGCTCTGGTGTCCGGGAAAATACTCACCGTTTGAAATCGGCTGGGTGGGGATGGGTGACTCGAACGCATGCGTCTCCGCCGGGTCAAGCTTCTTTAGCTCGTCATCTGAAAGAAACTCACTCATGCCACCTCGCTCCTTTGGCCGATGGGTAAAAATTTCTGCTGTTCATCCCAAGCTCATTTTCCTGAATTGAGTATCGGAATGCTTTGTACTGCAGGGGCTGACGGTAGCGACTTCAAATACTCATGAATGTCGTTCAGTTCCGCGTCGGAAATCACTTTTTCCGTGTAGGGCGGCATTTGCCCCGAAGGATGCCGGACATAAGCAACGAAAAAACCAAGAGCAGGAGGATTGGGGCTAATTCGAGGGCCGGAACTCAAGGCTCCTTGACCGGCGCGCCCGTGGCACTGATAGCACCCATCATTCGTGTAAAGGCGCTTGCCATTCTCGACGCCCGCAGGCGTCGTATTCGTCGCCTTGGGATTCTTTGTTGACTGCTGCGCTCCACTCTGTTGGGCCATAGAGGACAACGACACGGTGACGACGGCGCAGAAAAGCGCACTGCAGAGAACCGGCCACTTAAATACGAACATTCCGAATCCTCCTATCTCGGCTGCGTCAAGACGTCTACCAGCGCCGGTTCGCCGCTTTCAACCACCTCGAGAGCACGCTGCAGCGCGGGACCAAGATCTTTGGGATCAGAAATCGGGCCCTCCGCGTGAACTCCCATGCTTTGCGCGAGTTTTGCGAAGTCGATGCCGGGACCCTCCAACGTGGTTCCGATGCCCGCGCGAGTGATGCCGCGATTGTGGCGGTTTGCCATGCGCTGAATGTGCATGGTTTCCTGATGGTAGGCGCGATTATTGTGCATCACATTCAGGATGGGAATTCGATGATGAGCGGCGGTCCACAAAACTCCCGGCGCGTACATCAAATCTCCGTCGCACTGGATATTTACCGCGAGCCGCCCGTGTTTTCGATGGGCCAGGGCTGCGCCCAAAGCAGCAGGGGCGCCGTACCCAACGCCGTGACCTCCCGCACCGCCGATGAATTGATAATATTTGTCGAACGTCCACAGCCGCTGCGGCCAGTCGCTAACCCAGGGATACGTTTCCGAAACAAGGGCCCAGTCTTTCTCCCGGATTACTGCCCATAATTCGGCCGAAAGGCGCGCGGTACTTATGGGAGTCGCGTCCCATCCGTACGTGGCTTGCTTGCGAGCCGTCTCCAGAAGTTCCTGATGCGCAGTGGCCAGATTCTTGCCGCGCTGCTCGAAAACGTTGGAGCGATCCGGTGTGGTCTGGCGTTTCACGGCCTCAAGCAATGACGGCAGGGTCTGTTCCGCATCCGCAGCGATCGCCAGATCAACCTCGGTGTAACGCTGGAAATCCTGATAATTGCTCTTCAGATAGAGATCGCCTGCGGTAATGCTGATCAACTTCACGTTCTCACGAGTGATCGACACCGACGTGCGATTCAACTGATCGCGGAACGAATTCACGGTGCCCCAAAAATCTCCTACTTCAAGCGCTAGAATTACATCGGCATCGGTGATCAAAGCCCGGCGGTTATATGTGTGATTCAAAGGATGGCGCGAGGGAAAATTCATTCGCCCGCCGAGATCGATCACGGGCGCCTGCAACGCTTCCGCAAGCTGAACCAGCAGAGCCATGCCCGCAGAGGTTCGAGCGGCGAGGTCGGCGACCAAGACTGGAGATTCTGCCGCCACCAATAGCCGCGCGGCTTCGGCGACTGCGCCTGAATCACCTTGCGGCGCTGAAGCCAAGGTTAGCTTCGGCACGTGCAAGGACGCGCCTTCAGGCACCGGATTTTCCTGGAGCTCGCCATCCGCAACCAGAAGTACTGGTCCCATCGGAGGCGTCATCGCCATCTTGTAAGCACGCACGGCCGATTCGGCAAAGTGCGTCAGAGAAGCGGGCTCGTCGTCCCATTTCAAGAAATCTCGAACGGTGACAGCTTGATCCTGCGCGGTGTGATCCCATTCCACTCCTGGGCGCCGTTTCGTCGCGTCCATCACGTTGCCGGCGACAATATAGACAGGCACACGATCGCAATAGGCGTTGTAGATGGCCATCGAGGCGTGTTGCAGCCCGACCGTGCTGTGCACGAAGACCCCCAGCGGCTTGCCCTCTACTTTGAAGTAACCGTGAGCCATCCCCACAGACGTCTCTTCGTGACAGCAAGTGATCAGTTCCGGGCTCTTGTTGGCTCCGTAATTGATGATGGACTCGTGCAGGCCGCGGAAGGTCGAACCAGGATTCGCGCAAATGTATTCGATGCCAACAGATTTGATGACATCCACCATAAAATCAGAGCCGGGCCGATCGGTGGTGAGAACGTCTGCCGCCAGAGGATTTCCGGTTTCCGCCTCTTCCGACATTTTCGGAGGGCGTGCGGAGGTTTTCGGGGTGGGGTCTTGCGCAGCAGCGGCCGCATTTCCGGCGACAAGCGCCGCGACGCCGGCTGCGGTGCCCTTCAGAAAATCACGACGGTCAACCGAACTTTTTTTGAAATGCGCCATGGTTCTTCGGAATCGAGTCCGTGTCACGTGAAAGCGCTTTATATCACGAACGAGTTACCAGACTCCTTTCACGCTAATCACTGGTTGGTGGCGCCGGTTGCGCGCCGAGTGCTCGCACCAAGTAAGGGATGATGACCTGCCTGAAAATCACCGGGTCCGGCCACACGCCTTTTTGCCGGCCGAGATGGCCTCCCTGCGGATTGATCCACGCATATTTCGGAACATCGCCGGCGCTCAGCAACATGTAGATGTCCGATATCGGAACCTGTGTGTCCAGCACTCCGCCAATGATCAACATCGGCGTGGTGGGCTTGCCCAAAAGATTTTGACTCACGAAGGACATCGTAGGAAAAACGCGTTCGAGTTCGTCCACGGTGCTGACGTTATCAAAAATCGCCATGAGAGCCGGGATTTGGTCGAACAGATATTCTCGATTGCCAAGCAGTGATTGCTGCAGGAACTCTTTACTGAAAAACTTGTCCACCGGTGGCGACTGGGTGCTGACCGCTTTCAAGCGCGTCCGCTCAACAATCGAGAGCTTCGTTGCCCAATACGCGCCCCAACTGACGCCGTGCACAGCAATCCGGCTCTTATCGATTTCTGAACGGCTCTGGGCGTAATCAATTACGCGAGAAAGCATCCGGTCGGCCGTCGGGCTTGCCTTGATCGGCGCTTCACCGGTTCCTGGCCCATCCACTGCAAGAAAACCGATTCCGTAAGGCAGGATCGCCGAAAAGCTTTCGGCCAAGTCTTCTTTCCGGCTGTCCAAACCATTCACCGCGATCACCAGTGGCGCGGGTCCGCCGGCGTTTTTAGGAAGCCGCAAATACCCGATGACCTCTTTACCCTCGAATGGAATGTGGACGATCTCCATCGGAGGGTCCCAGAATTTTGTGTGAGCGCGGAAAGCTTCCAGCGCTTTTGCGTAGGCGCGCTGCTTTCCCGGCGAAGAAGGAAAAGGCCAGCGCCCGAAAGAATAGATCCGCCATGCCCGAATATAGTCGGCGTTCGCCTTCGCGGGATCGGATGTTTCGAGGGATTTTGCCTCGGCCATGTAGCGATCGCCCACAGCGATGAAAGCTGCCGCCCATTCGTCCTTATCTCGGGTCTTGATGGATTTGAAAGCTTCGCGAAGATCATTCGGGTCGAGACCGATCACCGGATACATGCCATTTTCCGCGCGGGTGATCGCCTCGGCTTTGATCTCTTCGATGGTTCGCTCGGTCCGTTCCTGGGCCATCGCACACCGGGGTGCGGCAAGACAGCTCACTAAGATCGCCGCTAATGAGATTCGAAAAAAGATGAGTATCGACGTTCTTCGTTGCATCGTTTGCATACCTTTCTTGCGTCGCGTTCAGGTTGTACGGAATGGGCTGGTAAGGTGAGCCTGAGGCTGAATCCTTCCGCACGACATCGCTGATTAACCCAAAAAAAGAAAGAGAGGACGCTGAAACTATGCCAGCGCCCGCTCTTGTGCCGCGCCGATTGCTTCCACTAGAAAAGGAGCTTCAGTCCGAGCTGAATCGCGCGGCTGCCGCCCGATCCGATCACGGGATTTGCCGCTGCGACGTCCGGCGTAACGCAGCCGCAACCAAAAGGCTGGGCGGATGGATCGTTAAGACCGAATCCGTTTTGACCGCCGTACGGGTTGGCGAAGTTCGGATGATTGAGAACATTGAAGAACTCGGCGCGGAATTGCGTATTTAGCCGCTCGCCGAATTTCCAATTCTTCATCACCGAAAAATCCCAGTTGCGATAACCAGTGTCGCGGAAAGTGTTGCGGCCCATGGTACCGAAGGTGCCGATTTCCGGAGGAAGCATAAAGGAGTTACCCGCCTGGTAACAACCGGACCTTGTCAGCGCGTTCAGAGCGGCCGCTGTGGTCGCGAGCGCAACGCATCCGGGATTTGTCGCGTTTGGAAAGAACGCGATCCCGGTGGTAGTGGACTTGAAATCAGAGGGCTTCCCAAAGAAGTCCCAACGAAGGTTCGAAGAGCCGCTGCCACTTTCGTCCGTGCCGGTATCGATTGGTCCCCAAGGTTGCGGAGAGTACAGGCTGACGATGGAATTGAGCTGCCAGCCTTCGAGCATTTGCGCGAACGATTTCTTGTTCGGGAGCGAGTAGGTCACCGATAACGTAAAGCGATGGCGGATATCGAAGTCGCTGTTTCCGTACTCACGGTTGGGAAGAAACGCGTCTTGCGGAAGCCCCAGCCCGAAGCCGAAGTCCCAGTTCGCACCCACATCATCAAGGCTGTGCGAGTAGGTGTAGCCGGCGACCGTGGTGAAGCCGTGGAAGTTGCGCGATGTCAGAGTTGTCTGCAAACCGTTGTAATTGGATCTGTATTGATTCGCCATTTGATAGATGTTGCTCAGGTAGTCGAAGGTGCCGGCGAAAGGACGCGCGGCCTGCTCCGCTCCGCCATCGGGCGCACACGCTTGGCTCGAATAGCCTTGCGTAGCACAGGTCGCCAGCACTGCGGGGGTCCAACCGGCACCCGCAGGCGCTTGGTTGATGTCCCTGATATTCGTTAGCCGCGCCCCATGATTGCCTACGTACGAAACCTCCAACGAGAGGCCGGGAGCGAAAGCGTGTTGGACACCAAGGCTCCAGTGAGTAACGTAGGGAGTCTTAAGATTAGGAATTACCGCAAATGTTGCGCATGGCGCGGCAGCCGAACAGCTAATCGTGGCGGCGGGGAAAACCGGGCCGGTATTGTAGTGGAGTTGAGATGCGTCTAACGTGAGGTTGCCGAGACCGATCGTGCCGGGACCAGGAGTGCCATCGATGATCGCACCGGTTGGCACACTATTCAGGCCGAAGGAATTGTCGAACGCCAATATCGATTGCCAGTTCACAGTTTCGTAGACAATACCTGCGCCAGCGCGGACGACCGTCTTTCCATCTCCGATCGGATCCCACGCGACGCCGACCCGGGGCGCGACATTCGTGTGGTCGCCGTTGTAGACCGAGCCGATCTGCTTACCGACCTGGACCAGGCCTTGCGTGGGACTGAAATTCCCGAGTAGATCGCGAGGATCTTGGATTACTCCGTTGTAGTCATAGCGCAAGCCAAGGTTTATGGTCAGATTTCTGCTGATGCGCCAATCGTCCTGAGCAAACAACGCAAAGGCCCAGTTGTGAACTTCCAGCCTCGGCTGTCCGGCTAGGACTGATCCTTGCGATGGGTCGCCTGCAAAGAAATCCTCCAGCGCCGTGGAGCCGTTGCCCGTCGTAATGGCCTGACCGCCGGTGAACTGCAGGGTTCCGCGAGCGTTACCGAACGCGCCGCCATTGGCTGCGTTGCGGTGAATTTCACCGCCAAACTTGAATGCGTGTTTGCCGGTGGTGTACGAAATATGATCCACGATCTGCACTCTTGTATCTGGTCCCTGGAGCTTCGGCCATTTGAATCCGCCCAGGGTGGTGAAGCCCGAGATCATGATTCGGGGTAACCCACCCGTCAGTGAATTCACTGGGACGCCGGTGTCCAGGCCGTAGGCAGACGCGGGCGTGTTGTGATCTCCGTTGAAGGTAGGCTGGTAGAGCCGGTTATACCCGACACGGAATTCGTTGACCCAGCGGGAATTCGGCACCCAAGCGTAGGAGCCTCCGACGACTTGTGCACGAGTGTGCAGGATCGACTTCCAGAACGTTTGAAGTTCGGGCAGATCTTCGACAGGGCCGCCGCTATTGCCGAAGAAATACATCCCGTTGACGGTGTGATGGTCATTGATGTGGTAGTCGATTTTCCCGATCGCGTTGTCCGACGTGATGCTGTTTGGAAATCCGTTAGGGATGCCAACGCTGGTCGTGTTGTTTGTTGGGAAGCCCTTCCCATTGCAGGTAACCGGCGGCCCCAATGTGCAACCGGCAACCGTTAGACTCGGTGTGCTGATCGCAATGCCTTTCGCCTGGAGGTCGGCAATCGCATTGGGAATGCTGTTAGCACAATCGCCTGCGATCGCCGCGCAGTTCCCTGCATCTGGCAAAGCGAGCGTCGTCGGCACGTTGACGCCAAAAGTGTTTCCCACCGTGTACTGCTGTCTTTCGTAGGCACCGAAGAAGAACACTTTATCTTTCACAATTGGACCGCCGGTCGTAACGCCCCACTGTTCTAGTTCTCGCGGCGTCTTAGCGTTGCCGACGGTGTTGAAAAAGTTGCGCGCGTCGAGGGGCGTATCGCGTCCGAAGGCGTAAGCTGTACCGTGAATTTCGTTCGTGCCGGACTTTATGCCAACATTAACGATCGCGCCGGGCTTCCAGCCGTACTCGGCCGGTGGATTTTCCATCAGGTTAAATTCCTGGATGGCATCGATCGGTAAAATGGTGGCGGAATCGCCGGCGATGCTGGCCCCATTGATGATGCCCTGCCCGGAGTAAGGCTCGCTGTTGAACAAGCCGTCTATAAAATACGCGTTGTCTTCCGCGCGGAGTCCGTTCGTGCTAGTGGTGGAAAAGCCGCCGCCGGGATAGCGCACCACGCCAGGACGCAGTTGCAGCAAGTTTTCGTAGTTGCGCCCGTTCAGAGGCAGGTCGTTGATCGTTTCGTTGCTAAGAGTCCCACCGAGAGTGGCGCTGGTGGTGTTCAGCAGGGGAACTTCCTCGGTCACCGTGATTGTTTGCGTTGCATCGCCCGCCGGAAGCGAAAAATCGATGCGCACATCCTGGGCAACCTCCAGAAGAATGTTCTCGCGCTCGACGGTCTTGAACCCTTTGGCTTCGGCACGGACTTTGTAGGTACCGGGAATCAGGTCTGACGCAACATATTCGCCCGCGTCGTCGGCGGTGAGAGTGCGCGTGACACCGCGCTGCATGTCCGTGATTGTGACAGTAGCTCCGGGCAGCACGCCGCCCGATTGATCCTGAACAGTTCCGAGGATGCGGCCGGTAGTTGTTTGTGCAGGCAAGGCTGCGGAGACCACAAGCAAGAGCACCGCCGCAATCGCAACCCGCGAAACAATAAGCGCGCCGAGGCGCGCTGCAATGCCTGACCGGAACGAAATGGAAGTCATCCAAGCCTCCTCAACCAATGGGAATTGGCTGTCCCCCCACCGAATGGTGCGGCGACTGTACCACCTGATGGTTAGGCCATGTCAAGAGGTTTCGCAGGTTTCAGCAATGCAGAGTATTGAAAATAATAATGCTAGTAGCTGCTAAAGCGCCTCTTGACACGATAATCGGCTGATGTGGTAGAGTGGTCCGACCAGATAACCTTATGAGTTGGTCCTAGGGTTGGCGGGCTGCGGCTCGGTGGTCGGAAACGGATTACTCCCGGAGGGAAGAGCAAAATGGCGATCGCGAGCATCAATCCCGCGAACGGTAAGTTACTCAAGTCGTTTGAGCCGCTCTCAGACGCGCAGATTGAAGAGAAAATTGTCCTGGCGTGCAAGACATTCAAGGAATACAAAAAGGTGCCGTTTTCAGAGCGGGCGACCATGATGTTGCGCGCGGCTGATATTGTCGAAAAGGAAAAACAGACCTTTGGCCGATTGATGACTCTCGAGATGGGCAAACCATATCGCGCAGCCGTGGACGAATCTGCCAAGTGCGCGTCGGCCTGCCGCTATTACGCTGAAAATGCCGAGCGATTCCTGGCGGACGAGGCCGTAGTGACGTCTGCGAAGAAGAGCTACATCCGCTACCAGCCGGTCGGACCGGTACTCGCCGTCATGCCATGGAATTTTCCTTTCTGGCAGGTGTTCCGATTTGCGGCCCCGGCGCTGATGGCGGGCAACATGGGTCTGTTGAAACATGCCTCGAACGTGCCGCAATGCGCGCTGATGATTGAAGACATCTTCCGCAGGGCGGGTTTCCCCGCGGGCGCATTTCAAACGCTGCTGATCGGTTCCGACAAAGTGGAAGGCATTCTGGCCGATCCGCGTATCGCTGCGGCAACGCTCACGGGTAGTGAAGGTGCGGGAATACAGGTGGGTGTTGCTGCCGCGAAAAGAATCAAGAAGGTTGTGCTGGAACTCGGCGGGAGCGATCCGTTCATTATCATGCCCAGCGCCAACTTGGAGGAAGCCACCACAACCGCAGTCAAGGCGCGCGTCCAAAACAATGGCCAGTCCTGCATCGCGGCCAAGAGATTCATTGTGGCGGAGAGCATCGCTGCCGAATTCGAAAAAATGTTCGTCAAGAAGATGGAATCGCTCAGGGTCGGTGATCCATTGGACGAAAGCACTGAGTTGGGCCCACTCGCGACAGCCGATGGCGTCGAGACGCTGGATGTCGATGTGCAGAAGACCATCCAGGCGGGAGCGCGGCTCCTCACCGGCGGAAAGCGCATGGAAATCCCGGGCAATTATTACGCGCCGACCGTGCTTGCGGACATTCCCAAAGGTTCGCCAGCAGAGTGCGACGAACTGTTCGGCCCGGTGGCCTCGATATTTCGCGCCAAGAATCTTGATGACGCGATCCGAATTGCAAACAGCAGTCCGTTCGGCCTGGGCGCAAGTGCCTGGACGAACGACGCAGCCGAACAGGAGCGTCTCATCAACGAGCTTGAATCGGGAATGGTGTTCATCAACAAGATGGTGGCTTCCGACGCTCGCGTACCATTCGGAGGCGTGAAACGTTCCGGGCACGGGCGCGAATTGGGCGTTTACGGAATTCGCGAGTTCACAAACATCAAGACGGTCTGGATCCAGTAGGTCTTGGCAATGCGATCGCATTCGGATTTGCGGGATTCCAGCTGCGCGCACTAAGGTCGCCACGGAGGAAAATATCAAGATCACGTTCAGCGAAGAAGGGAGCTTGCCGAAATGCTTGTGACCCCAAGCGCCGGGCCCAAGCGTTGGGGAGTATTCATGTATAAGACCGTGCAGTCTTCTCGTCTTTACGAACAAATTGTGCAGCAGATAGAGGATTCAATTTCAGAGGGCGCCCTCAAGCCCGGGGATCAGCTGCCAGCGGAGCGCGATCTCGCCCGTCAATTTGGAGTCAGCCGGACCGCCGTGCGCGAAGCAGTCAAGGCGCTGCGCGAAAAGGGATTGGTGGCGGCGCATCCAGGACGCGGGACCTTCGTCACTAACGGCACTACTCAAGTGATTCGCCAGTCGCTCGATCTAATGATGAAGATCGGGCAGGTTGACGGCATGCCGCACTTAGCTGAAATCCGGCAAATTTTGGAGCCGGAAATCGCGGCGCTCGCAGCCGCGCGCATCGAAGAACAACATCTTGCCATGATGCGGGAAGCATATGGCGTCATGGAGAAGTCCCTGAAGGATCCCGATGCGTACATCGAAGCGGATCTGGACTTTCATCTGGCGTTGGCCGAAGCCGCGGGAAATCCTTTAATTCTTTCCTTGATTGACTCGATCGTGGGGCTGTTGCGCGAGCAGCGTATCAAAATTTTCCACGTGGATGGCGGACCGGAAAGAGGTCAATCGCATCATAAGCGCATATTGGAGGCCGTGGAGGCTCGCGACGCCGAAAAGGCTCGTGCGACGATGCGTGCGCACTTGAAGCAGGTCCGCGAAGACGGGCAAGTTGTTCCGCAAGTTGAGCGCCGTGTAGCAGCTCGGCGCGCTCGATAAGACCACGGGAGATCTCCTACGATGGCTAACTTAGGATTTGTCGGCTTAGGTGTGATGGGCGGCGAGATGGTGAACCGGCTGCTTGAGAAGGGCCATCGCGTCACCGGTTACAATCGCACCCGAGCCAAGGCGCAGCGACTGATCGACCGAACAATGCGCTGGGCCGATTCGCCACGTGCCGTCGCCGAAGCCGCTGAATTCACATTTTCAATGGTGACCAATTCGGCCGCGCTCGCTGCCGTCACCGACGGGCCAGACGGAATTCTTGCCGGGCTGAGTGCAGGCAAGCTCCTCATCGACATGAGCACGGTCAGCCCGGAGTTCAGCCGTGCCCTTGCGACCAGAGTTCGCGAGAAGGGTGCGGACATGGTGGACGCTCCTGTCTCAGGCAGCGTGATTACCCTGCAACAGGGAAAGCTGTCCGTGATGGTTGGCGGGCGCCGCGAAAGTTTCGAGCGAATCAAACCGGTGCTCGATGACATCGGTCCCAAAGTCACCTACGTCGGAGAAAACGGCCTGGCTCTTTCGATGAAGATCGCCACGAACCTGAGCCTCGCGGTCCAGATGCTGGCGTTTTCAGAAGGCGTTTTGCTCGCGGAAAAAAGCGGAATTGCTCGCGAGACGGCGGTTGATGTGTTGGTTCACAGCGCCATTGCATCGCCCATGATTCAGTATCGCGGGCCGTTCATCCTTCAAATGCCGCCGGAAGCGTGGTTCGACGTGAATATGATGCAGAAAGACATGCTGCTGGCGCTCGAACTCGGCCGTCAGAGGAATGTGCCGTTGCCGACTACGGCCGTTACCAACGAATTTCTCACCGCCGCTCGCGGTATGGGGAAGGAAAAGCAGGATTTTGCAGTCGTATTCGATGTGCTCGCACATATGTCAGGGGTCGAGAAATGACGATCGCCGCCGATCGAGCAACGACGGATCCAAAGCTCGGAATTGAAAAGCTGCTGCGGATGTATCGCCAGATGTCTGCCATCCGGCTGTTCGAGGAGCAGGTAAACGACCTGTACACGCGCGCGCTGATGCCTGGCCTGGCACACCTCTACGTCGGCGAAGAGGCGGTGGCCGTCGGAATCTGTGAAGCCCTCCAGCCGGATGATTACATCACCAGCACACACCGAGGGCACGGTCACTGCTTAGCGAAGGGCGCGTCGCCCGATCGCATGTTTGCCGAATTGCTCGGCAAGGAAGCGGGCTATTGCAAGGGCAAGGGCGGTTCCATGCACATCGCGGACCCGACCACCGGCAACCTGGGAGCAAATGCCATTGTCGCGGGAAGCGTTGGCATCGCCACCGGCGCGGCATTTTCCGCCAAGCATTTGGGAAACAAGCGAGTCGCCGTCTGCTTCTTCGGCGAAGGGGCTCTCGGGCAAGGCGTTCTTTACGAAGAGATGAATCTCGCGGGGCTTTGGAATCTTCCGGTTATTTACGTCTGCGAAAACAATATGTACACCGAGTACACGCATTTCTCGGAAACAACTTCGGGTGATATTCCGGCCCGCGCGACTGCTTTTGGCCTACGGGCGGAGACGGTGGACGGGCAGGATGTGCGAGCGGTGTACGCCGTCACACAAAAACTCGTCGAGCGAGCGCGGCAGGGGAAAGGTCCTGGATTCCTGCTGTGTAATACGTATCGTTATCGCGGCCATCACGTCGGCGACATCAACCGCGAATATTACCGGCCGAAACAAGAAGAGCAGCAATGGATGGCCGAACGCGACCCCATCAAGCGATTCGCCGATTGGCTGATTCGGGAGAATCACTCGGACGCTGCTGCCCTCGAGCGCATTCAAGCCGAAATCAAAGCAGAAATGGAACGAGCCGTTAAATTCGCGCTAGACGCGCCTTATCCAATTCCGGCGGAAGCGGAGCAAGATGTCTATGCCTGAGACCATGACCGCACAGCGGGAAATCACCTTCGCGGAGGCTGTGCGCGAAGCGCTAGCAGAAGAAATGCGGCGTGATTCGCGCGTTTGTATTTTCGGTGAAGACGTCGCGGAAGCCGGTACGCCATTCAAAGTACTCTCAGGTTTGGTGGAAGAATTTGGCAAGCAACGCGTGATTGATACGCCGATTTCGGAAGCGGGCTTCACGGGTCTGGCGGTCGGCGCGGCGATGACCGGCATGCGTCCCGTGGTGGACATCATGTTCGGCGACTTCATCACTCTGACGATGGACCAGATGGTGAATCAGGCTGCGAAAGTTCACTACATGTCCGGTGGAAAATGGAAAGTTCCCATGGTGATGCGGACGACGCTCGGCGCCGCGCGGCGTTCCGCCGCTCAACATTCGCAATCGCTGCACGCGTGGTTCAGCCATGTTCCGGGATTGAAGGTCGTGATGCCTTCGACGCCCTATGACGCCAAGGGATTGCTGAAGACCGCGATTCGCGATGAAAATCCGGTGGTCTTCTTTGAAGATAAAATGAGTTACAAACTCAAAGGCCTGGTTCCAACGGAGGAATACACAATTCCGTTCGGCATCGCCGACATAAAGCGCGAAGGCAGTGACATTACCATTGTAGGGACCAGCAGCATGGTGCAGGTTGCGCTCGGTGCAGCCGCTCAGCTCGAGAAAATCGGCATCAGCGCGGAAGTAATCGATCCGCGCACTACTTGGCCGCTGGACGAATCGACCTTGATCGAATCGGCGAAAAAGACTTCTCGCGCGATCGTGGTTGACGAAGGCTATGGCCGCTATGGCGTCGCAGCGGAGATAGCTTCCGTCATTGCGGAGGGTGCTTTCTACAACTTGGACGGCCCGGTTAGGCGCGTGGGCGCGATGCATGTTCCGATTCCCTTCTCTCCTCCTTTGGAGGACGCGACCGTGCCCTCCGAGAAATCTGTTTTTGAACTGGCGCGAGAACTGTGTGGCAAATCCTGATTTGTAAGTTTCTAGTATTGGAGGCATGCCGTGGCACTACCGACTCATGGAACGATGGCGGTTGATTGGGAACAACGCATTGATTTCGATCGGCTCCGCCGCGAACGTCTGGCGCGCGTACAGTCTCTGCTTCAAAAATCCGAAATGGGCGCGCTGCTGTGCTTTGACATGAACAATGTGCGCTACATCACCTCCACGCACATTGGCAGCTGGGCGCAAGACAAAAACAGCCGCTTCACGCTGTTGCCGCAAAATGACGAGCCCATTTTATGGGATTTCGGATCGGCTGCGCGCCACCACCAGCTCCATTGTCCGTGGCTCGGTGAACGCTCCCGGCCGGGCATTGCCCTGCTCCGCGGCGCCATGTCGCCGGAAATGGGCCGTGCCGAGGACGTGGCCAAGAAGATTCGCGTCGAACTGGAAAAGCGCGGCCTGCTCAAGGAACCACTCGGAATTGATATCGTCGAGCCGCCGGTGCTTTTTGCGCTGCAGCGCGAAGGAATCAAGGTGGTGGACGGACAGCAACTGATGTCCGATGCGCGCGTGATCAAAACTCAGGACGAGATCGCGCTGCTGAACACCTCAGCGATGATGGTTGACGCGGCGTACGACGAGCTATATCGAGCCATGAAACCAGGGATGAGTGAGAATCAAGCGGTCGGCCTCGTCAGCAAAGTCTTGTACGACCTCGGATCAGAGTACGTCGAAGCGGTGAATGCGATTTCCGGTGAGCGCTGCAACCCGCACCCTCACGTTTTCTCCGACCGCGTGCTGCGCCCAGGCGATCCTGTTTACTACGACATTCTTCATTCCTATATGGGCTATCGCACGTGCTACTACCGTTGTTTCACCATCGGGTATGCGTCGCACGCCATGATTGACGCTTACAAGCGCTGCCGTGAATATCTGGACGCGGCGATTTCGCTGGTTCGCCCGGGTCGTACGACCGGCGAAATTGCGTCGCTGTGGCCCAAAGCTCAGGAGTTTGGCTTCCCCAACGAAGAGGCTGCATTCGCGTTGCAATATGGCCACGGCATCGGGCTCGCAATTTGGGAAAAACCCGTCATCAGCCGTCTGGTTTCGCTCGACCATCCTTATGAAATCAAGCCCGGGATGGTTTTTGCGCTTGAAACCTTCTGGCCTTCCACCGACGGCTGGAGCGCCGCGCGCATCGAAGAAGAGATTGTAGTCACCGAGTCGGGCCATGAAGTGATCACACGCTTCCCCGCCGAAGAATTGCTCGTCGCGGGAAGACATTACTTCACGGTGAACGGACCATTGGCCACCGCGCGCGAAACCGAAGCGGCCCCTAGCACACGCGTAGTTGAAATGGTGGAAGCCAGCGCGAAAACCGAACGAGTAGGAGCAACGGACTAGCGGCTCTTTCTCTCGCCGACTCCAACCTTATGGCTATCAGTGTCGTTATGCCCGCTCTCGAACTGACGCAGGAAACCGGCAAGCTTGTCGCTTGGCGAAAAAAAGAAGGTGAGAGTGTGGCGAAAGGCGAAGTCTTATTGGAAGTGGAAACGGACAAGGCTGTGGTGGAAATCGAATCGCCTGGAGATGGCCTGCTCGCTGGCGTGAAGGCTGTGGGCGGCGATGTGGTGCCGGTCGGCGCAACAATTGCATGGTTAGTCGCGCCAGGCGAGATGCCGCCCGCAGAAGTCGCGCCGCGTGCCTCCACGAGAGAAACCACGAGTCCTCGCGCGCCCGAGGCTGGCGCTGTATCGAAGGCCGGGTCGTCGTCAGCCGCTCCAACCTCGGAAGCAAAGGTTTCGCCGAAAGCCCGGCGCCTCGCGAAGGAGCACGGCGTAGATCTCAATCGGGTGCGCGGTTCGGGACCCGGAGGAGAAATTCTGGCCTCGGACATTCTAGCCGCCAAAGAATCAGTGACCTCTTCGGCATCCGCTTCCCCTTCGGTTGGCTCCGTAGCCGAAGCGCTAAGCTCGGTGGCGCGCTTGATGGCGGAGCGCACGACGCAAAGCTGGACCACTGTGCCGCATTTTTTTGTCGTCCGCGAAGTTGATGCGACTGCTCTCAATAGCGCACGGGAAAAATTACGCGGCGCGATCGAACAAACTCACGGCGTGAAGCTTTCTCACACCGACCTTCTCGTGGCGCTTGTTGCTCGAGTACTCGCGAAACACCCACGCGTGAATTCGAGTTGGGCCAGCGGCGTCATTCATCCGAATGCGGATGTAAATATCGGAGTAGCCATCGCGGTTGATAATGGCGTAGTCGCAGCAGTGATTTCCAAAGCAGATAAGGCCACCCTTGCCGACATCGCGGTGCAGAGGCGCGACCTCGCGAAGCGAGTAAAGGAAGGTCGTACGCGTACCACGGACATTGCGGGAGCCACTTTCACCATCAGCAATCTGGGCATGTACCACGTTGATGCCTTCACCGCGATCATCAGCCCGCCCCAAGCTGCGATTCTCGCAGTAGGCGCGATCGCCGATCGCGTGGTAGCGGCGGATGGACGTCCAGCAGTAAGACCTTTGATGACTCTCACTCTTTCCTCCGATCACCGAGTGATTGACGGCGCGCGCGCCGCGCTGTTCCTGAACGACCTCGTCGAAGCCATCACGCAACCCGAAAGAATGCTGGCGTAGCTCCGCCGAGGAGCTGCCGACAGATTCCAGGAATTGCACGTCATTAGAAGTTCAGGTGGGCAAAATTCCGCGCAATATTTTTGATCGTCTTCGGGATGCAGCGGACGCTACGGCCGCTGGCCGGGGGCTTTGCCCGTTGCAGCTCTGCTGCGGGCTGCGCAGCTTGCCTCCGGAACTACGTGTGCCGCTGTCGCAGCCGTGGTGGGGCAAGTCGGAGTCTTGCTCGCGGCGCGAACGACTACCGCCGCCACCGCTACGGCAGCGGCCGCGCCCACGCCGATCGCAGTAACGCCGGCGACGCCAATGCCACCGCCCGCTCCCACGGCTCCGGTCGGGCTCGTTGCGTTGGCCATGTCGGTAACGGTCATTGGTGTGGCTGGAACCGGCGGAGTGGGAGCGCTATTGAATTGCACGCTCGAAGACTCACCCGAGCCGACGGTCACGCAAGATCCAATTACACCGTTGTGGAGCGAGCAGAAACTTACCTTCCCTTCAAAGACGACGATGCGAGTTGTGTCGCCCTGCGAGTCCAGAGCGAAATCGGTGCCGACTACGCCGGCGACGCCGGTCGGAGTGCGAATCTGGAAACTCGCCTTAGGTTTTACGAGCTTCACGGCTTTAGCACGCACGCGGCCGTAGTTCAGTTCGAGATCCGTTTGCTGCGCGCCGCCGTCGTGCTTGGTGACGGTGAGATTCGAATCGGAACCTACGCTCAGCACCGAGCCGTCGTCCAACGCGACACGCGCACGCGCGAGATGCCCCGTATTAATCACATCGCCCCAAAAGACCTCTTCGGAAGTGGACGCCGGTGTCTGTTGCGGGCCGCGAATGACGTTGACGACTGGCAAAAGAGCGGTGATCGTTCCGGCGTGCTGAGGTTGCGTGGCTTGGGCCGCAACGTCCGCGGGAATCACGAGCAGGACGCAGATCAAAATCGCGAGCACGCAGAAAAACGGATGGCGGGAGCTCATTGGTGTCTTCCCTTCCCAGTCACTCCGGCGGGCGCTTCGCCACAGGCCGAAGTTGTACGGGACGTTAAATTCCTTTGGGTGAAACGTTGCGGGATCGGCCAAAAAACTATCACAAGTCCCGCGCGTCGCCTAGCAAAATTCCAGGGGAGCGGGGCTTTCGGCTCCTGGGGCGTCTCGCGCGAGTAAACAATGCCGGGAGCTTAGGTTTTTTGTGCGGCTTGCGGCATCTGCGCGAGTAATTGACGCATCGTCTGCGAACTGCCTGGTGCGCGCTTCTCGCGCCAAGCTTCCAGGCGCCTGCAATGTTCTTCGAGCGAGGAGAACACTGTCGCATTGTTAAACGTGTCCCGCCAGCCGGCAATTGCCGGTTTCGCGCGTTCCCAGACGACCCATTGTTCGTTCGTATTCTCGAAGAAGAATTCTTCGTCAATCAGACCGCGATTAACGATGTTCGCGACCATGTCCCAGTAGCCCAACACCATGCGCATAAAGGCATTTTCCTGTGTATTGGCCGGAGCGAGCTTCAAGACATCTTCGGCGGACGATGGTTTGAATTCTCGAATGAACCAATCGCGCGCTTCTCGCAAACGGGGCTCGCGCCGAATGTCGTAGAGGCGAAGCATCAGATTTACTTGTTCGTGCGTGACTTCTCCCATTTACTCCTCCGGATCGGGCTGAAATTATTGCGGGGGCTGAGGCGGCTCACCTTGCAGCGCGACTCTATACGTATAGCTGAGCGGAATGCGCGATTGTTCGAAGCCCATTTTAATTCGGCGGCGCAGTTCGCGCGCGACATCTTCTTTACGGTTCAGGATAGTGCGGACTTGCAAGCGGATCACGGTGCCGTCCAGTGATAGCGATTCGACGCCGAGTACGCGCGGCCCGTCAACGATGGCCGGAGACCAATCGGAATCGGCGCGAAAATCGCCCGCGATTTTTTCTAGGGTGGCCAGAGCGCGGCCGACCATTTCTTCGGCTGGAACCGTGACATCCACAAAAGCCTGGGACCAATCGCGGCTGAGGTTCGCGACTTGCCCGATCACGCTATTGGGCATGGTGACCATCGCGCCCGCTGCATTCCGGATTACGGTGCGCCGCAGCGTGAGGTGTTCTACACGGCCGATTTCCGAATTCACCTGGATCAGATCGCCGACGACGTATTGGTCCTCGAATACGATGAAGAAACCGTTGATGACGTCCTTCAGCAGGCTCTGTGCCCCAAAGGCGATCGCGACGCTGGCCAGTCCGGCGGTGGCGAGCGCGGGAGCGATATCAAAATTCAGCACCTCAAACGCCATCAAAATGGCCACGACGGCGATGATCGTGGTGCCGATGCTATACAGGAGGCCGGCCATGGTGCGGGTCTGCTGCTCGCGCATTTGTCCGGCGCGCGTCTGAGCTTTAGTGATTTGAACCAGGCGGTTGGTGAAAGCCCTAAGGATGCGGACGAGGAACAGCGCAAAGATGAGTATGACGGCCAGGCGGAGCCCGGTCTTTCCGATAATTTCCAGCCACCGTGAGAAGGAATCAGTCATAAGATAAAGCGAGCGGAATTATACACCGGGGATGTGGTACTACGCGCGGTGAAGAAAATGCTCTGAGGATATTCCGGGAGCGGGAGCAAAGATCATGGATCCGAAAAAACGAAGCTTCATCACGCAGGTGATGGCCTGGGCGCTGGGAGCGCCGCTTGCGCTGCTGGGCATTCGCACGTTCGCGCAAATGGCCGGCCAGCAGAACCCGCCAAATCCCGTGCCCGGGCACCCGGGCGAACCGTTCCCGGACAACAACGGACCGAAGATCGATGAAAAGAAAATCCTCAAGCAGAATAACGACACCATTAAAGACGACGTGGAAAAGCTCTACGACCTGGCGAGCGATCTGAAGAAAGAAGTGGAGAAAACCGATTCGGTGAATGTGCTTTCGTTGCCGATGATACAAAAAGCGGAACAAATCGAAAAACTCGCCAAGCAGGTGAAAAATCTGGCGCGCGGGAACTGAGTGGGAGTTCTTGATTGCGCTTGCAGCGGTTTCTGTTTCTGGATTGGTTTTGCTAGTGCCCTGGAAGCAAGGTAAAATGAACGCACTGACGCTCGTTGAATGGAAGCTGGCAGCGAGCGCGAATCGCGGTTTCGCAAGTTGTCCGGGAAATTCGACGGGATGCAGACTGCGCGCCCGTAGCTCAGATGGATAGAGCGTGTGCCTCCGGAGCACAAGGTCGGGAGTTCGAACCTCTCCGGGCGCGCCACTTGTTTTCGGGGTCCCTCCTTTGTCGTCCAAATAGGACCGAATCAGGAGTCCTGCGCCTCGCGACCCGGCCGTAAATAGTCATATGACTAAACCCATTCTGGTGGTAACCAGCCGTTATACGAAGGAGATTGAAAACCGTATCGATCGCGATTACAGCGCCCGGCGAAATCCTAACCAGGGTCCTTTCAGCCAAGAGCAACTGCTCTCCGCAGCCGAAGGAGCTGACGCCCTGTTCATCACGCCGGCGGACTGGTTGGACTCTGGGTTTTTCGAGAAGGTCTCGCCCACGATAAAAATCATCGTCACGTACTCGGTGGGTTTCGAGCACATCGATCTGGAAGCCGCCGCTCGCAAGAAAATTTCGGTCGCCTACACCCCTGGCGTCAACAATGAAGCAACGGCCGACATCGCCATGCTGCTTTTACTTGGTGCTTCGCGTCGTGCGTACGAAGCCCAGGACCTGGTGCGAACAGGAGCGTGGAAGCCCCTGAGTCCCGACATGCTCTTGGGATGGCAAGTTGGCGGCAAGATCCTCGGTATTTTCGGAATGGGGCGCGTGGGACAAGCCCTGGCGCGCCGAGCGCGAGGATTCGGAATGAAGATTCACTATTGCAACACTTCTGAGTTACCTAAAGAAATCGCAGGCGATGCCGTCTACCACAAGGAACCTTCGGATCTGCTTCGCCTAAGCCAGTTCTTGAGCCTGCACGCCCCGGAAACTCCTCAGACTCACCATTTCTTGAACTCCAAAACCATAAGCCTTCTGCCTCCCGGCGCCATCGTGGTCAACACCGCACGCGGCGGATTGGTGGCCGACGACGACCTCATCGCTGCTCTCAAGAGCGGGCGGATCGCCGCCGCCGGGCTTGACGTATTTGAAGGCGAGCCAAAACTTAATCCGGAATATATTTCGCTGAAAAATACATTTCTGTTGCCGCATATCGGCAGCGCCACGATCGAGACCCGCACAGCGATGGGCATGCTGGCTCTAGACAATGTGGACGCGGTTTTAAACGGCAGGCCTGCGCCGACCCTCGTCCGGCTCTAAGCGCAGTTCGAGGTTTCATAGCGTATAGCGAACAATTGGCCGAAGGCTGTGGATTAGTAGCACGCTTGCCCTGACCGAGCAGGGAGAAACCACTAACGAGTGGCGTTAGGCGGCGAGTGCTCCCACCTTCCTTCGTTGCCGCAACGTGGATGACGCACCGACGTGCGCCGCTACGAAGTCAAATAACAAGCGGCTGGAGTCGGCGAGCAGTCCGGCTCAAATTATGCGGCGTTTGGTTAGTCATGGTGGAAATAGAAGACGTTCCCGTCCAGATCCTTTACGGTGAACTGCCGTAATCCCCAAGGCTTTTTTTCCAGAGGATCCACGATGTTCGCACCTAGCGATTTCAGTTCCTGGTACGACGCATCGATATCTTCGGCAAACACCCAATGAACGGCGGGTTCGAACGGCGGATTCCTCTTCCGAAAGAATATCGCCACACCACCACGCGACACGGCCCCAATTTCTTTGCCAGGATAAAGCCATCCGATCTCAAAGCCGAGTGCATCTTTGTAATGCTGTTGTGCGCGTTCGACATCAGCGACCGGCAACTCCGGCACTGGCCGGCCAATTGAGGTCATTTTCTCTTTTGCGCCCACAGAGATCTCCTTTACGCAGGAAACCGCCCACCCATCAAATTAGGACACTATCACAGCCGGCGTTATGAACCGCGGCACTCACTGGCGAGCGCCGCGGTGGTATTATTCGCGGCGATTATGGTTGCAGTGGAACCGGCCGGAACAAAAATGCCAGGGCCAGAGGGCCGGCGGCCTGTCAGTCAGAGTGAAGATTCCATGCGATATATCGACTCTTCGGCTAGGAGATACATGAGAGATTCGGTGCGCGCAACCCTCAGCATGCTTTTTGTGCTGGTCGTCGTGATGTTATTTGCCACGCGTGCCGCCGCGCAGGACCGCACGCAAAACCGCTCGATGGTTATTTCACGCAGGGGGATTGTGGCGGCGGAGAATCCGCTCGCGGCGCAAGCGGGAGCGAGCGTTCTGGCGCGTGGCGGCAACGCCGTTGATGCGGCGGTGGCAACCAATGCGGTGATGGGCGTTGTCGAGCCCATGATGAACGGAATTGGCGGCGATCTTTTTGCGATCGTCTATGAAGCGAAGACCGGAAAGCTCTACGGGCTGAATGCGAGCGGCTGGGCTCCCGCGGGACTTTCCATCGAATTTCTCAAGAGCAAGGGTATTACGGGTATGCCGCAAAAGGGGATCCAGTCGGTGACGGTGCCGGGCGCGGTCGATGGCTGGTCAAAGCTGCTTGCGCGTTTCGGCACAAAGAAATTCCCGGACGTGCTCGCCCCCGCGATCTACTATGCACGCGAAGGCTTCCCTGTGCCCGAATGGGATGCAGCGTATTGGGCGCATAGCGAGGATGGCTTAAGGCAGGACAAGAATGCCGCAGCAACGTATCTGCTAGACGGGCACGTGCCGCGCGTGGGCGAGATTTTTCGCAATCCCGATCTGGCGCATTCACTCGAATCGATCGCTTCCGGCGGTCGAGACGCTTACTACACGGGCGAGATCTCCAAAAGTATTTTGGCGCTGTCCACCAAGCTGGGAGGCACGCTGACGGCGGAGGATTTGGCCGATTATTCGAGCGCCTGGGTTGATCCGATTTCGACTACTTATCACGGCTGGACTGTTTACGAGATTCCGCCAAACGGACAAGGAATCGCGACGCTTGAGATGTTGAACATCATGGAAAAATTTCCGCTGGCCCAGTTCGGCCATAACTCCGCTGAAAGTCTCCAGACAATGATTGAAGCGAAGAAGCTGGCCTATGCCGACATGTACCGCTACGTCGCGGATCCCAAATTCAGCCAAGTTCCCGTCGAGGGAATGCTCTTGAAGGAATACGCGGCGCAGCGCGCGAAATTAGTCGATATGGCCAAGGCGAATTGCAACGTGTCGCCCGGCGAGCCTGGACTTCCGGCGAAGGGCGACACGACCTATCTGACGGTAATTGACGGCGATGGGAACATGGTGTCCCTGATTCAGAGCAATTACGCTCTATTCGGCTCGGGCTTGGTGGCGGACGGAACCGGTTTTGTGCTCCACGATCGCGGGGCGCTCTTCAGCGTGGACCCTGATTCTCCCAACAAGTTGGCAGGTCACAAGCGGCCTTTGCATACGATCATTCCAGGTTTCATGACCAACGACCGGGAGCGAATCGCCTTCGGAATTATGGGCGGTTTTAACCAGGCGCAAGCGCATGCGCAATTCGTTTCTAACGTGGTCGATTTCGGAATGAATATTCAGGAAGGTTTGGAGACTGCGCGATTCTCGAAGCAGACTTTTGCAGGTTGCGATGTGGATATGGAGGATCGCATCCCGGCGGGTGTTCGCGAAGATCTTGCAAAGCGCGGCCAGCAGATTGTTCTACGTGGCGCTTACTCGTCGGTGATGGGCGGGGGGCAGGCTGTTGAGCGCGACGTTTCTCGCGGAGTGAACTACGGGGCGTCTGATCCTCGAAAAGATGGCGAGGCAATCCCTGAGCCGTCGCCGCACTAGTGAGACATCTCTAATCGTTCCTCGCCGGGCCACTATTGGTGATATCGAAGCGTTGCCCGCCGGGCTACTGGACGTCGCTCACTTTTCCGTTTGTAAAGATCACTTTCATGTCTGGGTAGAAGTACATTTGCTTGGCACCCAGGTTCACTATTTTTTGCGGCTGGCCGAGGATGGCTATTACCTGGTCCGTGGTTTGGCCCAAGGCGATGGTCTTCGGGGGAGCGGCTTGGGCTGGTTGGTCGGGGGCTTGCGCTGGCTGGGCTGCAGCGCCTGAGGAGGCATCCGCGGCCGGCGCATCTTGAGCCGGGGCGTCTACGGTTATGACCTCTTCGATAGTCTGCATTACATTGTCCGCCGGAGGAACGGCGCCTTTCGGAAAGGGAAATTTCAGCTGGCCGTAGTAGCGGACGTCGTTAAATGGATCGCTGAAGAATTCGAGAACGACTCCGTCATCTTTCACCAGATATTCCGCGACCCAAAACTTTTCACCGGTGACGAACTTGCGTTGCGGAAGATTGACGGGTTGTTGATTGGCAGGCGCGAGCGCCATGCCCCACGCCATGTTGGCGCCGAAGCCGAAGGAAATCGCGCCGTTCTTGTAAGTGCTCGTGGGCGGGGCGATGGCTTGGACGCCGCACATCAGCAGGCCGTCTTTATGCAGCACCAGGACGGAACCGGCGGTGACGATGTCCGAGCGGTCGGTGGTCATCTTGGTGCGCGTAAATTCGGAATTCAACCTTTTGAGGATTTCAGATTTTTGATCCTGGGCGCGGAGCGAAGGAGCGACAGCCGCTAGTGCTACGACGAGAGTCAAGTAGACAGCGCTTCGCATGACGGGCCTCCGCTGGAGCGGGATTACGCTTGAATTTTTGACTGGCGGATAAAGTACACCGAGCTTCGTCAGCATGCAATTCTGCGCTGAGGTTCATGTATGGCGTTGGCAAGGTGAGCGTTCTCACCAGATCGTCTGAACGGCTTTCGAGCGGCGGATTTCGCGGTCGGCGGTTAGTAGCGGTAGTCCCTCGACCAGCGCCGTGGCACCGATAATGCGATCCGCAGGATCCTCCGGATAGGATGCGGGGAGTACCATGGCGCGGGCGCAGGCTCGGCCACCGATTGGGAGGACGACGAAGCGAGCCTCTACTTCCTCCAAGAAGGATTCGAGGCTGATGGCAAGACGGATCCGGGCCTTACTGACCAGCGTCGCCAATTCGAGCAGGGTGATGTCGGAGATTGCCAGGCCGTCCGCACTCTTGCGCGCGTCATTGATTGCGGTTCTTGCCTTCTTCGAGATCTGATTTTGGTCAAACGCCAGCCAGACGACCACGTGCGTATCGACGAGAATCACTTGAGGTTGCCCCACTCTTCGCCCGAGATCGCGGGTGAAACGACGTCGCCCACGACGGTGCCCTTCCCTTCAAGGAAATTGTAAATCTCGTCCGTTTCGGTGTTCACTGGGACGAGCTTCGCCACTGGCTTGCCGTGCTTGGTGATTACGACAGTTTCGTGCCTGGACTGGACCTGGTCCATGACCGCAAGACAGGTTGTCTTGAAGGAACCTGCCGGCATCTTCTTCATACTCGACTCCGTTACAACTATGGTCATTGTACCATGGTCGTATCTCTTGGGGCGAAGGCGATTCGACCCAAGTGGAGGCGCGGTGATTTTTGAATCACCTCGGTGAGACAGGGATTCCGCCTGTGTTAAAATCGTGCGAACGATATGCGCGTATTGAAGTCGATTTCACGGGGTTTGTGGACGCTGGGCACGGTGTCTTTGCTCGTCAGTTCGATTGGGGCGCTGGCGCAGACACGGGAGGTGTCTGCCGCACAGCCGGCGGTGACGGTACAGCAAGGCTCGGAGCATCGTTTGGTGCTTTACAACACGCACACCGCTGAGCGGATCGATATTGTTTACCGGCATGGTGAGCGGTACGTTCCTGAAGCGCTGGCTAAGCTTGATTATTTTCTGCGCGATCACGTGACGGGCGACGTTCGCCATTTCGATCCGCGGCTCTACGATATTCTTTCCGATCTCACGGCGTCGGTGGGGCATCCTGGCGGCGAGATTGATATTGTTTGCGGGTACCGCAGTGCGTCCACGAATGCGTCGCTACGCGAGCGCACTACCGGCGTCGCAAAGAACAGCTTGCACATTCAAGCGGAAGCGATCGATTTGCGGATGCCCGGGATTGACACGCTTCGGTTGCGCCGGGCGGCGCTCGCTTTGGGTCGCGGCGGCGTGGGATATTATCCTCATTCGGATTTCATTCATGTCGACACTGGCCGCGTGCGCCAGTGGTGTTTCGACTGTCCTGCCAGTTTGATTACCGGCGATTAGCCACCATTTCTGCCACACCATCGATGGCGCCCTAAAGTGCCCCGCTATGAAGTCAAAATTCCAACAGGTACTTCAGGGGCTAAAGCTCCCCGGACTGTTCGGGACTTTAGGGCGGCGGGCCTGAAGTCCCGCCCTTCCGGAGCGATTTTACGAGACGCGCTCTAGCCGGGATACGGGTAGCCCTTGTCGAGTACTTTCTCCAACGCGGCGTCGTGGCCGTAGATGTCGTCGTAAAAGTGGACCGTTCCATCGACACCCACGATTACCGTGGCATAGACAATTAACACTGGGACGGGATGCGTGAGATTTACTTGCTGGTTCGTCGTCGTCCCGGTCATGGCCGCGCGCACGCGATCCGCGTTCCAGCCGGGATTATCGCGCAGGACCCACGCGGCGAGATCGGCGGGTCTTTCGAGCCGAATGCAGCCGTGACTGAAATCGCGCCGGGATTTCGAGAACAATTGCTGCTCGGGCGAATCGTGCATGTAGACGTTGTAGTCGTTGGGAAAGATGAACTTCACGAGGCCGAGTGAGTTCTTGGGGCCGGCGAGTTGGCGGATGAAAAGCTTGCCTGCACGAAGTTGCTCGAGAACGTCGCTCGTCACTGGACCCGCCGTGACGGGTTGCTGGCGGCTGTTCACGACTTCAAAGCCTTTCTTTGTCAAATAATCGGGATCGCGAGCGATCTTCGGAAAGAATTCCGTTTTCGCGATGGAATACGGGACATTCCAATACGGGCGGAAGACGACGTAGGCCATCGTGTCTTCAAACACCGGCGTGCTGTGGTCGAAGGCTTTGCCCACGACCACATTCATGGTGAGCGCGATGCGGAAGTTTTCGTCGTATGCGCGGAGCCGGAATTCGGGGATATTCGCAACGATCGGCGCGGCGTGATAGGAAAGCGGCAGCCACCGCCAGCGTTCGAGAGTGAGTTGCATTTGGCGCACGCGGCTGGTTAGCGGCACGTTCAGATCGGCTAACGTTTGCGTGCCGATTCGCCCATTGGGTTCGCGGCCGTGGCGGCTTTGGAAACTCCTGACTGCGCCCACCAGCGGTCCTTGATACACCAGCTGATCGGGCGCGACATTCGCACTGGCCGGCAGATCGCCCAACAGCCTGAGCAACACGGTCAGCTGCGGGACGCCCGCATACGAATCGCCGGGCGCAATGGTTTTTGCGACGGGTGGAAGCTGCTTCCCGTCGTATTGCTTCGCGACCTCGAGGTATGTGTCCAGGGCTTTGATCGTACGCTGGTAACCCGGATAGGGCGGCTCCACTTGCGCGAGGATGTTCGCGAGATTGGAAGAATCCACGACATCTTCTTTCAAGAATTGGGGCAGGTCGTATTTCTTGGCTTGGATGTCGAAGCCGAACTCGAAATGCTTCGGATTCACTTTACCTATGTGCAGGTCCGAGATGTAGCGCATCACGCAAACGGTGAGAGCGAGGTCGAATCGCGCCGCATCTGCTTCGGAAGGCTGGGCCGTGGCAGGCTTGAGTTTCGCCAGACGATCAGCCCAGCGCGGGCCGTCGTAGTCGTCGGGGGACAGTCCTTTTTGATCTGCCTGCAAGAGCAACGCGATGATTTGCTGTGCCTGCGGAGTTGGCGCCATGCCCCGAACCCAGGGCAGCGAATATCCGTAAGATTCGTAAAATTTCTGTAAAAGGCCGGAGTAATCGCTGAAATCAGGCCAACGCAAGTCCGCAAGATTCCCGGGATGAATGGTAGCGCGCAACCAGGCTTGGCTGTCAGCGCTGAGTTGCTGAGGCGCGGCGGAGTCCGCGAAAACTACTGATTGACCGCGCGAGAATCGCGCTGAACCGATTGTGCGCGTTAGCAGAAGCGCGAGTGCGATGAGGAGCAATGTGGACCGCGAGCGCTTGGAAATCCGCGATTGTCTCACTGGATCCCTCCCGGCTTCCTTGAGTTGTGATTGGCTGGCGAACCGCCAGACCAGTATTAAAGATGCGAAAAGCGATTCCGTCAAAAGAAAAATGGCGTTTCGCGAAAGGAGTGAAAATCCTACCTTGAAGGCAAAGAGCGTGCGAGGGAACCACAAAATCGGAACTCTTATTTGCCGGAATGCGCGTCGAGAAATTCGTAGCGGGCGCGGAGGGTGTCCTTGGTCGCGTGACTTCGGTCGCCTCGCAGGTGCATTACTTGATAGCCATCCTGGCTATTGTAGGGAGGCCAGTCAGGTAGTGCGGTGCCGTTCGGATTGCCGCTCTTGGCGAAATTCGTCCAGTACGTCGACATCTGATCGGATGCTTTGAAATCGTCCGCGGTCCACGGCACTCCTTCCTCTGATTGCAACGTCTCGAACACGTATTGGATTTCGCCGGCGTGTCTTGCTCCCGCCTGACCGGCCGGAACCGATCCAACCATTTTGCCGGGCTTGACTGCCGGAACCTGTTCAAAGCGATATTGGTACACACGCGCTTCTCCTGTTTTGGCCTGGATGTCGGTCCACTTCCAGGTCGAGAAGGCGATGAAATCGTCGCCCGCTAGCGCTTCGGCCGAGAGGAGCGCTTCCTCGTCCGTGGCTGCGGGATAGAGCTTCAGAAACTCCGATGCCTGATCGCCGAAGCGGGCTTGGGCTTGTTCTGCGAAACTTTTTGCCGTGGGCTTTTGCGGAGCGAGAAGAACGGACATTTTGTCTTCATCCGCGTTCCAGCCTGCCAGTAGAGGAATGTGGCTCTGAGCGCCCTGCTCGTAAATGGTTCTTACGTCGGAGGAGAGGAAGTAGCCGTCAATATTCGGACGAAACGCGAAACCTCGCTGCTTGTCCGCCGCGGCTTGAAGCAACTCATGGGCCGGCCTGGCGCGCAATTGCGCAAGAGAACCTGCTCCCACCGACGCCGCGAATTTCACTCCAAGTTGTTCGGTTTCGGCGAGCGGCTTGAGCTGCGGACGCTCGCTTGGCCGACTGGGAAAGAAAGCGCCGCTTTCGCCGATCGCTTTCTGAAATAGGTTTTTTGACAGCGGAGACGCCATCAGAGCGCTCACGGACTGAGATCCCGCCGATTCGCCGGCGATGGTGATGTTATGTACATCTCCGCCGAACGCAGCGATGTTGCTGACGACCCAGTGCAATGCCGCCACCTGGTCCAAGAAACCGTAGTTGCCGGAGGCATGGCGTTCGGATTCCCTGGTCAGTTCCGGATGAGAGAAGAAGCCAAATACGCCGAGGCGATAATTGGGACTGACGATGATGACGCCTTTCGTGGCAAGATTCTCTCCGTCATAGCGAGGTTCGGAATTGGCTCCGGCCACGAAGCCACCGCCGTAGAACCAGACGATCACCGGAAGCTTCGCGTTTGCGGGCTGCGCCGGAATCCAGATGTTGAGCGAAAGGCAATCTTCGCTAGGTTGAGCGTCGCGAAAGTAGATGTCACCAAACACGTCGGTTTGCAGGCAGGGCGAGCCGAATTTGTCGGCTTGGCGGATTCCGGTCCAGCTTGGAGCCGGTTGGGGAGGTTTCCAGCGAAGTTCGCCGATTGGTGGCGCGGCAAATGGGATTCCTTTGAACATGCGGACGGTGTGGTCGGCGTTTAGGGTGCCGGAGACGATTCCATTTTCAGTTTTTACAAGGTCTTGTGGCGTTCCTGTGGATGGGAGAGTCGTGGTCATGAGGATCGTTAGACTGGCGATGCAGAGGATTTTGGCGAATGGGGGCATCCCTGCTTCCCTGGGTTTGAGATTTGTCGCCTCACCTTAAACTTACTGGAACCTGGTAATAAATATTCGCCAGAAAAAGCTTGGCTTCAGGGGCTAGTGCCGCCCTGATTCTGCTGCGCAATCTCAATACTCGGAACGGCAAGGCACGCGTCACGGGAAAAAGCGGCGGCAAGCGGCCGCACTCCCAGAAAAGGCACGGTGCCTGTGGCGGAGGCGACCCCTTTGCCCGCTGCGTCCCTGAACGCGGGGGCCAGAGCGGCTGCTACAAATTCAAGTGCGACTGCTGGCGGTCTGACGTTGTGCACCGTTGCCAATCGCTTCGAACCGCGTTTGTTTCAACCGATGGCGGTCTGAAGACCGCCGCTACGATACCTTGCCGGCACCTACCGCGAGCGACGCGGTGAGTGTCGATGATCTTACTTCCAAGCGAGCGTTGTCACTGAATCGGCTTTCAGCGGCACTAGGGCGGCCATGGTGCCTAGGCGCAGTTCGATCGTGCGGGCCGGTCCGGGATTCGTGGCGACTAGCACTTGCTGGCCATCTGGATTCTCGACGGCTACGTGCTGCAAGCCGGCGGAGCTGGAGGCGCTCTGCGAATCGAAGCGGCGGGCGCCGCGACGAATCAGGCGCGAGTAATGAGCGAAGGCCCAGTATTGGCCGCTCTTGGTAATCTCTTTCGTTTGCGAATTGATGGTGACCACGCCGCCGCAGGGGAAGGGCCCGATATTGGGTTTGCCCTGCTCGTCGAGCGCGAGGTTCCATGAGGTGATTGAGCGGCACCAATTGCGCAGGATATCCGTGAACGTGCCGCCCCATTTGCACCAATCGTTTAGATAGTGGGGATCGGTGTAGTCCGGGCCGCCCTCGGTCCAATGCATTTGAACTTCCGGATAGGCGTCTTGAACCCTGCTCATCATGTCCGGCGTACCGACATAGCCGTGCCACGCGACTGAGTTGCAATACCTGCGAAGCTTTTCGTCCTCGAGCGAGCAGACGACGCGCCCCCACAAATTGTAATTGTGGTCGAGGATCCAGATCTTTGTTGGCATACCGCTACTTTCCAGGAGAGGTCCCAGATGGCTGCTCACGAAATGAATTTCATACTCCTGGGGCCAGCTGCAGGCTGGCATACGGCCGTCTTGATCGGTATCCACTTCATTCTGCGAAGTGACTGCCTGAATGGGAACACCTTCGGCTGCGTAACCTTGCAGAAACTTCAGGAAGTATTGAGCGTAAACACCGAGGTAGTGATTGCGCATGGAGCCGCCCAGCATCGAGTTGTTGAATTTCATCCAGCCTGGGGGACTCCATGGAGAGGAGAACAGGAACAGGTCGGGATTCACCTTCCGCGCCTGGCGCAGAATAGGAAGAATGTATTCGCGGTCGTGATCAATGGAAAATCGCGTGAGGTTGGGATCGGCGTCGCCGTCATCGAAGCTGTAAACTTTTGTGGAGTAGTCGCTCGAGCCGATGCAGGTGCGATGAACATTCAATCCCATTTCTGATGGATGGAACATTTCGTGGAACAATTGCTCGCGGGCCGAGGCCGAGAGTTGGTTGAGTGTGTAGCAGGTGGCGTCGGTGAATGCGCCACCGAAGCCTAGGATTTCCTGGAATTTCGTTGCCCGGTTCAGCAGGATTTGATCTGCTGCAGCGCTTGCGCTCGGCGCTGGGCTCCATGTGGCGTGAGGAGCGGCGGCGAAGCGTTCGTCGCCAGCCGTGACCCAGACGGAGATTTCCGAGCCGCTGTTGGGGGCCGCACTTTCTGGACCTGGCGCCTTGCTTGATGCTGGGGCGCGCTCTTTGGGAGCGATGCCTGCGACCAGCCCGAGTGCTGAAATTCCCAGAAAATCGCGGCGCGTGGGTGCGTTTGTCACCATCGTCTCCTTGTCAGCTGGCTGAGTCATGGGTTCGTGGGAACTTCAGGGGCTAGGCCCCCTTGGCTCTGCTGATTTATGTCGCGGCTGAAGAGGCGACTCACAAAGTCTTCGATTTTCTCAACAAGCTGTAACACCAGAAATCTCCGTCAAGATTGGTCCATGCCCGTGTCGATTCGCCTTAGCGGCCTTTAAAACGAGTGTGGACCGCGTACAACGAGCTGCGCGCGAGAATGAACAGTGTGCTGTAATCGGTGCCGCCGAACAAGAGTTGCGAGGGGCGTTCGGGGACATCGATAGTGTCGATCAAATCTCCCGCCGGGTTATAAACAAATATCTGGCCCGCGGCAATGTAGACGTAGCCCTGGTCATCCACTACGAGGCTTTCCCCGCCCTGCTCCGCGAAGAGTTTTAAGTTGGAGATGCTGCCGTCAACGCCCACGGTTGCGACGTAGGTTTTCTCTTCGGATTCGTCGGAGATGTAATAGGGCTGGCCCTGTTTTGCGGCGCTGACACCGAACGCCCGCAGCAGATCGTTCAATTTCGATCCGTAATACAGTTCGCCGCTTACGAAATCTTTTCCGGCCGGGAGGAAAACCGTTCCGTCGGGAGATACGTATTGGTACGGCTTCTTGGCGGGAACCGCTTCGAGAAAATCGTTTTCATTTCGCCAGAAACTGACAGGCAGGACGGGAGTCATTCCAGGGCGCGGCGCGGTGGGCTCGGCTTGCAGAAGCGTGATGTTGTCGTGCTGAAAGTCGGGCTTGAAGCTGTAAACCGTACCGTCGCCGGCGTAGGAAATCACCATCAGATCGCCAGCTTTATCGAAGAAAAGTTGGACCGGGTCCAGCGGATTGTCGCGAACTGTCGAAATTTGATGCGTTGCGGTTGACCAGCGGTAAATGGTTTGCCAATGCGCATCGACGAAATAGATGTTGCCGGAGCTGTCCACAGCGCCACCGGAAATATTGTAGAAACCGCTTGTGACTTTCTCGACCTTCGCGCCTTCGGCGAGGACCGGGGAGGTTTCATGCGGCTGGATTTGCGGCGCATCGCCGGAGATTGTGAGCGAGGCGAATTCGCGCTGGCGCAGCTCAAAGTTGTGTGTTTGATCGTAGACCGAGTTGTCGAAAGATACTTTGCTGTCGCTGTAGCAATGGACGTTGCGAAAATTTATGTTCCTGGAATTGGTGACTTTGATCGCGTATGGAAATGGCTGATAGCTGCTGACGACGCGATACATGTGCAGGTTCGCGAAGGTAATGTTGCTGGAATCACGGATGTCAACGGGCAGAGCAAAGCCGCCTTCGCCGCGCTCCTCTTCCGTTTGCAGTGCGTAGATTTGCCAATTGGAGGCGTTCTGCAAGACGGCTTCGTTGCGGACGTGATGCTCGCTGGAAAGTTCGTAGATGCGTCCTGCGGTCGATGTGTCTGAAATGTACAAGCCGGCTTGCGCGAAAGTGCTGGGCGTCCAGATGCCGACGAAAGTGCCGCCACCGCCATTGGTGATCCAGAGGCTGGGATATTGTCCGTCCCAGCGGCGCTTCAGGTTGGTATCGGCCGTGTGAGTGTTGTTGTAAATCTGCTTCCAGTTGTTGGAACTGTCCGCGGCGGAGTCATTCGGATCGACTGTGCCGTGGCCGCCGAGGAAGCGCACATCGTTCATCATGGAATTCGTGCCGGCCATCCACTTCGCAGCGACGGCACGCGCATTGATGCCGTTGGTATAGAGGCCGATGCCGGTGACGATGTTCGTTCCGCCCTCGGGCGTTTCAAGAAGAGGCTTGGGGCTGCCGACGCCCTGGAACGCGGGGGTGCCGTCAGCGAGGATTATTCTGGTGACGCTGGGCTGGAGGCCGATGAGGACTGTGTCTGGCTTTAGGCTGATGGTATCCGTGACGCGATATTGGCCGGAGGGGAAGTAAATTGTGTGGTGTTCGGCGATCGCTTTCTTTAGCGCGTCGGTATCATCTGCTGAGCCGTCACCGCGCGCGCCCAGCGAGCGGATGTTGGCCCAGGTGTCCATCGGAGGGAGCGCGAGGATGTCGGATTTCACTGGTTCTGGCAAGGCACTCAACTGAGCGGTCTGGTAGATGTCCTGGATCGCACCCACTGCGCCAAGATCTTGGTACTGAAGCCCGTGAGAGAAGGTTTTTACTGTGTAGATTTCCGACGCGGCTGCGAACTGCTTACCGCTCTCGCGATACGACGCGAAAATGGGAACGTGGCTACACGCAACGTTTTCCATATTGATTTCGGTGTGGGCGTTGCGTTCATTGTTGATGATTACGGCCGGGCCGGAAATGTTTTCCATGCGGCCGTCTTTGATCCAGAGTTCGTCGGAATATTGAGGGTCGATCTCAATTGCGGTGGGAACGTTTTTGAATTGAGGGCGGATGAGGGTTAGCCCAGCCTCGTGTTCACGGATGGCCGCTTCGCGCTGGCCTTCAAAAGTGGCGTCGATGATCATGAATTGCCATCCGGGCGAGGGCTTACGAGTCCAGATGCCGTACTGGCCGCCGTAAAAGTGAACGTCTTGCGCGACGTTGCCGCCATCGTGAATTCCCGCGAGCCCCGAACCGATATGAAAATCCATGTGCGCGAGAAAACAGTGTTGGGCGTAATGCGCGCGGACTCCCACCGCGCCTGGATTTCCATCCTGAATTTCGACGTCTATATTGCTGATGGCGGAATAGAACGTGCCAGGGCTGGCGTCGGGTGGAGGAGCATCGCCCTGAGGGCGCTTCCCGACGAAAAATATCATGTACGCAGGGCCTTGCTGAAAGCCCGGCGTGTTCGCAGCGAGCACGAAGGTGGGCCGTTCGGCTCCGAATCCGATGAGCCTGATGCCCGGCCAGATGTAGATTGTTTTGGTCAAGCGGTAGCGGCCAGCCGGTATGAATAGGATTCCCTGGTTGGTCGTCTCTTGAACTTTGTTGATGGCTTGCTGTAAGGCGGCGGAGTCGTCCGCGATCCCGTCGCCTTTCACTGGGAAATTATCCGACGTGAGATAAACGGCTTTGGGATCGTTCAGGCGGGACGGATAGTAGGAAGTTCCGCCGTGCAGCGGAGCGCCTGACGACAACATCGAAACAGTCAACAGCGCTGCGGTCAGCAGGAGCGTCTTCATCATCGCGATATTCCCTAGGCTAATTCCAGATGCTTCGATACGCGCCGTCGTTCTCGCGCATTGCTTATTCCTGGGCACAGAATCCCGCGCAAGCTACTAGCAATTCGCACGACACGGGAGCGGATCGCGAATTCCATTTGGCCGCGACCTGACTAATTTTGGGGAGCTGTACTTTTGCTTTCGTCCTCAATTTGTTCTGGACGCATCTGGCGGTAAATTTCCTGCAGCTTCTCCTTCATCCCTTTGTATTTCTGGTATTCCTCTAGTTCGTGCTTGGCCTCGTCGGGGCGTCCGGTTTCGCGATATACCGCGCTGAGGCGGAAGTGCGCCACGGCACTGGTGGGATCGAGCTGGAGGGCGTGTTCAAGAAGCGGCTGGGCCTTTTGGGGCTGGCCCATGGACATCAGAACTTTCGCGAGGCCGATGTTGGCGTCGGGATCGCCCGGTTGCAGTTGCACGGCTTTCGCATAACGATTGTAGGCTTCTTTCGTGTCGCTGCGGCGAAGCGCGATCTCGCCGAGCCTGCATTCGGACTGTTCGTCAGACGGATTGGCCTGCAGGGCTGCCTTGTATTCGCTTTCGGCTTCGGCGAGGCTTTCGGGCGTCGTCAAGGTGCTGAGCATTTCGGCGAGTTCGAAATGGATGCCGGGAAGCTGCGGATCGAGCTTGAGGGCCGCCCGATAATTTTCTATGGCTTTCTCAGTTTCCCCGCGCTTCGCCAGCTCGTGCGCGAGGGCTTGATGCATGCGGGCGGAGTTCGGAGCCACGACGGACAAGCTGAGCAGCGAGTCAGCGGTGAGATCCGAGTACACACGGTAAGCGGTGTAGAGAACGGCCTCGTTTGTGGGTTCGAGCTTCCGTAACGTATTCACGGTCTCTGCGGCCTTATCCAGATCGCCCGTCTTGGAATAGATTTCGATCAATTCCATGCCCGTGTCGATTCGTATCTTCTCGTCCTGCACGTTGGGAAACGCTTGTTCCAGATCGCTGCGAGCCGCGCTGACGTCGCCGGTGCGTTTTTCAGCAATGCCGAGCAGGGCCTGAATCTTCCACAGCGTGGACCGCATTTTCAGCGCGGCGCGGAGCTCGGGTATTGCTTCTGAATACGAGCCCTGAAAAAACAGCAGCACGCCAAGATTGCCGCGCGCGTCCACGTTGCTGGGATCGAGCCCAACGATGGCTCGAAATTCGGGCACCGCGAGATCGGGCTTGTTCTGTTTCAAATCCTCCGCAGCTTGACGCGCGTGTGATTCGATTTGCTGTTGGCGCGTGGGAGAGGATTGGGAGAAGCATGGCCGCAGCGCGGCAAACAGAATCATCCACAACAAGACAGCGAACTTTTTTGTCCACATGTAACGATTGTACGGCGGACGAAGCGTGTTTCAGAATCTCGTTGGCCCGGCAGGCAGAGATGAGGACGGCGACTTATTGCCGTCCTCTCTCCGATCTGATCGGCTGTCTCTATCAGAACGTAACGCGAGCGCTGAGCTGGCCGCTGCGGGGTTGGACCGCGACGCCGTTGCCCAAGGTCCCGTTGTTTATCTCTCCGAAATTGCTCGCTCCGAGGACCTGACCCGGAATGTTGAAGCTCGGATGGTTCAGCGCGTTGACAAAATCAGCGCGCAACTCCATCTTAACTCGTTCCGTAAAACTGAAGCCCTTCGCCAAGGAGAGGTTCATAACAGTCAGGCGCGGCCCTCGTAGCGAGTTCCTGCCCTCATTGCCGAACTCAAACAACTGCGTGGCTGACGGCGTGGGCGGAGCAGCAAAAGCGCTGGTGTTAAACCAGCAATTCGTTGTTCCCGTGGGACCTGAGGCGGTAATGGTGCCACCGGGAGTGCAGCTGCCCGAGCCCGGTTTCCCCACAACGTCGAGATACCAGTTACAGCCGTTATTGACATCGCCACCGGTCGCGGTGCCGCCGACGTTACAGCCTGTTATCTTTTGGTTGAGGTTGGTTGTGTTGACGACTGTGAACGGGGTTCCACTCTGATGGACAAATGTTCCGGCAATTCGCCAACCGCCGACGAGCTCGTTTATTGCCTTGCCGTTGCTCAGAAAGCGCTTGCCCTCACCGAAAGGCAACTCGTAAGAAGCGTAGCCCTTGAACGCGTTTGGTATGTCAAAGTTCGAATTGCCGTAATTGGCCGCAGGGTCATTGGCGATCTGCCAGTACTGAGTTCCTCCGCGGCTCCCCCACCCGCCTGAGTCCTGGTCATCCAGGAAATGGGAGTGGACGAAGTTAAAACTGAACAGGAAACCGCTGGTGTAGCGCTTGGTGACGCCCAGTTGCAGTGCGTTGTAATTCGACTTGCCGTTGTAGTTATTTCCGGAGAGAGTTCCCCAAGCCGGAAATGGACGATCGGCCTGAACAGCTGACCCGTTGGCGGAGCTTGCTGCGATACCAGTTGCGCTGGTTATTTGGTTGATATCCGTCGGGAACTGCAGGTTCGAGCCGTGGCTGCCCACGTAAGAAACCGAGGCCATGTAGTTTCCAGCAAATTGATGCTCGATGCTTACCTGCCATTCGTTGATTCGCCCTACCGGTACGTTATACGGAACGAAAGTCTGACTTGAGGGCTGCGTGAGGTTCAGGTACGTGAACGGTATCCTTGCGTTCGGCGAACCCACGACATAATTGAGCACGGAATCAGCAACAGACGCTGGTGCACTCAACGAGATCAGGGGATTCGGACCAGTTCCAAGGTTCGGGTCCGTGGTGTTGCCCGTGCTGGTATTTATGGAGCCAGCGCCGATTCCTTGGCCGTAGGTGTCCTGACTGAAGTTATAGGAGTACATTCCAAAGCCGCCGCGCAAGACCGTGTTAGGCATGAATGACCAGGCAAAACCCACTCGAGGCAGGAAAATGTTGTAAATGGGTTTTTGCGACGAGTTGCGATTGTCCTGGCCGGCGAACCACATCGAACCTAACGAACCCTCGTGCGAGCAATCCGTGAAGAGCGTCGAGGGGCAGGGATACGTAAGGGTGATATTCGGATCGAACCCTCCAATGGCGTTGTTGATTTCGGTGAATCCGGTGGTTGCCACGTAACGCAATCCAAGGTTTAACGTAAAATTCGGCTTAACCTTGAAGTCATCCTGAACGAAAAGTTGCGGGCTCTTCAGCCTGGCGTAGGACACCGCTTGATTCGTTGCGCTCCACTGTTGCACGTCACCAAGTATAAAATCTGCGAGACCGGCTCCGGTCGTCGCCTGTAGTGCACCATTTTGTGCAGTGTAGTTTCCGCTGAAAGTGAAATTGCCCGCCGTGAGGTTGCCCCACGGCGTAGTGTTACCTTGACCCATCAATACCTCGACGCCGAAATGGAAGATGTGCTTGCCTTTGACCATTGTCAACGTGTCCGATGGGTCGTAAAGGTTCTCGATATATATGGCGTTCGTTCCCGGAGCCAACTGCGAACAGCACAAGCCATTGCCTCCGATGTTTATTTGTGGGAAGACGTCTGCCTTCGCATATTGCAGACCCAGCGTGGTTGCTGCGTTGAACCCGATGGTATCAGGAACGAACCAATTCCCTTGCTTGGTATAGGCCATGCGGAATTCGTTCACGATCGTCGGGGAAATCGTCCAGGTGTCGGTGTACTGCGCGTTGTAGCCGTCTATGTCTCCGGAAAAGCAGTTGATCGGGCATGGGAACGGCCCGTATTTATTAACGCCAGGGTTGTTCTTCTGGCTGATCGAAAAGCTCATGCGGTTATTGGTGGACAGATCGTAGTCAATGCGCCCAAAGAATCTGAGATTCGGATTGGGAGTGGGAAGAATGGTGGAGAAGTTTTGAGAAAGCAAGCTCGGACCACCCAGGTTGGGCGCCGGGAAGAACCCTAGAATCTTCGCCGCGACAGGATCTATGCGGTTGGCAGGGATTGCGTTGACACCAGCGAGCGATCCCGTGTTTTCAGCGGCGAAGGAGGTTCGCGTACAATTCGGCGTCGAACAGCTGAGGGGGTCGTAGAGGGTCGGAAGACCCGCCGCGCTGAAATCGAAAGCGCCCGGATGGGCCGTCCCCATGCCAATTTCGGCCAGTGTAGGAGTGTTGCCCGTCGTGGCGCTTGCCGCGCCGTTGCTGTAGATCTTGTCCACAACGAAGAAGAAGAAAAGCTTGTTCTTGATGATCGGACCGCCGATGGATCCGCCATATTCGTCGTACCGAAACTTCGGCGCCGGTTGCGCAACCCCGCCCACTGGAAAATAGGGTGCAGCGTTCAGGACCGTGTTCTGCCAATATTCATAAGCTGACCCGTGGAAGCTGTTGGTACCACCCTTGGTGATCTGGTTGAATACCGCGCCGCCAATGCCATACTCCGCCGAAAACGAAGAGGTCGTGATCTGAACCTCAGAAAGCGCCTCGAACAGCGTGTTATCTACGTTGTTGCTGACCGGCAATTGGACGACACCCCCGTCCTGGAGGTAATTTGCGTAATTGGGCAGGTTTCCGTTGATCGAGACAGCGTCTCCGGCATTGTAAGCGCCACTACCTTCCGACGAGGGCATCGTGGGAGTAGCGGCAGCGCCGGGGAGCAGGATGTTGAAGTTCGCCCAGTCGTTGCCGGTGATTCCGGCGCCTATTTGCGGCAACTTTTCTATGGTTTGCTTTTCGAATATCTTCCCCTGATAACCAGTTTCGGTCTCAAGGAGCGGCACGCCCGACTCGGTAACGGTCACCGTTTCTGATATAGCGCCGACTTCCAGAGAGGCGTTCTCGGTGATGACGTCTACGTTCAGCGTGAAGGGGCCGCGCACCAGTTTCTTGAAGCCCTTGGCGGTGAAGGTGACGTTATAGTTTCCCGCGGGGGTCGAAACCGTGTCGTAGATACCGTCCTCGTTGCTAATGAAGTCCTTCGTCTCGCCCGTATCAATGTTCGAGAGCGTGACGGTCGCGCCTGCAACCACCGCGCCCGAGGTGTCCGTGACGGTTCCGCGAATTTCACCGGTGTTTCTGCTTTGTGAAAAAGCCGGTTGAGAAATGAAGAGGAGAAGACAGAACGCGAGTGCCCAGCGAATGAAACTCTTCATGGAGTTCCTCCCAAGCTAAGAATGCCGGCCCCATCGTCTAAGATGGGCGGTTCCGCGAGCTACGCGGTCAGATTTTCGGACGTAATCCCAAGCTACGATTCCGCGGCAAAAAACCCTAGGCAGCGCGCCTACCTCAATCAGGACCCCTACGGCAGCAGCAAATGCCTGCCCGACAAGAAGTTGCCCCAAACGAGTGCGCCCTTGAGCGTTTTTGCCAACAGTCGCTCCCCATTGGCAGTAATAAGGAATATCGTTGTTCTACTGGCCTTCCGGTCAGTATTCGTACACCACCCCTTGCTGGCGGACATTTAGCTCCACATGGGAATCTTTGTCAAGCGGAAAATATCGATATTCTTAAAGGAAAACTGCAAGTTCTGGAAATTCTTGTATTGCGGCGGCTTCTCTGCGATACAATCCCGGCACAAATTCCGTAAGAAGCAGCGCCCTTGAGGCGCAGGCAGACCCAGCGAGCAGAACTGCCGATGAAGCGTCATACAAGAAAAACGCATCGCATGGATAAGGCCGATGTCACGCTACGGTCCGTGGCCGAGCACGTCGGGCTTACCGCCAGCACCGTATCGGCGGTGCTCAATAATTCCTCGGCTTCACATTCCGTTCCGGAGCGCACCAAAAATCGCATACTGGCCGCGGCGCGCGAACTCAACTACCGGCCGAACTTTTTCGCGCGCACCCTGCGCGTCAAACGCACCTACACCATCGGAGTGATCCTGGAAGAGATTGGCGACGCGTATGGTTCGCTGATCATCAGCGGCATCGAGCGTTATTTGCGGGAACAGAATTTTTTCTTTCTCACGGTAGCACACCGCCATGACCAGAGACTGCTCGCGACCTACTCGCAGATGCTGCGGCAGCGCGGCGTGGAAGGCTTTATCACCGTGGACACCTTCTTGACCGAAGAGCCGGCGCTGCCGACGGTAGCTGTCGCGGGTCATCGCAGCATCAAGCGCGTTACTAATATTGTTCTCGACCATCACCACGCGGCATCGTTGGCCCTGAAGCACTTGGTTGATCTGGGACATGAAAGAATCGCGTTCATGAAAGGCTCGACCGCGAGCGTGGATTCCGAGGATCGCTGGAACGCTATCTGCGAAGTGGCGGAGAAACTGGACATTTGCATGCGGCCGGAATTAATTGTGCAGCTCGAGGGAGACGATCCCACCCCGAATCTGGGCTACCCGTTTGCTAAGCAGTTGCTCGCGCGGAAGCAGCCGTTTACCGCGCTGTTTGCCTACAATGATATTTCCGCCATCGGATCCGTCTTTGCCTGCCAGGAAGTGGGCCTGAGGGTGCCCCAGGATGTTTCGGTCGTGGGATTCGACGACATTCAAAGCGTGGCATTCATCAGTCCGCCGCTCACGACCGTGCGGCAGCCTCTGCTAAAGATGGGCGAGATCGCGGCGCGCACGCTGCTGGATCGCATCGAGGGGCGGGCGAAGTACGTTCCCGAGATTAAGATTGAGCCGGAATTTGTGGTGCGGGGATCCACGGCGGCACCGGCGCGCTGATGGTTGGGTGCGTGGCGTCGCGCGAAGGCTGCGCTGGCGGACTTAGAAGCGGTCTTTCGACGCCCACAGACCCAGGCCGGGGCTCCCGATAAAATATATTTCTCCGCCCGCGACTGTGTTCCAGCCTTGTCGCAATCTGGAGGGAATGTAGCGTTTCAACATGTGGTTGAGGTCGGCGTATTCGAAGCCCGCGCCTTGCACTTCTTCACGCGTCAGATGTCCTGGACACCAGACAATCCGGAATCGGCCTTCGGACGAGCCATGAATCAGGTGCGCTGCGGCGCTTAAGTCCGCGGCTAGGTCTAGGTTCTCCCTCACCATGGCCAGGGTGGCTTCGGTGCCGTGATAGCCGTATTTGCGAATTAACTTATCGATTCGCTCGTCTTCTCCGAAGGCGCGGACGCCTGGAGCCAGTATGAGCAACTCTCCGCCATCGGCCATGGCCATGCGCGTGCGATAAATCGCTTTGTTTCCCAGCCAGGTGCTGTGAAATTCGTCGGGATCGAGATACACCACAGCTTTGCTGATCGGCTCGGACAGCAACGTGACGTTTACTAGAAGACTTAATTCCGCGGCTAGGTGAAAACATTCTGAGTCGTCTCCGATGAAGAGACCCCGTACTACCGTCGCTCCTGCCGGATTGCGCCCTACGACGGTGAGGACATAGACAATCGGATGGTTGTGCAGAAAATGCGACGCCGCGTAATTCAGGACACGGCGCACGGGATTATCCGCGCGCCCCATCATTCGTTCCATGCCGTAGACGGCGCCTAGGTAGTGGCTGCGATTGATGCTGTCTGGTCCCCCCGTGCCGACGAGGATATTTTTGTTGTAGTTGGCCATGCCGATCACTTCGTGGGGCACCACTTGGCCGATGGAAAGAACTAGATCGAATTCGCCGCGGGTGATGAGACGGTTCACCTGCGCGGGCCACTCGTAGTCCAGTTTTCCTTCCGACTGCTCGCAAATAAATTTACGGGGGACGACTCCGATCGTTTCGATGTCTTCACGCCACTTGTGTGCGTGAAAGAGTTCGCGCGGAACATCGCCGAACATGCTGGCAATTTGCTGTGGCGACATTGCGTGGTGCGTGCCCACGGCTGGAAGCACCGCGCGCAGGTTTTCGCCGAAATAATTCCAGGCGTAGCGCGTCAATTCACCGGCGCGGGACGCCACACGGGTGTAGTCGGGGGGAACCGCGAGAACTTTTGTGCGCGGGCCAAGTTTTTCGAGCGCGGCAAACAAATGCTCTTGTAGCTCGCTGGAGGAAAGCTCGCGATCGGGGCCGCCTTGTGCGCAATAAAGTGCCATCGTCTATGTCTATTTATTTTATCTTCGAAATGCGAATATCGCTCGCACGCCCCGTATCAGCCGTCCTGCTGTGGCATGAGGTGGAGCTTGGTTAGCGCTTCGCTGACGTTTTCCTCGGGCCGTGCGGTGGCGTCAAGCCCGACGGCATCGTCCGGTTCTTCGAGGTCGGCGAACTGTCCTGCGAGGATCGCTTCGCCTGCAAAGTGCCCGATGCGATGCTCGATGTGCGAGCTGATTTCCTCGAAGCTACCTTTAAGATAGCAGATGCGCAGGTCCAAACCGGCAGCGAGCTTCTGGCGGTACTTTTGCTTCAGCGCGGAGCAAGCCAGCACGACGTCCTGATTTTTCGCGGCGTAGTCCACGAGTGCCTGGTGAATCGCAGCCAACCAAGGCTCGCGGTCGGCGTCGGTGAGCGGGATCCCGTGCTTCATCTTTTCGATATTTTCCGGAGGATGAAAATCGTCGGCGTCTAGAAACGGCCAGCCCAATTGCTTGGCGAGAAGTCCGCCTACCGTGGTCTTCCCTGCCCCGGTCACGCCCATCACAAGAATAACCATGCAGCGATATTATCCTCGGTCCGAAATGACTGTGCGGAAATTACACGCGAGAAATGCGCGCGACCAGAAACGCTACTTGGCAATACTGGTAAGCTCGATCTCCCAGCGGTGCGTGCTGCCGGGAGCGAACGTAAGTTCATGCAGAGTCTCCAGCATCAAATGCAGTGGGATCGGGCCGCGATCTCCCCGCCCCAGTGGATCATCGCCCGTTGCAAACCCGGAAATCTGGAAGGGCCAATCGGAATTTAGAACCCGTACGTCCAATGTTGATTGCGGAGAGATAAGGTGGTCCGCTCGCGCTCGGTCTGTCAGATCGGTCACGATGTGGTTAGCCTTGGTTGGAACTGTCATCCAGACGCGACGGACTTTCAGCTCCTTCGATGCGGTGATGGATTCTGTGCGATAAAGATTTTTTCGGTCCGCGATGGACCAAGTTACTTCGCTCTTCAGGCCGGGATCGACCGTTTCTCCGGCTTTCGCGCCCGGCACCACCCAATGATTCCAAACCGCGCTGACCGAGAGTCCGTCAGGTGCAGGATGAATTTCGTCTGCGCCGTCGGCCGCTGCGATGGTTTTGCCATCTTCCAATTCCAGGAAGGGAACCAAACATGGATAGATTTTCTCGACCGGCGCGGCGAAACCCGGCAGGCCATGCGGAGCAGGCTCGTAATCGGAGGTTGCTGCGCGCGGACCGGTCACGAACGGCAATGCAAAATGGAGATTTCCCTGGCGAACTACCCAGACGCCGAACTTTCTTCCCGGTTCGTTCCGAAAATAAATGAAGCGCGCGACGTTGCCGAGCGTCGGTCGCGGATCAAAGCCGGCGACGCTTTCCTTGGCCAAGACACTCATAAACCTTTCGTGGGCGTCGATCACTTTGGCAAAGAACGTGGTCGTTTGCTGCCATTCACGCTCTTTGGTGATGTAGCTGTAATCTCCCTGGCCGAAGGCGAAGACTGTGAGCAGATGCCTTTCTTCGTTGAAATCGTGGCGCAGCCATCGCCACGCTGCGTAATAGGCGGAAGCAAGTTGAGCGAGCGGCGCGGGGCGAAACTCGGGATGGTCACCGACGAAGGCGGCAATCTCCATCGTGTCCATGTAGCTGATCGCGCCCAGGCTGCGGCCCCAGGAGTAGCCGTATCCATCAGGCGAAAGAAGGTCCCACCAGAGCCGCATCTGCTCCTTGAGTGACGGTGCCACCGCTTTCATGATGTCCGCCCGGCCTACGGTTTCCGCGGCATCGTACATGGCTCTGGCGTACTCGTTCGAATATCTGTCGTACCTTCCTGTTGGCAGAGCGTCGTCGGCAAACAGTGCTCCGCTGATGAATTGTTGCGCTGCGCGGTCGAGCAGGTCGTCCACATACTTGCGATCGGCGATCAAGCCGAGTTGGAAATCAATTGCCGCGATGCGTGCGGCGACTCCGAAATAGTTCTCAGGGAGCTTGATCAGTTTGCGGGTCTTCACGTCGTAGAAACGGCCCGGATCAAGAAGTACGTTCCAGTCCTTCTTCTCATCGGGGGACAGGCTTTGCCACAACGCATTGTGATTGAGATCAGTTCCGAAGGAGCGCAGTGCGAGCGCGGCGTAAAGTTGCGCCCAGGCTTTGCCACCTTGGCGCAATTCGATGGGCGCCATCTTGGCAATCATGGGAACGACGTCATGGCCTGCGACGGTTTGCGTATGGGCGAACGCCGAATATGCCGCCAGCACGCGCATGAACGTTCCCCAGGAGAATTCGCCCGTGGTCAAGGCGCCGACTACGCGGTCCGGCGGAGGATCGAGAGTCTTGATGTCCTCGACGTGAGCGCTCGCTTGTCGCCCGAGGAAATCCTGGATTTCCTTGTCGAGGTCGGCGGTCTTGATCTGTGTCGAATCAGCAGTCGCTTGAACTTCGCATGAGTGCGCAGAACCAAGCAGTGCGAATGTAACCAGTGGAATTAACGCAATGGCGCGAAACCTTGGGACAGGCATGATCAGACGATGTAGTCCTGGCGGCAAGGCGTGAAGACGTCAATGACGAGTGAGTCTTCCAAGGCGCTGGCACCATGCTCCACGTCGCCGCGGACCACGAAACTGTCTCCGCTGCGAATTTCAAAGGTTTTTCCCTGGCAGGTAACGTTTAAATGGCCGCGAACGACGTAGACGACTTGATCGTGAGGATGGCTGTGGACGCTGCCGACCCAGCCCTTGACCATCTGGTGCTCGGCGAGGAATAGCTTGTCGTTGTAGGCCATCACTTTTCTCGTCAAGCCGGGTTCGGGTTTGGACTCTGGTGCGGCATCCACTTTCACCACCACCAGATCAGGAAATGCGTTCGCTTGCAGAGTCATCGGAATCCTCCGAGTTCGTTGTTGTGTGCAACACGGCAGTTTTTTGATCAGCGAGCCATCCATCCGCCGTCAACCACTAGAATATGGCCATGGACATAGTCGCTTGCCGACGAACACAGAAACACGGCGGCGCCTGCGAGATCTTGCGGTTCGCCCCACCGGCCGGCCGGAATGCGTTCGAGAATTTGGCGGCTGCGCACCGTGTCGTTGCGGAGAGCTGCGGTGTTGTCGGTGGCCATGTAGCCAGGGGCGATCGCATTCACATTGATTTTCTGGGACGCCCATTCGTTCGAAAGGGCCTTGGTCAGTTGGGCGACGCCGCCTTTTGCCGCGGCATAGCCCGGCACGTTCACGCCGCCTTGAAATGAAAGTACCGAGGCGATGTTCAGAATCTTGCCGCCTTTTGCTTGAAGGATCATGTGTTGGCCGGCCAATTGCGAAAGGCGAAATACGGCGGTGAGGTCCACGGCGATAACTTCGTTCCAGTATTCGACCGAGTGTTCCACAGCGGGCGCGCGCCGGATGATGCCGGCATTATTCACGAGGATGTCTATGGACCCGAATTCGGACACGGTTTTTTCGATCAAACCGGAGCAGACATTCGCGTCGGCCACATCGCCGGCAAAATAAAATGTCTTCTTGCCGAGCGCGCGGATTTCGTCGCAGGCCCGACCTGGCCTCGGGTCACGTCCGTGACACCCAACATTCGCTCCCGCTTGCGCCAACGCGATCGCGATGGAGGCGCCCAGGCCTTTGTGCGAGCCGGTGACCAATGCGTTCTTACCATTCAATTGGAATGATTCGAGGATCACTGGTTCACGCTTCTCCGATTGATGCGGGCGTGAGCGCGGGGCTGAGCAGTTGAATGAACAACAATGCGACCAGGTACGCCGACGCTGCGATGAAAAAAGGAACCACGTAGCTGCCGGTCCACTGCAGCACGTGACCGACAATTTCGGCGATCAACATGCCACCAACCGCCCCGGCCATGCCTCCAATTCCAACCACGGACGCGACTGCGCGCGATGGGAACAGGTCCGACGCCAAGGTGAACAGATTCGCGGAGAAACCTTGATGGCCTGCGGCGGCGAGTCCGATCACCAACGTCGCGGGCCACAATCCGGAGATGCGGTAAACCGTTGCGATCGGCAGGACGCTCAGCGCGCAAACGAACATCGCGCATTTTCTTGCTGCATTCACCGAGAAGCCTCGGCGAATCAAAGTGGATGAGAGCCAGCCGCCCGCGACGCTTCCAGCATCGGAAATGACATAAATCACAAGGATGGGCAGACCGATTTGCGTGAGATGCAGGCCGTGCTCGCGCTGCAGATAGTCTGGGATCCAAAAAAGATAGAACCACCAGATGGGGTCGATCATGAATTTCCCTGCCGCGAAAGCCCACGTTTGCTGGTGAGGCAGAAGCTGCGCCCACCGGGTTTTGCCACTCGAGATTTCGCCATCGCTCTGGATGTACTGGCGTTCTCGGTCGGTGCAAAGGGAATGCTCCTGCGGTCTACGGTAAAGCAGCAGCCACAGGATCAACCACGCAAAACCGAGCGACCCTGTACAAAGGAACGCCCAACGCCAGCCCCAATGCACTACGATCCAAGGCACGACGAGCGGAGTAAGAATGGCGCCGATATTCGTCCCCGCGTTGAATATTCCCGTCGCGAGCGCTCTTTCTTTTTTGGGGAACCATTCCGCGACGCACTTGATACTGGCAGGAAAAACTCCGGCTTCGCCGAAACCTAGTGCGCACCGGGCGATCATAAAGCCCACGAGCGAATTCGCGATCGCATGTCCCATCGACGCGAGGCTCCAGAAAACCATGGCGACGGCATAACCGATGCGAGTGCCGAAGCGGTCAATCAAGCGGCCCACAAAAATCATGCCTAGGGCGTAGGCCGCTTGAAAAGCGAACACGAGATTTCCGTAGTCGATATCGTTCCATCCAAAATCGTGCTGGAGGGTGCCCTTGAGCACGCCGAGGACCTGGCGGTCCATGTAATTCTTGGTTACACCGAAAAACAAGAGCGCGCAGATGACCCAGCGGAACCGTCCGGCGAGGATGCCCGCTTTGTGCGAGTCAGCAAGCGTGGCGGCTGACGCTCCGGCTCCGGTGCGGCTATCAAGCGCAGGTCCTGCGATCTGATTCTCTTCGCGCATGTGCTCCCTTGGTTACAGCCACACCGTTCATTTGCGGGCTTCCTCCAGCCCCGATCCGCCCGCTTGAAATCCTGGCTGAATGTTCACGACGCCGAACTGGCGGTCTTCCACTTCACGATGGGCGGCCATGGCCCACAGAAAAGCGATGCGATGTCCGGGCACGGAGATATTCGGATGATATCCACTGGGCATCAATACCACATCGCCGTCGCGCACGGCGGTTACCAGTTCCGGATATTCGGTGTTGTTGTAAACAAGCTGCAGGCCGTAGGCCGGCTCCGGCATGTCAAAGTAAACGTACATCTCTTCGAGCATTTTGGCGTGCTCGTGGGGCGGCCAACTGGTCCAATTACCGGGTTCGGAGAAAGTGAAACCCACCAGAAGGCGGCCGGCGTTCACGTTTTTTCCGATCAGGATATTCAGGTCGCGCGTGTTCGCGGGGCCGCCGGTGTTGAATCGCAAAGTCGGATCCTTTGAAGTTTGCTGGTAGGAAACAAACTGCACGGGGTAATCGTGTTCGACGTCGGAGTAAAACTCCGCGATGTCCACGTGACTTTTCGTTTTCACTTCGATGTGGCTATGGCGCGGCGCGTAAATCGCGTCGTACTGTGCGAGTTCAAATTCCTGCGCGCCGACTGTTACTTCTGCGCCGCCCGAAAGACACACCAGGGCCGTTTCGTGGCCGCCACTCGAAAACGCTACCTGCGGTACCGAAGCGTTCAGGATGATTCGCCCGTAGGCCAGATGCCGCATCGTACTGTTAGCGGGCGAAACCGATATGTGCCGGCCAAGCTGGGTGTTGGTCTTGCGAAAAACCATTTTCTCAAAAGGGGCTTGCCCTTGCGTGCTCATCGCGCGATTCCTCCGGGGCGGACATCTAATACGGTTTCAGTTTACGGCGTTTTGCGGCAAATGACCCTGCGCGTCATCCGCCTGCCGAGCCATTTGCAATGGGTGCTTCCTATAGCGACGTTAAAAAGCGCGCCTCCGCCAAACTCAGAACGTAAAACGAAGTCCGAACTGCAGCTGACGCATTTGCGCGGCACTGGTTATTACACCGAACGTGCTTGAGCCGGCCGTGGCGCCATTCCCGGTCGGATTGTTCAAGCTCACCATGTTGAAAACGTTCAAAGACTCTAGACGCGCCTGAAGGGCGTAGCGTTCCTTGAACCTGAAGTCGCGAAAAACCGCCAAGTCCACGTCTTTGAAGCCGGGACCGCGCAGCATATTGCGACCCGAGTTGCCGTCAATTGGAACGCATGTCGAGGTGATCGTGGTCTTCGCGCAATTCTGCGAAAAGGCCGCGGTGTTAAACCACTCGGCTGCCGTCGCGGAGCGCGAGCGCTGAGGATCGAGTACGGGATCGACGCCCGGCACGAGCTCCGCGCGTTCGGAGGCGCTATTGCCACTCAGGTTAGCGTCCGCGCCGTTCAGCACAGTGAACGGCAGGCCGCTGTGTAGGTTGATGATCGGAGAGATGGACCAGCCGTTCAAGAGTCCGCGCGCGAAGGAGCTCTCTCCTTTGTAATAGTTCAACTGCCAAACCGCCGAGGCGACAAAGACATGTCGAATGTCGAAATCCGCCGGCCCTCTTTCTTCACGTAAATTGTCGAAGTTCTGCGCACCGCCTTGGGTGGTGTTGTTGTCCAGTTGGACGCTATCGAACGTCTTGCTGAAGGTATAAAACGCGTACACCAGAAATCCCTGCGACATTCTTTTTTGCGCCGTCACTTGGAGTCCGTTGTATGACGCGGTTTGGTTCGATTGCGCGAGTAGAACGGTTCCGAACGGGCTTTTCGTGGTCCCGGGCGTGGGATTGTCTATGGGCCGACGCGCTACGATGCTGGAACTGGCGCTCGTGGCGTTCGCGGTGAGAACGGGAAAATTGATGTCTTGGGCAAAGGGTAAATCGTGACTCAGCGTCCCGACGTAGGCTGCCGACACACTGAAGTCCCGGGTAATTTGCCGCTGCACGGAAAAATTGAGTTGGTATGTGTAGGGCCACTGGAAATTTTTCGCGAAGCCGAAGAACGATCCTCCGGGAGTTAGAAACGCTGGACTCGCCGGATTGTAGACGTACGGAAATGGATTGATGCCCGCAAGGCCACTGCCGCTCGAGCCGGCCGGGCAAGTTACCGTCGAGCCAAAGCTCGATGCCAGATTGATGTAAGGGCAAGAAAGAGTTGCGCCCGTGGGTGTGGCGCTGGCGCCCGAACCGGCCAAGCTCGAGGTTACGTTCGTGAGCGTGTAACGAATGGCGAATGGTTCGAAGTTAGTGGTCGTGTTCCATTCATTGCCCGAAACGCTGCTATAAAAGACTCCCGC
>Ga0210396_10000288_pt1 | contig 74418 bp, 55 predicted proteins | sample IncBWH17OmetaG_FD_155466 | JGI IMG/M metagenome (GOLD analysis project Ga0210396, IMG submission 155466) | Forest soil microbial communities from Barre Woods Harvard Forest LTER site, Petersham, Massachusetts, United States - Inc-BW-H-17-O ... | reverse complement strand
ACCCCCCGCCCCCCGCTCCACCCCACGCCCGCCACGCCCGGCACCCTGCTCCAGCCCACGCCCGCCACGCTTGGCACCCGCCTCAGAACACGTCCTCCGCTCGTGACACCCCTCCGGCACGGGTCTGCCGCGCGCCGCGCCGCACTCAGAACGCGAAGACCAGCGTGCTGACCACGCCGAGTCCGATGCAGTAGAAGCCGAACGGGCTCAGGCGGCTGGTCTCGAAGTAGCGCAGCAGGAACTTCACCGCGAGGAACGTCGTCGCGGCGGCGCAGAGCCCCGCGACCAGCGCGGGGCCGCGCACGCCGTTGCCCTGCGAGCCGAGCAGTTCGGGCAGCTTCAGCGCGGCGGCCGCGAGGATCACGGGGGTCGCGAGCAGGAAGCTGTAGCGTGCGGCGTCCTCGTTGGAGAGGCCCGAGAGCAGGCCGCCGCCCATCGCGAAGCCCGAGCGCGAGATGCCCGGGATCAGCGCCGCGGCCTGCGAGGTGCCGACCGTGATCGCCTGGCGCCAGCTGAGCTTCGCGATGCGCGCGTCGCCGTTGCCGCGGTAGTCGCCCGGACTCGGCGCGCGCTTGCGCAGCCGCTCGAACGCCAACAGGGCGACGCCGTTGACGATCAGGAAGGCCGCGGCGACCGACGGCGAGGCGAACAGTTTGCGCAGCGGTTCCTGCAGCAGTAGCCCGAGGATCCCCGCGGGGACCGTACCGACGACGAGCAGCCAGCCGAGGCGCGCGTAGGTGTCGTCCTCGCGGACCTCGCGCATCCGCAGCGAGCGCAGGATGCCACCGACGATCTTGATCCAGTCGCGCGCGAAGAAGAGCAGCAGCGTGAGCGCCGTCGCGAAGTGCGTCGCGACGAGGAACGTGAGGAAGAACTTGTCGTTCTGGTGGATGTGCCAGCCGGCGAGGCTCGGCAGGATCACCGCGTGCCCGAGACTCGAGATCGGAAACGGCTCCGCAACGCCCTGCGTGAGGCCGAGGATGATCGCTTGGAAGTAGGAGATCGGGTGCATGGGCGCGGAGCTTATGGCCTGCACCGGCGATCGGCGACGACCTCGAGCTTGGGCGGCGCCACGGCGATCGGCACGGCCCCCGCCGAGTGGGCAGCCACGGCGGTCAGCACGCCCCCCCGGCGAGTGGGCCGCGCCACGGCGATCGGCACGCCCCGGTGCGTGGGCAGCGCGACGACGCGCGGCGCCGGCAAGCAACGGCGGCAGCGCGCGAATCTTCACGCGCACTTCACACGATGGTACCCGCCTGGTTACAAAAACCCGCGCTGTGCAGCCGAATCTCTTATATATGAACGAGGGTAGTGCGGATAGCGGAATGGACGTGGATGCGATGACACGCGTCGATCTGCACTGCCACTCGAGCGCCTCGGAGGTCTCGCGCCTGGGGGTGCAGCGCGCGGCGGGGCTGCCGGAGTGCGCGACGCCGCCGGAGGAGGTCTACGCGCTGGCCAAGCGCCGCGGGATGGACTTCGTGACGATCACCGACCACGACACGATCGACGGCGTCCTGCAGATCGCCGACCGCCCGGACGTGTTCATCTCCGAGGAGCTCACCGCGCATTTCCGCGGCGAGCCCCAAGCGGTGCACGTGCTCTGCTACGGGATCGCGCCTAGCGATCACGGGTGGCTGCAGGCGCACAGCGGCGACGTCGAGGCGTGCGCGGCGTACATGCGCGAGCGCGAAATCGTGTGCGCGCTCGCGCACCCCTACTACACCGTCGCGGCCCCCCTCACCCCGCGTCACCGGCGCCGCCTGGCGGACCTGTTCGCGATCTGGGAGGTCCGCAACGGCTCGCGTGCGCGCGAGCTGAACCGCCCCGCCGCGATCTACGTCAACACCCGCAACGGCATCGGCATCGGCGGCAGCGACGACCACGCCGGCGTCGACATCGGTCGCACCTACACCGAGACCCCGCCCGCACGTACCGTCGCCGAGCTACTCGCGCACCTGCGCACCGGGCGCACACTCGCGCGCGGCGAACAGGGCAGCGCGGCGAAGTGGGCGCACGCCGCGATCGCACTCGCAGTGCGCGCGCTCGGCAGCGGCGCGGATGCCGAGGATCGCGCCGACCCTCGCACGGTGCTCACGATGGTTCAGCGCCTGCTGCGCGAGGGCGACGCGCGCCACGGTGGCGATGGCGAGACCGGTGTCTCGCCCGGCGACGCGCGGCGACTGCTGCGCGCGTGGCTCGCCGCGGTCGAGCTCGACGGGCTCGACGAGCGCGGCCTGATCGCGTACATGCAGGACGAGCGCTTCACCCACGCCGACCTGCACCGCCGCGCGTGCCGCGCGCACGAGCGCAAGCTGCGCGCCGCCGTCGAGTCCGTCGTGCGCGCGGTCGCTGCGCCCGCGGAGGTGATCGACGCGGCGGCCGCCGCGCGCGCGATCTTCGAGGGCTGCATCGCCGCGATCCCCTACGCGCCCGCCGCCGCGTTCCTCGGTAGCGAGAAGGCGAAGCTCGACCCGCGCGAGGGCGAGCTCCCGCGCGTCGCGATCATGGCCGACGGGATCGGCAGCACGCACGGCGTCTCGCGCACACTCGAGGAGATCCGCCAGCGCGGCGTCCCCGGCTTTACGATCGAGGTCATCGGCACCGATCCCGACGTCGACCGCCGCCTCGCCGCGGTCGCCGAGGTCGACGTCCCCTTCTATCCCGGACTGCGCATCGGCGTGCCCGCGCTGCCCGCCGCGGTCGAGACGCTCGCCGAGGGCGCCTTCGACGCGATCCACGTCTGCTCTCCCGGCCCCGTCGGGATCGCCGGCGCGCTCGTTGCACGCACGCTCGGCTTACCGCTGATCGGCAGCTACCACACCGAGCTCGGCGCCTACGCCGGGGCGCGCTCCGGCAACGCCCAGCTCGCGCAGGCGATGACGCTCGCCGTGCAGGCCTTCTACGGCGCCTGCGAGCTCGTGCTCTCCCCCAGCCCCGCCTCCGACGACGCGCTCGCCGCGGTCGGCATCGGACCAGCGCGCGTCGCGCGCTGGGACCGCGGCGTGGACACCGACCGCTTCGACCCCGCGCTGCGCGGCCAGCTCACGCTGCCCGGCGAGCTCAATGTGCTCTACGCGGGGCGCCTCACACACGAGAAGGGCGCTGACCTGCTCGCGGACGCGTTCCTCGACGCGCGCCGCCGCGATCCCCGCCTGCACCTCGTGCTCGCCGGCGGCGGCCCCGAGCAGGAGCGCCTGCGTGCGCGGGTCGGCGACGAGCACGCGACCTTCCTCGGCTGGCTGCAGGGGAGCGAGCTCGCGCGCGCCTACGCGAGCGCCGACATCTTCCTCTTCCCCAGCGCCACCGACACGTTCGGGCAGGTCATCCTCGAGGCCCACGCCAGCGGGTTGCCCGTCGTCGCCGTCGCCGCCGGTGGCCCGCTCTCGCTGATCGAGCACCGCGTCAATGGGCTGCTCGCCGCGCCCGCGCCCGACGCGCTCGCCGAGTGCGTGCTCGAGCTTGCGGGCGCCCCCCTCATGCGTCGCCGCCTCGCCGCGGTCGCGCTCGCCGGCGTGCGCGCGCGTACCTGGGAGCGCGCGATGGAGCGCCTCGCCGTCGGCTACCGCCGCGCGCTCACCCGGCCGCGCAGCGCAAGCGGCATTACCCCCGGGGCGCGCCGTGCCGCATAGCGACCGCACGATTGCCGTAGCCCTGCACGACATCGAGCCCGCGACGTTCGAGCGCTGCGCGCTGATCCGCGACTGGCTCGACGACCACGGCGTCGACCGCGTCACGCTGCTCGTGATCCCTGCACGCGATCTGCACCCTCTGCACGAGCGCTCCCCCGAGATGGTCGCGTGGCTCGCCGAGCGCCGCCGCCTCGGCGACTCGATCGCCCAGCACGGCTTCCAGCACGAGCGGCTGCGCCGCCCCGGCTGGCCGCAGGTCTCGCGCGGTCCCCTCGCGCTTGCCCGCGCCGGGCGTGGCGCGCGCACCGCCGAGTTCGTCGGCCTCGACAGCGCCGAGACGCGGCGCGCCGTCGACGCCGGCTGGCGCCTGCTGAAGCTCGCCGGCATCGAGCCCGACGGCTTCGTCGCGCCGGCCTACGCCTACACCCCCGCGCTGCGCCTCGCCCTGCACGCGCGCTTTCGCTGGTGGGCCAGCCAGCTCGGCCTGCACGGCGCGCTCGCGATCGAGCAGGCCCGGCCCGGCGCGTACGCCCAGCGCGCCGCGTACGCCCAGCGCGCAATGCCGCCAGCGGCCGCCGCGCACGCGCAACGCGACGAAGAGCAGCGACCCTCGGCCTGGCGCGCACTCGCACCCGCCTGGCGCATCGGCGGCGACGGTGCGTTCGGCCGCGCGCTCTCCCCCGCCCTCGTCCGCAGCGGCGGGCTGCTCGCGGGGCGCACCCTGCGTCTCGACCTGCATCCCGCCGACCTGCGCCGCCCCCGCCACATGCTCGCGCTCGAGTCCGTCCTGCGGCGCGCCGCGCGCCGGCGCACCGCCGCGACCTACGACGAGCTCGCCGAGCTCGAGTGCCGCCGCGCTCAGCCCACCCCGTTGAAGACCGACGCCCCCAGCGCTTCGACCTTAGGCAGCGCCGCGTAGCCCAGGTGCGCCAGCCCGAAGAGGTTCTCCAGCGTCCGCAGCAGCGAGAAGTCGTTGAACGGTTCCTGGTTCGCCGTGCCCGCCTTCACGTAGGGCGAGAGCAGCAGCGCCCCCACCTGCCCGCCGCCCGAGGGCGGTAGCTGCACCGCGGGCGTCGTCGAAGCCGGCGTCGGCGCTGCGGGCGTGGCCGGGGCGGGCGTCGTCGTTGCGGGGGTGGTCGTCGTCGAAGTCGTCGTAGCCGGGCCCGCCGTAGACGGGAGCGGCTGCGAGGGAGCCGCAAAGCGCGGCTGCACGCAGCAGGCGCTCGAGTCGGCGTACTCGCCGGTCGGGGGGGCTTGGTCGGTCGTGACGATCAGCAGTCCCCCCCTGCGGTAGGCCGGCGCGGCGAGGATCTCGGGGACGACGCGGCGCAGGAACGCGTTTGCTGCCGGCAGACCGCTCGGCGCATCGGGTGCGCACGGCGTGGGGCGACCGTCGTCGCAGAGGTCGGGAACGATGTAGGAGAACGTCGGCGTGCGCGCCGCGCTCTTCAGATCGGCGGAGAGCCCTTCCATGCCGATGTCCTCGTGCGCGCATTCGGGCGCGTGGATCACGCCATCGAAGTAGGAGAAGGGGTCGCGGAACGTCGCAAACTCGTCTCCCGGCGGCGCCGCATAGGTGGGGTCGCTCGCACCGAATTCGGGATGGCGACAGGCGGGAGGACCGCCCGCGCCCATGCCCTGCGCGTAGACGCGCCACGTCAGTTTCTTCGCGGTCAGCTGTTCGCCGACCGTTTGCGCCGCGCGTGGATAGATGCAGCCGTCTCCGCCGCCGTACTGCCCTTCCTTGTTCGCGATCGTGGGGACGATGTCGGCGTACGTCGGGCAGTTCGCGGCGATCTGCGGCGTCGGCCCCAAGCCGCTGATCAGCGCGATCTCGTTGGCGAGCTCTTCGTGGGCCACCGCGTAGTAGCGCACGAGCAGCTCGCCACGCCGCTCCAGCGTGTGCGACAGGTACGGCGCCGGCGATTCCGGGCCGAACGTCTGCGCGTAGGGCTCATCGGCGAGCATGATCAGAAAGACGTGCTTGATCGGCGGCAGCCCCGCCACGCCACCGCTCGCACCCGAGCCATTCGAGCCATTCGAGCCGGAGCCGCCCTTGCCGGAGCCGCCCTTGCCGGAGCCGCCCTTGCCGGAGCCGCCCTTGCCGGCGCCCCCCGCACCCGATCCGCCCGCGCTCGCACCCCCGCCGGCGTTGCCGCCACCCGCGCCCCCGGCGGAGCCCGCAGCGGATTCGGCCGATTCGGCGGAGACCGGTTCGGCGGGCGACGTCGCGGGTGTCGGCGTCGACGCGACCGGCGGCGGAGCCGCGGAGGCCGCCGCCGTCGTGGAGACCGCCGGCGCCGGCATCAGCAGCGTCAGCGGACCGCGGCGCAGCGCCGCGAGCGCGCCCGCGGGATTGCTCGCGGCGTCACCCGCGAGCGTGCCGAAGCCGAGCATCGCGAGCGTCAGCGCGGCAGCTGTGAGGCGGGTCGGCAACAGCAGCCCGCGCGGCGCTCGCGGTGGCGGTGCGGCGCTCGGCAGCGATCCCGCGGCGTTCGCGATTCGCGTCACGGTCCCTGGCAGGCGGCCCCTATCGAGACCCGAGAGAATCCGCTCCAGCGCGGCGGCGCGGGGGCCGTTGCGCGCGCCGCAGCTCAGGCAGTAGCGCTGATCGGCCGCCAGCGCCGAGCCGCACTCAGAGCACGTCAACGCGCTCAACGCTCGCGGCCCCGTTCTCCGCGTTCGTCGCAGCGATCGGAGTCGCCGCGATCGGGGCGCGCTCCATCAGGCTCGTGCCGCACTGCCAGCAGAAGAGCGCACCGCGGCTGCGCAGCGCCCCGCAGCTCGGGCACTCCCCCGCGCCAGCGTTCTTTTGAAGGCTCAGCACCCGTTCGAGCTCGCCGAGCTCCGCGTCGCGCTCCTGCAGCTCCGCGGCCTTGCGCACGAGCACGTCGAGGCGGAAGTGGTCGCGAATCGCCATCTCGTACGTGAGGCCGCCGAGGTCCCAGTGCAGCTCCGCGACCTCCGCGACCAGCTCGTCGCAGCGGCGCCGCAGGCTCGCCGATCCGTCGTCCGCGGAGAAGCCCGCGACACCGGCCGAAGCGCCCGCGTCGCCATGGGAGAAACCCGCGGCGCCCCCCGCGGCGCCCGTGCCGTTCGCGGCTACCCGGGACTCCGCGTCCGCGTCGCCACCGCGCCCGCGCAATGCGTCGAGCAGTCCCATCAGCCGGTGACCACGACATTTGGCAGGTTGCGCGATTTCTGCTCGTAGCTCTGGCCGCTGCTCGAGGAGCCCGAGCTGGGCGCGGGGGAGCTCCTGCCGGCGCCGCCCCCCGGCTTCAAGCCACCGCCGCCCGCCGGCGAGGAGCCCGAGGAGCCCCCGCCCGCGGATTTCGAGGACGACGCGCCGCCCGCGGCGGCGCTGCTCGACGCGCTGTCCCCGCTCACGTGGATCACGCTGGCCGCGGGGAACTTCGCCTTGAGCGAGCCAAGCGCGTGCTTCGCCGACGCTTCACTGGAGTAATCGCCCGAGTAGACCACGTACTGATCCGCGGGTAAGCTCGTGAAGTTGCTCGACAGCAGGATGCCGACCGCCGTCGCGCCCTTGCCCAGCGCGGCGGACTTCGCCGCGGCGACTTCGCTCGCCTGAGCCGCCGACGTGGAGAACGTCTGCAGCTGCACCGCGTAGGCGCTCTTGCCCGCGGGCCAGTCTTCGGGGATTTCACTCGCCGTCGCCGACCCCGCCGCGCCGCTTGCGCCTGTGCCAGCCGCGCTCGTGCCCGCCCCGGCGCCGGCACCCGAGTCCGCGCCGGCGGACGCGACCGAGATCACCTGCGCCGGCGGCGTCGCGGACGTTTTCCCGGCCCCCGCGCGACCGATCAGCACGCCGACCCCCATCGCGAGCAGCAGCACGCCCACGCCCGCGACGGTCGTCGCGTTCATCGAGCGGCCGCTCGCCGGCGGGGCCGCTTGGATGCCGGCAGGCGCCGCTGCGGGCCCGACCGCGGCCGGCGTGAAGCGGTTCAGGAACTCGCTGCGCGCCTGGACCTGGCGACCCCCGCACTCCAGGCAGTAGCGTTGGTCGTCGGCGATCGAAGCCCCGCAGTTCGCGCATGCTCTCATATGCGGCGCATACAACAGCGATCCGAGCCGCGCCCGGTGACGATTCGGTGAACACCGCCCCGCGGGCTCGTCACAACTCTTTCACACACTACCTTCCCTCCGTCGGGCAGCGTTCAACCTCGTGGAAACTCAGCCGCCGACCATGGCCCCCCAGGCGTCGCCCATGGCCCCCGCGCCGCTGACTTTCGAGAACCTCGAACTGCGCCCCGACGAGATGCAGGCGCTCGTCGGTGGAGCGCGCGTCGGCTTCACGGTCCGCGAGTTCCAGGTGCTCGCAGCGCTCGCCGCGCGCGAGGATCGCGTGATCCGCCGCGCGGAGATCTACCGTCAGGTGTGGGGCGGCGAGATGAAGCACCGCGACCGCGCCGTCGACGTGTTCGTGCGCAAGGTACGCACGAAGCTCGCGACCGCCGCGCCCGAGTGGGCATACATCCACACCCACTTCGGCATCGGCTACCGCTTCGCACCCGAACGCGCGCCGGCGGGACCGGAGGAGCACCTGCCGGTCGCAGCGGACGGCCACGTGCCGGTGGAGCAGGAGCGGGCAGAGCCGACCCTGGTATGACGCGGCGCACCGGGCACGAGAGGGGCCGCGCGCTGCGCGGCGCAGCAACGCTCGGCGCGGCGCTACTCGTCTGTGTCGCACCGCTGCCGGCGGGCACCGCGCAGGCCGCAACGAAAACGCCCCACGCACCGAAGCCGCCGCAGCCTCCGACCGCGGTGACCGGTGACGCGAAGTCGATCAGCGAAACGACGGCGGCGCTGGAAGGCACGGTCAACCCGAAGGGCAGCGAAGCGAGTTACTACTTCCAATACGGCACGACGACCGCCTACGGCGCGCAGACGCCGACCACGGCCGTCGGCGCGGGCACAACGGGCGTCAAAGTCAGCCAGCCGCTGAAGGGCTTGGCGATTGGCACGAGCTACCACTTCCGCGTGGTCGCAACGAGCGCGGCGGGAACGAGCGACGGGCCGGACCGGACGTTTATGACGAAGCAGATTCCGTTGCGATTCGTGCTGCCGGGCGGCTCAATCGAAGCGTCCTACCGCAAGCCGTTCACACTCGCAGGCACGCTCTCGGGAACCGGCGCGGCGAACCATCCGATCGGGCTGCAGGCAAACCCGTTCCCGTACCTAGGGATCTTCGAGACGATCGGCGGCCCCTCTACGACGAGCGCCCAGGGCGGATTCTCGCTGCGGGTCGCGGGTCTGACGCAGAACACACGGCTGCGCGTGCAGACCCTCGAAGCGCCGCCGGTGTTCAGCCAGAGCGTCACGGTGCGCGTCGCGGTGCTGGTCACGCTGCGCGTCCAGCATACGCGCACGCCCGGGCTGGTGCGCCTCTACGGAACGGTCACGCCGGGTGAGGCCGGTGCCCCGGTACTGCTCCAGCGCGTACGCGCGACCGGCGGCCCGGTCAACGCGGGCAAGACAACGGCACGCGGCGCGAGCGCGAGCCTCTCGCGCTTCAGCGCGCTCGTGAAGATCCGCCGCACAGGCGAATACAGGGCGCTGGTGAAGGTGACCAACGGCAAGCAGGTGTCAGGCGAAAGCAACGCGCGCTCGCTGCGCGCTCCGCCGAAGCCGCCGCGACACCGCCACGGCCGTCGTTAGCCGGTGCCGTCGCGGCCACAGCGGGTCTCGTTTGGCGGGCACCCCGGCGGCCGCAGCAAAGTCTCGTCGGCGGACCCCCGGCGGCCGCGGCGCGACTCAACGCCGCGCGAGCAGGCGCACCGCGTAGACCCGCCGCGGGGGTCGGCTGGGTGAGGACTCGCGCACGGCGAGTAGGACGGGCGGGCGCGGAGTCCGCGCGCTGTGGGGGCGCCCGTCGTTGGCACTCAGTCGCGCGAGAGCAGCGTGGCCGAGCGCAAGCCGCACGGTCGAGATGGCGTGCGCGCGGATCGCAAAGTGAGTGCTCGCCAACGCGGCGCCGTGGCGCAGACGTCCCCCCCTCCGCATGCTGAGCGTGAGCTGCCCGCGACAGGCGACGGGCGCCGCGCAGCGCAGCTCGACGAGCGCGCGCCCGTAGCGCACGCGGATACGCCGGCTGACGAGCTCCACGTCGCCACCGACGGCGTTGAATGCCGCGACACCCTGTCCCGCCGTCGGCGCGCCGCGCCCACCCGGTGTCGTCGTGGCGCCGCTGCCGGGAGTCGTCGAGCCGGCCGGTGAGCCACCGCCTGCGGGCCCCGTGCCGCCCGAGGGCCCACCGCCGGCGGGGCCGCTCCCAGGCCCCGTCCCGGCCGGCGGTTCGCCGAAGACCCAGACGGCCCCGACGTGAGCGCTGTCGCCGATTCCGCCGATCAGCGCGGTCGCCGGGCCTTCGCTGGCGAGCGCCACGCTCCAGCCAAATTCACCGTGGCCGACCTCTTCGCCGCCCGTCAGCTTCGGACCGTCCTCGATCCATGTCGCCCCGGACGCGGAGAAGACCCACGCCGCACCGACCTCGCCACTGTCGGCCGGAGCGCCGACGAGCGCGCGCCGGCCGTCTGCGGAGAGCGTGACGTCTTGGCCGAATTCGCCGGCACCGCTCTCTCCCGCCCCGGTCAGCTTTTCGCCCTGCTGCGCCCAGGTCGCACCGGACCGCGCGAACACCCACGCCGCGCCGACGCCACCGTCGTCGCCGCGACCGCCCACGAGCGCAGTCGAGCCGTCGGCCGCGAGCGAGACGTCCTGGCCGAATTCGCCCGCACCGCTCTCTCCCGCCCCGGTCAGCTTTTCGCCCTGCTGCGCCCAGGTCGCACCGGACCGCGCGAACACCCACGCCGCGCCGAGACCGCCGTCGTCTTCATGGCCACCGATCAGTGCCGTCGCGCCGTCTGCGGAAAGCGCGACGCTCCAGCCGAACTCGCCGGCGCCGCTCTCGCCCGCAGCGATGAGCTTTTCACCCTGCTGTACCCAGGTCGAACCGGAGCGCACAAACACCCAAGCCGCACCGACGTCGCTGTGGTCGACGTAGCCGCCGACGAGGGCGGTGTCGCCGTCGGCGGAGAGGGCGACGCTGCGGCCGAACCAGCCGTCACCGCTCTCACCGGCCCCGGTGAGAGCGTCCTGCTCGGTCCAGGTCGAACCCGACCGGGCGAAGACCCACACGGTGCCGCCTTTGCCGGCGTTGGGAGCGCCGATCAGCGCCGTGTCGCCGTCGGCGGAGAGCGCGACGCTGCGACCGAAGTGAGCGCCACTCGCGGCTTCGGCGCCGGCGGTGAGCTTGGCCTGCTGCGCCCAGGTCGAGCCGCTGCGTGTGAGCACCCAGGCGGCGCCGGCTTCTTCGTTGTCGCGGGGCCCCCCGACGAGCGCGGTGTCGCCGTCGGCGGAAAGCGAGGCGCTGCGACCGAAGCGCCCCCCACCGACCTCTTCACCGGCGAGCAGCTTGGCGCCCTGCTGGACGAGGGCAGGCGCTTCGGCGGCAACGCTCGCAGGCAGCGAGCCACCCAACAGGGCGCTGACGGTCACGACCGCCGCGAGCGACCCGAGCGCCAGCGTGAAGCGCCGGTTGCGTGGGGACCTGCCGGAAGGCAGCTTGCGCGAGTTCATCAAGGTTCAATCGAGCGGGAAGAGGGAAGGAGCCGGCTGAGCGCAGCCGTGGCGCGCGAGCGCCAAGCGTGGATATAACCGCAGGAACACCACACGAATTCATTCTCTTCACGAGATATTCACACCTCGCCCGCGGCGCGCCAGAAGCCGGCAGCGGGACGCGCGCGCGATCTGGTCGAGCAACACCGCCTCCACGCGCGCGGCGATTCGCGGCCAGGCAAACTCGCGCGCGCGCCGTGCCCCCGCCGCGCCGAGCGCACGCGCGCGCGCGCGATCGCCGAGCAGCGCCACGAGTGCGTCGGCGACGGCGCGCGCGTCGGTCGGGTCGACCAGCACGCCGGTCTCCCCATCGACGACCGCATCGAGCGCGCCGGCGACGTTGCCGGCGAGCACCGGTATGCCGTGGGCAGCGGCCTCGAGGTAGACGATCCCGAAACCCTCGCCGGCGAGGCCGTTTTCAGGGAGACGGCTGGGCATCGCGAAGACGTCGGCGCGTCGCAGCCAGAGGTCGCGCTGCTCGTCGGAGACCCAACCCAGGAAGCGCACGGCATCCGCAAGGCCGAGGAAGCGCGCACGCGCCTGCAGCGGCGCGCGTAGCGACCCGTCGCCGAGCACCACCCATTCGACGTCGGGGATCCACTCGCGCACCAGCGCGAGCGCGTCGAGCATCACGTCGTGGCCCTTGTAGCTATCGGCGAGACGGGCGATCGTCAGGACCGTCGGACGCGGTGCCCCCGGGCCATCCGAATCGCCGCGGTCCGGCAGCTCGACGCCGGGCGGGATCAGCGACATCGGCGCGGTCGCGACGGCGCCGGCCGCGCCGCGGACGAGACCGGCGGTGTAAGCGCTGACCGCGACGTTCGCGCCGGCGCGGCGCGCGGCGAAGGCGGTCAGCCGCGGATGGTGGCCGATCTCGTTGGCGTGAAAGTACTGGACGTAGGGGCTGCCCAGCAGTCGACGGATCGCCGCCGCGGCGGGGCTCGTGACGATGTGCATGTTGAGCGTCACGTGCGGTGCGAAGCGCACCGCTTCAAGTAGTGCCTGCGCGTTGAGCGCCAGGTGCTGCACGGGGGCGGCGCGCTGCACGGGGGCGGCGCGCTGCGCGGGGGCGGCGCGCACACCGGCGCGCACGCGGCGCGTCGCCACGCCGCTGTGCGCATCGAAGCGAGCGGCGTCGACCGAGTCGAGCGTGAGGACACGCGTCTCAAAGCCACCGAGACCGGCCGCGAGGCGATGAGAGAGCACCTGGATGCCACCGTGGGCGGGGGGGAAATCGGGCGTGAGCAGCAACAGTCGCGGGTAGCGCGCCGCAAGCTCTGAAGCGACTGCCGGCCCGCGAGCCGGAGTGGTTGGGCTGGCCATCGGGTAAGCATCGCACGGCCCCACCGCATCGCATGGCCACGCCGGTGTGGTCGAGCCGAGTACCGGGTAAGCACATATACGACCACACCGGTGTGGTCGAGCCGGACACCACGCCCGCGCCGCAGGCCACATACAACCGTCCGCCACGGGAAACCACGGTCAAGCGCCCACCGGCGCCTACCGATCGTGGGAGTGGAGAGCGGCTCATCGGGCACCCTGCCCCCGTCTGGCCGTGCTCTCGCCTGACCATGCCCGCACCCGCGCACACCCATCCGCTGCGAACGCACACCCATCCGCTGCGAATGTCACTGCTCTCGCGGGTCGCAGCTGGAGCGCTCATGCTCGCGCTCGCGCTGTCGCTGCCAGTGTCCGCCGCCGGCGCGTCGCGCCAGCCGCGAGTATCGACACACGCCTTAATCGTCCGCTCGCACTGCGCCTCGCAGGGCCGCAAGAGATCGCCCAGCCGGCGCGCCGAGCGCAGTTGCGCCGCGAGCCGCAAGCGCGCTCGAGCGCACGCGCGCAAGGTCGCGCCGGGGACACACGGCACGAGCCACGGCAAAGGCAGCGGGCAGCGCCCGCCCGGCGGCGTACCGCCCGCCCCGGCGAGCGAACCGGCGAACGGCGGCGTCGAACAGGGTGGGGAACCGAGTGGGGCAGCAAGCGACACCCCGCCGGTCGCGCCCGGCGAAGAAGGGGGCGAATTCGAAGCGAGCCTGCTGCCCGCGGATTCGAGCGTCAGCCCGTGGCCGGTGGGCGGCACCGTGACCGATCCGATCGACCCGCGCTACCTGACCGGGCTGCCGTTTGGGGCGAGCTCATTTTGGATCCAGCCGTGGCGCGCCTATCTGGATACGTGGCCGGCCGCGAAGCTGCTCGAAGCTGTGGGGATCAATTTCAATGTCGGCGCCAAGGAAGCCGAAGGCACCGCCCAGCTGCTGCAGGACAGCGGTTTCAAGCTGGCGCGCATCGGGGTGCCGTGGAACACGATCTCCTACAGCGAACCCGGCGCGCTGCTGCCCGTCGACGAAAGCTCGCTCACGACGCGGCTGCAGGCGCTGCACCGGCATGGGCTGCGACCGCTGATCATCCTCGACTCCAACAGCGGCGATCCGGCCCCTTCGACCGCGGTCTCGCTCGAAACCACCGCGGCGGCGGCGGCGGGGGCGCGCGCGGTGACATTGAGCGCCGCCAGTGCGGCGCAGGTCGTGCCGGGCAAGACGGGCTTCAACGAACTGACTCCCTTCAAGGGCTCACCGGACGTGTTCATCACCGCGCTCGGCGCGGGGGGCGAGGCGACGCTCTCGCGGCCGCTGCCGCAGGCGCTGGCGGCCGGCGCGCACAAGGGCACGACGCTGCGCTACGCACCGTTCGGGGCGCCACTGCTCGCAAACGGAAAGCCCAATCCGGCCTTCACGACTGCGCTCGCCGGGTGGCTGAGCTACGTGGGAACCGTATGCAAGAAGGTCGCGAGCGTGGTCGGACCGGAAGGCTACGACCTGGAGGTCTGGAACGAGCTGACGTTCGGTTCGCAGTTCCTGAATTCTGAATATTACTATTCGCCCGCGGGTGAAGAAGAAACGGAAGCCGAAGCGGCGGAAGCGGGCACCGAAACCGAAGTCGCGACGAAAGCGCCGAGCAAAGGCGAAGTCACCGGCGAGGTCGTCAAAGCGCTGCTGAGCGAAACGGTCACCTATGTGCGCAACCCGGCAAACGGCATCTCGCCGGCGGTGGGCATCACCGACGGTTTCGCCAGCGAGACGCCGTTCCCCTCTGGCGCCAAGGCGCCGCTTGGGCTGAGCGCGCTCAGCAAGCACCCCTACCAGAGCGCGCAAACGTTCCCCGCCGCTTACAAAGTCAGCCCGATCCGACCGCTGGGCGCGCTGGGTGCGCGCGACACGAAGGCCGGCGAAAAAGCGCCGTTCACGCCGCTGTTCACGCCCGACTACCAGTCGCTGTTCCCCGAGTACACGCTGACGGGGACCTCGACCGAGACGCTGATCCGCGACCTGGCGCCGTTTACGACCAAGGTGTACGGCTTCCCGCACGGACGCGAAGTGGGTCCGGTCGGCGGCGGCCCGGTGCAGAAGTGGGTCACGGAGTACAACCTCGACTCCGCGCACGTGACGCCGGTCGGTCCCGACGAGGTGACGCCGCAGACGGGCCCCGCAGCGCAGCTGACGGCGGCCGACAAAGCGCACTTCGAGGCCAAGACGCTGCTGCGCAGCCTGGTGGCGATGGTCGGCAAGGGGGTCGACCGCGAGTACTTCTACGCGGCCGCGAACGCGGGCGACCTGAGCATGATCAGCCCGAGCTTCATGGCGGCGGTGGAAGCCCATCCAACGGTCTATCCCGGCGATGCGCTCGGCGGTGAAGTGATGAGCGGCTTTCGCAATCTGCTCGCGCAGTTCCAGGGCCCCGGCCCGGGCGCGCAGGGCGCACGCCAGCTGCAGCTGCTATCGATCGCCCAAGACGGCAATCACGCGCAGTTCTCCGGGGACGGCAGTGCCACGCATCCGCCGCTGTACGATCGCGACGTGCTGGCGGTGCTCCCGTTTCAGTCCTCGCCGACACGCTTCGTGATCCCGTTCTACGTGATGACGCGCGACCTGCTGACGCTCTACGAACCGGGCGCGCCGGCGAGCGACATCCACCGTTTCGACCTGCCGGATGAGACTTTTCAGATAACGCTCGGCAACCTGCCGGAAACGGCCGCGGCGCCGACCGTGAGCGCGTATGACCCACTGCTGGGCGAATCCACGCCCGCGCAGCTCGTGTCGCACGGCGATGGCCAGGCCACCTTCGAACTGGCCGCGACCGACTATCCGCGGCTGCTGAGCGTCGAATACCCCGGCTAGTCACGCCGCGTTCACATTCTCGCGATCGGTGCGCCCTAGGATCCGGCCGATCCGCTGGGGCGCCGTGTGAGGGTTCTGTACGTCAACCACACCGCTGCCGTGAGCGGCGCCGAGCGTTCGCTGCTGACGCTGCTGGCGGGATTGCCGCCGGAGGTGCAGGCGCGGGTGGCGACGCCACCGGGCCCGCTGGCGCAAGCCGTGCAGCGGCTGGGTGTTCCGACCAGCGCGATCGCGAGCACGGCGGGAAGCCTACGACTGCACCCCAAGCACACACCGCGGGCGCTCGCGGAGATGGGCGCGGCGGCCCTACAGGTCGCACGCGCCGCTCGCGATCACCGCGCCGAGGTGGTGCACGCCAACTCGATTCGCGCCGGCCTGGAGCTCACACTCGCGCCCGTGGGCGGCGCGGCGAAGGTGGTGAGCGTCCGCGACTGCCTGCCCCCGAGCGCGACGGCGAAGGCAACGATGCGAATCATCGCGCGCACGTCGCGGTGCGTGATCGCCAACTCAGCCTATACCGCCGAGCTGGTGCGCCGCGCCGCGCCGGCCGCGCAGCTGGAGGTGCTCTACCCGGCGATCGACGCCGAGCGGTTCGACCCGGCGCGGATCGAGCGCGCCCAGGCCAGGGCACGACTGGGTGCGACGGCAGGGAGCGGGAGAGTCCTGCTCGGGGTGGTCGCGCAGCTGACACCGTGGAAGGGCCAGGACACCGCGATCGAAGCCGTCGGGCTGCTGCGCGAGGAAGGCATCGACGCCCAGCTGCTGCTGATCGGGTCGGCGAAGTTCGTGAGCCGCGCGACCCGGTTTGACAACGAGGCGTACGTCGCGAGCCTGCGACGGCTGATCGCCACCCGCGGCCTGGAGGATCGCGTGACGCTGCTCGGCGAGCGCCGCGACGTGCCCGAGCTGATCCGGGCGCTCGACGTGCTGCTGCTCCCCTCGCACGAGGAGCCCTTCGGGCGGGCGCTGCTGGAGGCGATGGCGCTCGAAGTGCCGGTGGTGGCCACGAGCGTAGGCGGCTCGCCGGAGCTGGTCAGGGAGGGACGCGAGGGCGCGCTGGCGCCCCCGCGCGACCCGCAGGCGTGGGCGCGGGCGGTGCGACGTGTGCTGGAGAGCCCCGACGGGGGGCGCGCGCTGGGACGCGCGGGGCGCAGTCGCGTCGTCGAGTCCTTCAGCGTGCACGACCACGTGCAAGCGGCGCTCGAGCTCTACGAATGCGCAGCGGGCTCGAACCAAGAGCCTGCGCGGGCTTGATCTCGCTGTACCGACGCGCGGCATCGAGCCTCAGCGGGTTTTGATCTCGCTCCAGTCCCCGAGCGGACCGGAAGCGGGGATGCTCCACGTCAAGGGTTCTTCGAGCGCTCCACCCCCCTTGACGTGCACGCTGGCCACGAGCGTGTCTCGTAGTTGGCCTTCGAGTTTTTCGGGAATCTGCGTGCCGTCCACTCGATAGCTGAGCGTGAGCCGCTTGGTCATGCTGTCGACCGGTTCCAGAACCCCTATCACGGACCCCGTTTCGGAGGCCTGGAAACCGGCTTCGGAGCTTCCGCATTCGTACTCGAGCAGCTTCGGGGAGCTGAAGGCCCCCGGCCTGAGGTCGAGGCCGACGACAACCTTGCCTTCACTGACCCGAACGTTCGTTGGGATCGACCGCCGCGTTCAATGTGGCGCTGATGGGGGTCAGCGCGGACACCGCGCGAGCGCCGATGCTGGGCGGGCTGGGAACTCCGCCGGGAGGTTCGCTCGGCGGTCCGGGCGGGGGATCGGGCTCAAGCAGCAGCGGTTCGCGCGCCGGGCGGTTGAATTCGAAGTCGTTGACCAGATTTCCAAGTCCTGGCGCTTCTTCGCGCACGTCAGGGCGATTGTCGGGGCGGCCGTCGGTCTTCGGATTCAGGCGGGCACCGGAGAGGAAGTCGTCCTCGATGAACTTCAGGTAGGCGTCGTGGCTGAGCTGCTGGTTGTCGATGTAGCCCTGCTTGGCGTAGGGGCTGATGACCAAGCCCGGGACGCGCATTCCGTAGCCGTTTGCGTCGATGACGGGCGGCTGGACGTTGTCGTAGAAGCCACCCCAATCGTCCCAGGAGAGAAAGATCGCGCTGCTGCCCCAGCAGGGGCTGCGCATGATCGAGTTGATCAGCGTCGTCACGTATGCCTGCCCCTTGGCGATCGAGGCGGGCGGGTGTTCGGAGACTTCGCTGTTGGGGGCGATCCAGCTCACGGCAGGCAGGCCGCATTTGCCTTCGGTGTGCACGGCCTTGTAGAAGTCGACGAGCGGCTGAATATCGCCGCGCTGCCCATCTTCGTTGACGTCGGTGAAGTCGGCGAGCGGATTCCAGATGCCGGGTGTCTGGGAATCCTGCGCGACACCCAGGCAGCTCATCGCTTCGTCGATCTCGCAATCAGGCTCATTGCCCTTGAGCACGTAATAACGCCAGCTCACGTTGGCCTTGCGCATCAGGTAGGTGAGGTCGGTCCATGCGTAGGTGGCTTTGCCGGGGACGATCGGGCCTTCCCAGCCCAGGCCGGGATGCACCGCTTCGAGGCTGCCCACGCAGTCCAGCGGATCGGGGTCTTCGTGCGGGCATACCGCAGACCAGGCGGAGACGAGGTAGAGGTGCTCGGGCAGGCTCCAGGAGGCAGCCGACTCGAACATGTCGTCCTGGAGCACGAAGTCGTGGGCGTAGGCCCAATAATTGGGGATCTCACGGGCGTCGTGGTAGCCCATGACGTCCACACACGGTAGCTGCCCTTCTTCGGCTTCTTCGCCTTCCTCGGTGTTGCAGACGCTGCAATTGGGATTGGTCGAGGTGCATTCAAGGCCCCTCTCGGCCTGCGCGACGAAGCCGTCCATGCTGCCGCCGTCGATATCTTCGATCGAGCTCTGAGTGCCGTGCGGGCCACCCGTGTTGATGTCGCTGCGGTCGTGGAATGGTCGGATGCAACCGCCGCTGACAGGATCGGGAGCGCAGACGCCGGCGGGAATCCCGCTGGCGCCGGGGTAAGTGCCGAAATAGGAGTCGAAGGAGCGATTCTCTTGCATGATCATCACGACGTGCTTGATGTCGTGAATGCCACCGCTTGCGGCGTGTACGCAGGCCGGCGCGGCGAATATGAGTCCCGCCGCCACGACGAGTCCGAGCACTGCTCGACGCCCGGATCGCCCGAGCCCGTTCACAACGTGAAATCAATCAGCGCACGCCGTCGGCGTTGTTGCCAGATCGTTATCGAGAGAACGGTCGCCCGCCCCCACCGCGGACGCGCTGCCGGCGCGGCCACCGGCACATTGCGACCGAGCAGCCTGTGAGTATCATCGGCCGTCGCATGGTGACCGCTTCGCGCCGCGCGCGCCCCGGCTCGCAGGCCCTCGATTCACCCGGGCGGACACCCGGGTCGGTGCTGCTGGTAACCCCGAGCTGGACGAGAGATGGGGGGGTCGAGGCGCATGTGAAGGCGAGCGCCGCCGCGCTCGCGCAGAGCGGATTGCGAGTGTCGGTGCTCGCGGGGCGGGTCGCGCAAGACCGCCAAACGGAGGCCCTGTCGATCTTTCACGCCCCCAGCCTGTTCGACGCCGATGCCGCGCCGCATGAGCGGATCGGCGAGGCTGCGAGGAGCGAGCCCGAGGTCGTTCACTTTCACCAGGTCTACGCGCCGGAGCTGATCGACTTCCTGCGCGAGCGGGCGCCGGTGGTGGTCAGCGCACACAGCTATGGCGCGTGCCCATCGGGGGTCTACTACTTCCGCCCGGGCCGGGAGTGCACGCGCGCGCATGGGCTCGGCTGCATCCCGCGGATGCTTGCCCGGGGCTGCATGCACGCGCGCGACCCGCGTGAGCTGCCGGGGAAATACGTGCGCGCCGGCCGCGCTCTGGAAGCGTTCCGGCGCGCCGATCTGGCGGTCGCGTACTCGAGCGCGGTCGACCGCCACCTGGAGGCCAACGGGGTGCGGCGGCGCGCGATCGTGCCGCTGTTCACGACAATGGCTCCGCTCACCGGTGCCGGGCACTCCGACCGGCGACGGGTGGTGTTCGCGGGGCGGGTGGTGCAGCCCAAGGGTGCGGAGGTGTTGATTCGCGCAGCGGTCGAGGTCGATGCCGAGTTCGTGATCTGCGGCGAGGGCAGGCAGCTGCCGGCGCTGCGCGCGCTGGCACGTAGGCTCGGCATCGAGCAACAGGTCTCCTTCAGGGGCTGGTTACCCGCCAGCGAGCTGGCCCGGGAGCTGGCCGACGCATCGGTCGTCGCGAGCCCGCCGCGGTGGCCCGAGCCGTTCGGATTGGTGGGAATCGAGGCGCTGTCGGCGGGACGCCCGGTCGTCGCGAGCGATACGGGTGGCGTGTCCGACTGGCTGCAGGACGGCGTTTCGGGCCTGCTCGTGCCACCGGGAGAGGCCCGAGCGCTGGCGCGCGCGTTGAACGAGCTGCTTAGCGACCCTGAGCGCCAGCGCGCGATGGGCGCGGCCGGCAGAGATACGGTCGCGGAGCGGTTCTCGCGCGAGCAGCACGTGCAGGCGCTGGTGGCCGCCTACGGGGCTGCGCGTTCGACGTGGCGCTTGGAGCACGGAGCCCCCGTCTGAGTCGGCGGGGCTACAACCTGACCCGCTCGAGCTGGCGCTCGGAGCGCGGCGCGGGCACCTGAGCGCCGGTCATTGCGTGCTCGGCGAGGAGCTCGCGCACGGTCGCGGCGCTGCGCGCAACGCTCATCGTGCGCTCGTAGAAGGCCCGTCCGCGGGCGCCGAGCAGTTCGCGTGCGCGTGCGTCGCCGAGCAGCGCCGCGATCGCGCCGGCAAACGCGGCGGGTGTCCGTTGCACCACACACGCGGCGTCGGAGCGCAGGAACTCAGGCCAGCGGCGACGGCCCTCCATCGCGACGAGCGCCCGCCCCGAGGCGAGCGCAGCGGCGAGCGTGCCCTTGCGGGCGGCGGGTCCCATCCTGTCGGCGTACAGCAACAGGTCGCATCCGGCGAGCGCGTCGGCGAGCTGCTGGGCGGGCAGGGCGCCTGAGAAGGACAGCGCCTGCTCGATGCCGCGTTCTGTGGCCGCCTCGCGCCAGACCTCGGCGATGCCCGAGCTGGGACCGGGCGCGCCGAGCAGCGCCAGACGCGCCTGCACGCCGCGACCCCAGAGCACGTGCAACGCGTCCGCGACGAGCACGATCGACGCGGGGTCGAGCGAGTAGCCAAACAGCCCAAGCAGCGGCGCCGCGCGATCGGGGTTCGGCGCGGCCCGCGAGCTGGGCAGGTTCGAGAACACGGGGACGACCGCGACAGGCCGCCGCGCAAGCCAGGGCCGCGAGGCCAACCACTGCGCGCGAAAGTCGGCGGTGACGACGCCCGCCGAGCTGGCGCGCACGACCTCGATCAGGACGCCGCGCTGCGTCAGCGCCCAAGTGGCGCCGCGGAGGCCGCCGCGACCCCAAGGGTAGACCAGCTCGTGCATGAACGCGATCACCGGCACACCCGCGCTCCGCAGCGCGCCGAGCGTCGGCGCGACGAACAGCGGGACGCCGCGGTGGGAGTAGGCGAAGGCCGAGTAGTGCCACAGGATCGCCCGCGGCGGCGCGCCCTCTAGCTCCGCGGCCAGCGCGTCCGCCCAGGCGCCGACCTCCGCGCGCGCCTCGCGCAGCGAGCGCTCACTGCGCGAAAGCCAGTGCCACGAGCAGGGCACGCCGTCGCGCGCCAGCTCATCGGCCAGCAGCCGCGCGTGGTCGCGCACGCCGCACGTGGGTCGCGTCGAGACACCGACCACAGCGATAGGTGCGCACTCGTCGCCTCCCGCCGTCGCGCTCGCCGCGGTCACGCTTGCCCCGCTCGGCGCCACCACGCTTGCCGCCACCACGCTTCCCGCCGCCACGCTTGCCACGCTTCCCGCGGCAACGGCTGGCCCCTCACCCATTCGCACCCAGGACCTCCCCGCGATACGCGGCGACGATTGCTTCGCTAAGCGCGTCGCGGTCGCCGGTCGGCAGGACCATGCCGGTGCGCCCGGGATCGACCAACTCCTTCATGCCCGTGTCCTCGCTGACGAGCACCGGCACACCGCAGGCCAAGGCCTCCGCGGGCGCATACGCGAAGCCGTCCTCGAAGCTCGGGTGCACGCACAGCCGCGCGCGCTGCAGGTGCCCCAGCGGGTCGCCCGGGCACACCACGATGCGGGGGTCGGCCAGGCGCGCCGCTTCGACGAAGCGGCGCATGCCGCGCGATTTCCAGTTGCCGACGAGCAGCAGCCGCAGGTCGGGGAAGGGCAGGCAACGCACCGCGTCGATCAGCAGCGGCACCCCCTTCGCGACCGACAGGCTGCCGATGTAGAGGACGTCGAACCGGTCGCCGCCGGCCTCACGCCGCGCGACCTCGCAGCCGTCGCCCTCCGCCTCACGCCGCGCGACCTCGCAGCCGTCGCCCTCCGCCTCACCTCGCGCCAACTCGCTGCCCTCAGCCGCAGGCGCACGCCGTAGGACCTCGCACTCCTCAGCCGCGGCCGCCATACCGGCGGGCCGGTAGCGCGGGTCGGGCGTGAGCGGGAAGAGCGCTAGCCGTTGCTCGGGGACGCCGTGTTCGAGAAACGACTCCCAGGTGTAGCGGCAGGCGACGTGGATGCGGTCGGCGCGCGCGTATTCGGCGAGGTGGCGGGGCAGGATCAGGGTGCCGAACGAGCGCTCCAAGGGGTACTGGGAGAGTGCGCGCGCGTGCTGGCGCGCGACGCGCCGCACGTGCGGGCTGCCGGCCATCAGCTCGACCGACTCGTACCCGAGTCCTCGCGCAGCTCGAAACTGCGCGAGCGCCTGGCGGTTGAAGGCGATCAGATGAGCCGCCCGCGGCAGCGCCCGCGCACAGCCGGCGTCGAACTCCACGCGCGCGCGCCACAGCCGCCAGCCCGGTGAGACGCGCGCGAGCGGCGCCAGCGAGGCGGTACGCCACGACGACCGCGGCCTGACCGCGTCCGCGCGGCTGCCGGGCTCCGCGCCGCCGTCGAACGCGACCGCGGCCGAGCCGCAGATGTAGGAGGACGCCGATCCGCGGCGCTCGAGCGCGTGGACGATCTCCTGCAGGTGGCGCCCGAGACCACCGCCGCCGAAGGGCGCGTCGCAGGTGACCACGACGCGCCCGCTCGGCAGCGCCGCCTCCTGCGCAGCCTGCGCCGCGGCACGCCGGCGCGCCGCCAACAGCTCAGCCTCAATCGCGAGCGTCATCGCCGCGTGACTCCTCCTCAAGCGACGGTGTCATAACCCCAGAGGCTCACCAAATCCCGGTCGAGGTGCTCGCTCAGCGCGAGCACCTCGGGCTCAAAGCGCCGGCGCAACTCGCGCATCAGACTCTCGTCGGGTGGCTCGGGGTTGCTGTCGACCATGCTGCGGTGGGTCGCACGCAGCGCCCGCCGGCGCAGCGGCTGGGGCGTGAGCGACTTGATTGCGCCCTTCGCAGCCCGCGCGACCGGGCCGCGCCCGCTGGCGAGTGCGCTGAGCGTATTGTTGAGCCGCAGCGAGCGCACGCGCACCGTGGGGTTGGAGTCGAGCACCGGCACCGGAGCGCTGTCGTCGACCTCGAGCAAACGCAGCACCTGGCGTACCGTCTTCTCGTTGTCGGCGCGAAAGTCGTCATAGACGATCACCAGTATCTGCTCGGGGGGAAAAACCTCGTGGTAGCGGCGTAGCTGCTCGACGTAGTGGACGTGGTCGCTGTACCTGTGAATGTTTCGTCCGTGGCGCATCACCAGCTCGTTGGCGATCGCCTCGCGCAGATCCTTCTCGGTCTCGGTGCCCGACTGCAAGAGCTGCAGATGCAGCGAGCGGATGAAGCTGGCGGGCTCGCGCAGGATCGCGATTATCTTTGCCTGCGGCTGCACGCGCGCGATCTCCCCCGCAGCGGTGTGAGAGGTGAGGTAGGACGGCGAAGCCTCCCCCTTGCGCTGCCCGGCCTCGGCAGCGGCGAACAGCGCCAGGTACTGCTCGAGCGTCGCTGGCAAGAGCCCCGTGCTCGGCGGTTCCAAGCGCGCGGGCATGTCGGTCGCGAAGAACTTCGGCTCCTTGAGCGTCGGCATGTATATCTGCGGGTGGCGCCTGAGCATCTCGTACAGCGCGGTCGTGCCACTCTTGTGGTGACCGACGATGAAGAAGTCGGGCACGCACTCGCGGGCGCGGGCATCGAGGTCCGCGAGCGCCGGTTCAGGCGAGCCGGTCATATCCCCAAAGCGTCACGAGGTCGCGATCGAGGTATTCGCTGAGCGCCACCACCTCGCCCTTGAAGCGGCGACGCAACTCGAGCATCAGACGCTCCTCCGGCGCCTCGGGCTCGCTCCAGACGATGCGCCGCCGGATGCCGACCAGCGCCGCGCGACGCAGGGGTCGCGGCGCGAGCAGCTTGACCGCCGCCTTCGCCGAGCGTGAGAGTGGGCCGTGCCCGATCGACACCGCACTCATCAATTGCTCCAGCTGCTGCGCGCGCACGCGCACCGTCGGGTTGGCCTCCCGCACGGCTACCGGCACCGTGTCATCGACGCCGAGGAAGCACAGTACCCGGCGCACCGCCGCCTCGTTGTCGGCGCGGAAATCGTCGTAGATCAGAACCAGCACCTGCTCCGGCGCGAACACGGCATGGTAGCGGCGCAACTGCTCAACGTAGCGTGTGTAGTTCGAGTAGAGCAGCACCTTCGCCGGGAAGGGCGAATGCTGCGGGACATGTCTGCCCCGGCTGCGCGCGTCCTCGAGTGCGAGCGCCTTGCGCAGACTGTTCTTGGGCTCCACGTGCGTCTCGACGAACTGCATGTGCAGCGAGCGCAGGAAACTCGCCGGCTCGCGCAGAACCGCAACGATACGCGCGTCCGGCTTCGCCGCCGCGATCTCCTCCGCGGCAGTGCTCGAGGCCAGGTAGAAGGGCGAGGCCTCGCCCGCGCGCCGATCCGCCCCGGCAGACGCGAACAGCTCCCGATACTGCGTGAAGGTCTGCGGAAGCCCCGCCTTCGCTCGGTCCGGGCCGCGGTGCATGTCGTCGGCGAAGAAGCGCGGCTCCTTCAGCGCAGGCATATAGATCTGCGGGTGACTGCGCAACATCTCGTAGAGCGCGGTGGTACCTGACTTGGGGTGCCCGACGACGAAGAAGTCGGGCGTGCGATGCAGCGACACCGCGCTCGCCGCCGCTAAGGCGACCGCGGGGCGCACGAGCGCTGACTCAGTCGACGCGGTCATAGCCCCAGAGCGTCACGAGGTCGCGGTCGAGGTACTCGCTGAGCGCCACCACCTCGCCCTTGAAGCGACGGCGCAGCTCGAGCGTGAAGCTCTCCTGCGGCGGGCGCGGCGCGCCGAGCACGACGTGACGGCGCACGGTGGCGAGCGCATGGCGGCGAACCGGGCGCGGTGTGAGCGCCTTCAGCGTGCCCTTGGCGGTGCGCGAGAGGGGTCCGCGCCCGGTGGACACGGTATGCACCAGCTCGTCCAGGCGCTGGGAGCGCACGCGCACCGTCGGGTTGGCCTCCTGCACGGCGATCGGCGCCGCGTCGTCGACGCCGAGGAAACGCAGCACGCGTCGTACCGTCGCGTCGTTCTCGGCGCGGAAGTCGTCGTAGATCAACACCAGCACCTGCTCGGGCGCGAACACGGCGCGGTAGCGCTGCAGTTGCTGCACGTAGCGAACGTGCTCGCCGTAGAGCAGATCCGGCGGTCGCGGTGAGCGGCGCGGAATCCGTCGCCCGCGGCGCCGCGCGGCTTCCAGCGCGAGCGCGCGACGCATGTCCTTGACGGTCTCGACGTGCGACTGCACGAACTGCAGGTGCAACGAATACAGAAAGCTGGCGGGCTCGCGCAGAATCGCGACGATGCGCGCGTCGGGGCGCACCGCGGCGATCTCCGCGGCGGCGGCGCGAGAGAAAAGGTAGGACGGCGAGGCCTCGCCACGCAGCTGGCCGGGCTGTGCGGGAGCGAACAGCGCGAGGTACTCCGCGAGCGTGCCCGGCAGTGGCCCGGCGCGGCGCGGCTGGAAGCGCTGGCGGTTGTCGGTATCGAAGAAGCGCGGCTCCTTGAGCTTGGGCATGTAGATCTGCGGGTGACGGCGCAGCATTTTGTAGAGCGCCGTCGTCCCGCACTTGTGGTGGCCGACGATGTAGAACTCGGGCGCCTCGTCGCGCGCGGTCGCCCGATCCGCGGGCGCCTCGCCCCGCACGGTCGCCCGATCCGCGGGCGCCTCGCCGCGCGCGGTCGCCTGGCCCGCGGGCTCCTGGCCGGCGCGGTCGTCAAGCGTCCTCGACACCGTCATACCCCCAGAGCGTTACGAGGTCCCGATCGAGATACTCGCTGAGCGCCACCACCTCGTTGCGGTAACGGCGACGGAGCTCGTGCATGATGCGCTCCTCGGGCGGCGGTGCATCGGCGAACACCAGTCGGTTCTGCACGCCGCGCAGCGCGCCGCGGCGCAGCTCGCGCGGGGTGATCGCCTTCACCGAACCCTTCACCGCGCGCGAGACGGGGCCATGCCCGACCGCCAGCGCGTGTGTCAGCTCGTGCAGGCGCCGCGAGCGCACGGTAACCGTCGGGTTGGCATCCGTCACGGTGACCGGCAGCGCGTCGTCCACGCCGAGAAAGCGCAGCACGCCGCGCACCGTCGTCTCGTTGTCGGCCCGGAAGTCGTCGTAGATCAACACCAGCACCTGCTCGGGCGCAAAGACCGCGTGAAAGCGCTGCAACTGCTCGACCGTGCGCACGTGGTCGGAGTACATGAGCGCGTTGGGCCAGTAGGTGTTGCGCGGCACGCGCCGACCCTCGCGCCGCTCCTCCTCCAGCGCAAGCGCCGCGCGCAGGTCCGTCTCGATCTCGACGTAGAGCTGCACGAGCTCCAGGTGCAGCGAGCGCAGCAGGCTCACGGGGTCGCGCACGATCGCGACGATGCGCGCGTCGGGGCACACCTCCACGATGCGTTGCGCGGCCGTGCGCGACCACAGGTACCACGGCGACGCGTCGCCGATGCGCTGCTCGGGCGCGGCGTCCTCGAACCACGACAGATACTCCTCGAGCGTCTGCGGCGTCCCCCCCGGTCGCGGCGGATCGCGCAGCGACATCTCGCTTACGAAAAAGCGCGGCTCCTTGCGCGCGGGCAGGTAGATTTCGGGATGGGGGCGCAACATCTCATACAGCGCCGTCGTGCCGCTCTTGGGCTGGCCGGCGATGAAGAAGTCCGGCAGCCGCCGGCGTCCTCTGTCGGCGACCGGCGTACTCGAGTCTCCGGCCGCCGTACCCATATCCTCAGCCGCCCTCCTCGTGGCGACAGCCACCGGCGCGCCGACGTCCTCGCCCGGCGCCAGCCCCAACGCGGTGCGGTAGTAGGCACTGTCGTGGCGCAACCGCGCCATCGTGTCGAACTCCGCGAGGCGCCCATCGAGAATGACCATCACGCGATCGCAGACGTCGAGGGTGGACATGCGATGGGCGATGATGAACAGCGTCAGCTCGCCCTTGAGTGTGAGCAGCGACTCCTGGATCAGCAGCTCCGAGCGCGGGTCGAGCGCGCTGGTGGGCTCGTCGAGCACCAGCACGTGCGGCCGGGCGGCGAGCGCTCGGGCCAGGCAGATGCGCTGCTGCTGGCCGCCGGAGACCGCGTCCGCGCGCGGGCCGACGATGGTGGCGTAGCCCTCGGGCCAGCTGAGGATGTCGTCGTGGATGCGCGCCAGCCGCGCCGCCCGCTCGACCGCCTCGTCGTCGATGCCCCCGCGGAAGTAGCGGATGTTCTCGGCCACCGACGCATGCACGAGGCGCGGTTCCTGCGGAACGTAGGCCACGCGACGGTGCCAATCCTCGCGAGCGATTTCCCCGGCCGGAACGCGGTTGACCAGGTAGCGCCCGTGCTCGGGGGCGCGCAGCTGCAGCAGAATCTGCATCAGCGTGGACTTGCCGGCGCCGGACGGGCCGATGACGCCGACCGCTTCGCCGCCACTCACCTCGAAGCTCACCCGGCGCAGCACCGGTTGACCTGCCCGGTAGGAGAACGAGACATCCTCGAAAGCCAGTCGCTGCACGCTCGTGAGGGGCCGTCTGCCGGTGACGGGCGTGCTCTCGCCGTAGCGCCGCGCGGACTCCTGCAGACGCTCGATGAATGGCAGCGACTGGCGCAGGCTCTGGTAAGCCCCCTGGATCTGCTGGCCGTTGGAGCCGGCCCGCACGAGCAGCAGGATCACGCCGGCCAGCGAGGCCACGTCGCGACTGTTGACCGTGTACAGCGCCGCCAGGCCACCGACGATCAGCAGGTACATGAGACTCTGGTAGAGGTTGGGCACGAGCCGGCCGATCAGCTGCGTGCGGTAGAAGAGACCGCACGCGGTGTCGATCAGCCCGTCCATCCGCCGTCGCTGCGCACCGGCCACCCCGAATACCTGTGTCTCCTCGGAGACGCGCACCGACTCGCCGATCCCGCCCGCGTACTCCATCTGCGCCGCCGAGAGCTGACGCGAGCGGCTCGCCCCCAGGCGGTTGAGCGGTCGCAGCGCGGCAAACAGCGCCAGCGCCGCGACGAGGATCACGCCGGCCGCCACCAGGTTGAGCGCGAGCGCCGAGATCATCAGCACGAGGAACGTGATCGCGGTGCTCAGCAGCGTGGTCGCCTGCAGCGCGCCGAACGTCGCCTGGATCACCTGGCTCGTCATCGTCTCCTGCATGTGCCCCTCGCGATCGCTCGACTGCACCGCCCACGACGCCTGCGTGAAGGCGTGGAAGAGGTCCTTGCGCAGCCGCGCCTGCACATCGGCCGCGATCCGCGCCGGCAGGATCGAGAGCGGGGCTTGCAACGCCAGACGCAGGACGCCGAGGCCGGCCGCGATCACGAACAGCACACCGACCTCGACATGCAGATGAAAGAGGCCGGCGCTGAGCGTCACCTGTTTGTGCTTGTCGACAAGCGTGGCGGCAATCTGGGCGAGCAGCACAAGGATGCCGGCTTCGGCAAAGCCCGAGACCATCGAGCTGAGCGCGAGTGCGGCGACGGCCCGATAGCGATCGCCCAGCAGCGCGTGCACGCGCGCTCGCGACGAGGACATCACGCCACCCTCAGCCAGTACGCGGCGATACCCACCGAGAACCAGAAGAACGGGCCACCGGCGGCGCTGCTCATGAACGAGCCCTCCAGGCCCATCAGCGCGAATGCGACGAACACCGCAAAGATCGCTGCCAGGTCAATGCGCACCTCGGCGTCGGCGACGCGCGGTAGGCGCCGCACCACGAGCACGATCACCTGCAGGGCGAGCGCCACCCACAGAATCAAGCCAGCGACGCCGAGTTCGTCCTCGACGTAGTTGTACTGCGTCTCGGAGCTGACGCCGTGTCCTTCGAGCGCTTCGGTTTGCTTGCCGCCGAAGGTCGAAGCCGAGCCCGCAGTCGCCAGGCCGAAGCCGAATGGGGCGCTGGCGATGTAGCGTGGAATCAGCGCCAGCGACTTTTCCTTGTAGCTGGTCGAGGTCTGCACGACGTTGTGCGGTTCGATGCTTTCGTAGCGCGAGAAGACGTTGGCGCTCTCGGATGAGACGAACAGCGCGCCGAGCGGCAGCGCCAGCGCGGCCAGGGTGAGCACTGCGGCGAGCGGTCTGGCGACCCGCTCGCCGGCGCTCAGCGAGAGCAGCAGAAAGCCGACGACCGCGATCGCAGCGCCGACGACCTGCAACCGGCCGAGACCGGTCGCGATCGCCACCAACGCACCGAGGCTGAACAGGAGCGCGAACCACCGTCGCCGCCCGCGCCACATAGCGAACAAGGCGAGCGTGCACGGCAGCGCGATCACACCGACGCCGCCGCCGAAGCCGCTGTCGGTGCCGAGTGCGGGCGGACGGACGCGCGCCACGCCTTCGCTCAGGTAGCGGCGCGCGGTGAGCCCGGTTTCGCTGACGATGTTGTCTTCGTAGAGCTGGGCATAGCCGGGACCCCAGCTCGCGAGCTGGCCCGGGGTCAGGTGCGTCTGGTAGGCGCTGACCGCACCGTTGACGAGCGCGATCACACCGAGCAGTACGAACAGCTTGCGCAGCCGCTCCTTGGAGCGCATCAAGACATAGCCAAAGAAGAAGAAGGGAACCCACTCGAGGTTCTGCCGGAAGCCGCCGGCGATCTTCAGCAGGCCGTGCGTGCGCGGGTTGAAGGCCTCGATCGCAACGAGCGCCACGAACCCGAGCACCCAGCCCGACAGCGGCGGCAGGCGCAAGCGCTCGCCGCGCCGCGCCAGGCGCACCAGCGCGCCGAGACTGACGGCCGCGATCAGGATGTCGCGCACGCTCGAAGCCGCCTGGCTGGCCGACAGCAGCTTGACCGGGCCGTCGAGCAGTCCGAGATACAGCGCGAGCATCGCCACGCTCACCTCCAGACGGCTGCCGACCGCGAGCGCGACGACGCCGATCGCACCGAGCGCCAGCACGAGCACCAACAGCAGGTCCGGCTTGTGAGTCGCAACGCTGAACGCCAGCGCGAGTGCGAGCGCGAGCGCCATCGCAAACAGCGTCTGCGCCGCCGCGATCACGCGCCGCCGGCGCACGCCGCGATCCAGGCCCCGATCCACGACCGGACCGGGCAGCAGCGCTTCGCTCTCGCTCATCTCCTAGTGAACGTGAGCGGCCCGCGACGCCGACCGTACCCCGAGGAGATGCCGAAGCGCGCCATCTCCTTGTTGGTCACGTCGCTCACGACCGTACCGAGGACCGGCGCGCTGGCGGAGCGCGCCAGCAGCTGCGCGAGGCGCTCCGCGGCGAGGTCCCGCGTGTAGCCGGCGCGCGCGACCAGCACGATCCCGTCGACGACGTTGAGCAGTGGCATCGCGTCGCTGACCTCCAGCGGCGAGGGCGCGTCGATCAGCACGCAGTCGAAGTCCGCTGTGAGCGAGTGCAACAGCTCCGGCACCGCCCTGTTGGCGATCACCGCCGGCGCGTTGGCGGCCGGCGTTGCACTCGCCAGCACCGACACCGACCCGCTCGCCTGCATCCTGGTGGCCGTCGCCAAGCCCGTCGGCGGCGCGCCGGCGCTCATCGCTGGGCGCTCGACCATGAGCGGAGCGGGCGCCGACGCCACGGCGCGCAGTGCTTCGCTCAGCGGAGCACTACCGGCCAGTACATCCGCGAGCCCGTACCCCCTCACGCCCAGCAACTGGGCCTGCGCCGGTCGACGCAGGTCGGCGTCGAGCACCGCGACGCGTTCGCCGGCGTCGCGCTGGACGAGCGCGAGACCGGCCACGAGCTGCGATTTGCCATCGCCGCTCTCGGGGCTCAGAAACAGGATCGAACGCGGCGCGCCAACCTGACCGTTCTGCACGACGCCACCGAGCGCCAATGCCGCACGCAGCCGCCACAGCGGCTCGACGGCGGCCTCGGCAAGAGCGGGACGACCGTCAACGTTCACGATCGGCTGTTTCGCGCGTGGCAACGCTGCGAGCACCTGAGTCCCACACGCGTGCTCGACGTCAGCGAGGCCGTGTAGTCGCCGATCGAGTCGGTCGAGTGCCAGCGCGGCCGCCGCGGCCAGCGCGAGCCCGATCACGAATCCAAAGAGCGCGTTTTTTTTCGGCATCGGCGACAGGAGCGCCGCCGTCTTGGCCGTGGCGGGGTTGATCTGCTGCACGCCGGCGGCGTGCAGCTCCGATTCCAGCTGGCTGAGCTTGCTACTCAGATTGGCGGCCTGGATCACTGCGCTCGCGCTCGTCGAGCTGGCTCCCCTGGCGCCGGCGCCACGGGTTTTGGCCAGCGACTGCGCTTCGATCCGCCGCAGCTGGCGGCGTGTGCCGGCAATCGCGACGTCGAGCGCCCGCAGGTAGGCGGAGCGCTGGCGCCGTATGTAGACCTGCGCATACGCGTTGGCAAGACGCGCCGCAGCCTTGGCGGTGTGCGCTTCGGTCTCGATCGTGACAACGTCGCTGGATGAGCTGACGCTGGTGCGCACCTTGCCGTGCACGGAGTGCCCGTTTGGGCCGCGCAGCAGCGCGTGCACCGCTTCGGTGACGCCCTGCGATGCGATCAGAGTGGCGGCATCGCCGACGACGTGCGTGTCGAGCGCTTTGCTCTGGTTACCACCGAGCAGGCTCTGTTCTTCGACGCCACTGGCAAGGTTCAGCTCGGTGGTCGCCGAGAACACCGTCGGTTGGCGCTTGTAGTGGAGATAAGTGGCGCCGGCGACCACGATCGCCACCGCGACGATCAGCCACTTGCGCTTCCACAGGGGAGCGAAGATGGCGGCTGCGTCGGTCGTATCGCTCATTGGATTGAAGTCGTCCCTGCGGCGCGTGCCGGAATACGCAACGGTGCCCAAGGCTGTGCGGGAGGGCAAAAGCATCCGGGATCGCTGGGCGCAATATGTAAAACGTTTGTAATCACATCTTCGTCCCGGCACCGGGCGTCTGTGAGGATGCGTGCCATGAACGGAAGAGGATGTCGATTGCTTGCGGTCAGCCACCCCGCGGTGGTCGACGTCAATCAGGAGGTCTACCGCGAGCTGGCCAGGCGCGACTGGGATGTGACGATCGTCGTGCCTCGCCGCTGGGAGCACTCCTACGCCAAGACGCCGGTGGCCCCGCGCGCGCTGGCCGGGCTGGAGAGCGCGCTGCGGCCGGTGCCCGTGGCATTTCGGGGACGACCGCAGCGACACGTCTATCTGACCAGCGCGCGCTCGCTCAGCCGGCGGTTGCGTCCGGACGTCGCGTTCGTAGAGGCCGAGGCCTACGCGCTGGCGGCGACGCAGTGGGCTCGTGCGCTCGCCCGCGCGGGGGTCCCGTTCGGCGTCCAGTGCTACGAGAACATCGACCGCCCGCTGCCGGCCCCGGTGCAGCGGCTGCGCGCGCGCGTGCTGCGGGACGCCACGTTCGTCGCCGCCCGCTCCGACAGCGCGGCGCGGCTTGCACGGGCGTGGGGAGCACGGGGCGAAATCGGGCTTGCACCGCCCGCCGTGCCGGCCTGGGAGTCGCTCGCAGACGGGAACCGCTCGGCCGCGTTCACAATCGGCTACGCCGGCCGGCTGGTCGAGAGCAAGGGCCTGATTGACCTGCTCGAGGCGGTGCGTACGCTGGATGCGCCTGTGCAGCTCGTACTTGTCGGCAACGGCGAGCTGCGCGAGCACCTGGATGGTCAGCCGATCCCCGGGTCGCGGGTGCGAGTGCTCGCGGGCTTTGCACACGACCAGATGGCGTCGGCGTACTGCCAGTTTGATGTCCTCGTGCTGCCCTCGCGTACGACCTCGACCTGGAAGGAGCAGTTCGGCCGGGTGATCGTCGAGGCGCTCTGGTGCGGCGTTCCGGTGGTCGGCTCGGACTCGGGCGAGATCCCGTGGCTGATCGAGCTGACCGGCGGCGGGCGCGTGTTCCCCGAGGGCGACTGCGCCGCGCTGGCCGGCCAACTTCGAGCGCTGCGCGAGACGCCCGCACTGCGTGCCGAGCTGGCTCGCCGCGGCCGCGCAGCCGTCGAGCGGCTGTTCTCGGTGCCGGCGGCAACCGATGCGTTCGAACAGCTACTGCTGGCCGCCGCCCCGCCCCGGCAAAGGGCGCAACGGGCGGAAGCCTGACTCGGCTCCCGCCCCAGAGCGCGCTATCCGGCGACTGCCGCCCTACCTGAAGCCGATGTTGCCGGCAACCAGTTCCTCTTCGAGCTGGCCACGGTAGATACCGCTTTTGGCTTCGGTTTTCGTGGCGCCTTCTTCGAAGCCGCCTTCACCGAGGCACTGCCCTTCTTCGTAGCTCCACTGCATCGTCGTGAAATCGTTGGAGATGATGAGCTTGTTCTTGAGGAGACTGGGAAACTGCTTGATTTTCTTTGCTTCGACCGGAACTTCGTTATTCGAGTAGCTCACAGCCGAGAACGTTTCTTCGGGCTTGACCAATGCCTTCGTGGGAACCGTTTGCGCCGGCCAGTTGATCTTGCAGAGCTTGCCGCCGATCTTGAAGCTGGCGGCGCCGGAGCCCAGTTCGACTTCCGATTCGGTTTCACCCGAGCCAAAGGCGGCGAAGCCGTTGACGTGATACACGAACTTCAACGGTTCCGATTTATTGGTTTCCGGATTCACGTTGAAGTTGGTGGAGATACCCGCCTTGAACTGCCCGGCGCTCACCTGCGTGAGGCATTTCGAGAACTTGACCTCGGTCACGAACGTCGGCGACGTAGCCCAAGACACGGCGCCTTCGTTGATGGTTTGACCAGCGGTCTGCGCGGCGCAATAGATGTGGAACGCGCCGAAGACCAATTCCTGGTTGAGTTTTTCTCTCCCGAGCATCGTTTCGCCGATACCGATTCCTTTGATCTTGCCCGGTTCGGCTTCCGAGAGCGGCTTGGGCAAGCGGCTCGCGAAGAATTCATGTGCCATCGCCGGTGCCGCGCCGGTACACAGCACGAAGGCCATCCCGGCCGACGCTGCGATTATTTTGAAGCGTCTCATATTATATGAGTCTCCCTTTCCCAGCTTTCTTGTTATCCAAATAGCAACCACTCGTTATCCAACGAGCGGCCCACCCTCGAGGAGCAGCCATTCCATTCGGCACGCGCGTGCCGATGCGACGACCGCGCGCGAGGCTATCACAAGCGCCACCCGAAAAATCACTCACCGGAATTTGTGTGAAAAATTGGTGAACATCAGGCCGTCGCCGCGTGCAGCGGACCTCCGCCTACCGATAACATCGCCGGGCATGCACGTTGGGCGGACACGGGGGAGCGTCAGGGAATCGTGAGGACCGACCGCGCGATCGTGCTGGGCGCACCGCGATCGGGAACGACATTCCTGATGGGCTTCCTCGACGCACATCGGCGGGCGGAGTGCGTCTCGGGCAATCTGCTGCCGGTCGGCATCGCACATCTCGCCGCCCAGCCACTCTCGGACGACGTGCAGGCGGCGCTGCGGCGCAGCTTTAGGCGCGCACTGGTCGACTACCTCGACTCCGGTGCCTACAACTCGCGCACCGCCGCGTTGCGCAAGTGGTGGGCGGCCGGCCACCGGCCCGGGGACCTGCGCCACGCCGCGAATGGTCGGCGCCGCGAGGATCTACTCGTCTACAAGGAGCCGTTCCTCGCGTTCGCCCCGGAATTGGCATATGACGCGCTGCCCGACGCGCGACTGATCTGGATTCATCGCGACGGGCGCGACGTCGCCGACTCGCTCGTGCGCAGCTATGACGTTCTCAGCGACGCCAAGCTCGCCAACCTGGAGTCCAACGAGGTGATGATGGGCGAACCGGCCGGCGCGTGCTTCTTGCCCTGGTGGGTGACCGAGCAGGATGCGACGGAGTTCTTCGCGGCGACCCCCTACGTGCGCGCGATCTGGATGTGGCGCGAGATGACCACGCGCTGCCTCGCACTCGCGGAGCGTCCGGACGTGCTCGCCTCGGGCCGCATCCTGCGCGTGCGCTACGAGCAGTTGATGAGCGACCCACTCGGCCAGGGCGAGGCGATCCTGAGTCATCTCGGTCTCGCGCCTACGCGGACCGTGCGCAAGCGTCTGCAGGCCGCGCACACGCGTTCGATCGCAATCCACGCGCGCCGCCCAGGAGACGAGCTCGCCGCGGCCGAAGAGCGCGCGGGCGCGGAGCTGGCAGCGCTCGACTATCCCGTCGACGAGTCGGCAGCCGCGACGGCGGAGCTCCGAACCGCCTGAGTGGCCGGGGGCCTTGCGCCGGCGATGGTCTCGTACAGCTCGTGATGCGCGTCGACCATCGCCTCCCAGCTGAAACGCAGCGCCGCCGCGCGTGCCGCGCTGCCGAGACGCTCGCGCAGCGCAGGATCGGCCGCCAGCTCGTTCAGACGTGCGGCGATCGTCTCCGCGCTGCGATCGATCAGAAAGCCACTCTCGCCGTCGCCGATCAGCTCACGCACGCCGCTCACCGGCGTCGCGAGCACCGGCAGGCCACTCGCCGCGGCCTCGAACGCGACCAGCGAAAAGGTCTCGTAACTGGAGGGCAGCACGAACGCATCGGCGAGCGCGTAGACGACCTGCACATCTCCCACGACCCCCAACCAGTGCACCCGCCCGGCAACGCCGAGGCGCTCGGCCAGGGCCTGGAAGCGCGCACGATCGCCCTCGCCGGCGACCGCGAGCTCCCAGTCGGGGGCCCGCGCGAGCGCTGCGATCGCGAGCTCGAGGCCCTTGTGCCCCCAGTCGCGCGCGACGAACGCCGCGACGAGTCGGCGCTGGTCGATCCCGAGCTGTGCCCGTCGCGTGCGCGCCTGGCGAGCGTGCGCATCCGGTGCAAAGGCGCGCGCGTTCACCCCGTTGTGAATCGTCAGCACGCGTTTGCGCGCGGCGCGATGGTGCGCGCGCATCTCGTCGGCCACGCCGTTTGAGACGCACACGATGCGCGCACTGCGGTTGCACGCGACACACAGGCGCTCGGCCGTGCGCTTAATCGCGCCGAGCAGCGCGACGTAGGCGCGAAACGGGGCCGTCCCGCGCCGCGGCGCGGCGCGGTAGACCTGGTGGCAGCAATGGATCGCGATGACGTCGAGGCGGTTACAGACGATTGCGCCGGTGGCCTGCACGATGCCGCGGCGGTGGCGGCGAACCGCGAGCGTGCCGACGAGCGCGAACGCCGGATAGCCAAGCAGGAAGGGACGGCGCGGGGTGCGGACACGATGAAAGCGCACACCGGCCTCCGCTGGCAGCACGCAGGTCCAGGCGATCACCGTCACCGGGTGGCCCAGCCGCCGCAACCCGAGCGCCAGCTCGCCGAGCTGGCGCTCCATCCCCCCCACCGAGCCGACGTCGTGAGCGACGATCGTCACCTCGCAGGGCTGATCGATGTCGTCAGCCAGCAAGCGCCTGGAGGTTGTCGAAGAAGCGCCCGCGCAGCGCCACGTCGGTGAACTCCGCGGCGTAGCGCTCGCAGCCCGCCTGCCCGACCTGCCGGCGCAGCTCTGGAGCGCTGAGCAGCACTTCGAGCGCGTCGGCCAGCGCCGCGGGCTCGCCGGAGCGTGCCAGCACGCCGGTGCGCCGGTCGGCGATGAACTCCGAGGGTCCGCCCGCATCGACCGCGACGACCGGCACCGCGCGAGCCATGCCCTCCAGCAACACGATCCCAAACGGCTCGGGGTCCGAGGCGTTGACGAGGATGTCCATCCGCTCGATGTAGGGACCCGCGTCGGGCACCTGACCGGTGAATGTCACGGCGTCGGCGAGCCCCAGCCGACCGGCGATCGCCGGCAGCGACGCGGCGTACTCCGCGGAGCGCTCGTACGCATCCCCCCCCACGACCAGCAGCTGGATCTCGTGCCCCCGCTCGCGCAGCAGCGCCTGGGCCTGGAGCATCCGATCCTGACCCTTCCAGGGCTGCAGCCGGCCGACGATGCCGACCACGGGGACGCCGGCCGGGAGCGAGAGTGCGGGTGTGGGAGCGTGGCCGTTACTGGCAGGGGCAGGCGCGCCCGCCGCGACGACGAACGTCTTGCGCGCCGGTCGCAGCCGTCGCTGCGCGGTGGCCGCCGTGTGCGAGTAGCAGCCGATCGCGCGCGCCGGCAGCAGTGTCGCGTAGCGGTCCAGCCAGAAGCCGTCGGGAATCCCCTGCTGCCACCAGACGACGCGGCCCGGGATGCCGGCGAGCATCGCGGCGGGCGCACCGTAGAGCTGCGTCTTGGCCGCCCAGTTGAGCACCAGATTAGGCTTACGCCTGCGCAACAAAGCCGCCAGCCGGAGCACGGTGGCAGCCCAGCGATGGCCTTCGCGCAGGTGCCCCGCCGGTATCACCTCGACGCGAAACCCCGCCGCGCGTAGCTCGGCCGCCCAGGGTCCGTCTTCGAAGAACACCGGCTCAACCTCGTGTCCACTCGCCGGCACGCCGTCGAGCACCGCCTGCAGCATCGCCTCCGCGCCGCCGAGACGTTCCCCCCACGGCAGTGTCACCACGATCCGCATCGGCTTACTCGGCGATCGGGCAGCGTGCGTCGCTGTGGCCGCCTGCGCTCACGCCGGGAGCTTACCGGCAGTTCTCGGCACCGCGAGCGCCGCCTCGCAACATCTTTACATTCGCGCTGCACAGCGAGGGGTACTTTGCCCTCACAACACGGCGACGCGACCACGGCATGCGCCGCCGACGGATCGCCGGGAGCACGCGCTTGAACCCCTTGACGCCCCTTTCACCGTCACCGACCAGGGGACGATTCGCGAGCCAGACGTTATCCAATTCTTCACCGGCGGGGCTGGTAAATCACCCACTGACGATGAGCCCCGCGTCGGGAGCCGTGAGCCTGGTACACGACTATCTGCTCGTGATGCGCGGCGCCGAGCGAACGTTTGCGGCGCTCGCCGAGCTTTACGCGGACGCGCCGATCTTCACACTGCTCTACGACGAGCTGCGCACCGACCACCGTTTTGCGGGACGCTCGATCACGACCTCTCCGTTGCAGAAACTGGGAGTAGGACAGTCGAACTTCCGGCGTCTGCTGCCGCTATACCCGTCTGCCGCCGAACGGTTGAGACTGCCCGACTGCGAGGCGGTGGTCAGCAGCAGCAGCGCCTTCGCGCATGGAGTGAGCGTTCCCGAGGGCACGGCGCACATCTGTTACTGCTACACGCCGTTTCGCTACGCGTGGTACGAGGAGGCGTGCGCGGTTGGCGAGGTCCCCGGGCCATTGCGACCGCTGCTGCGCCGGCAGCTGCGACGCATCCGCCGGTGGGACCTCGCGGCGAGCGAACGCGTCGACTCTTACGTCGCAATTTCACAGTTGAGCCGCGAGCGCATCAAGCGCTACTACGGCCGCGACGCTCCGGTGATTCATCCGCCGGTCGAGACCCACCGCTTCGCGCCGGGAACGCCCGGCGACTCGCTGCTGGTCGTCTCGGAGTTCGTGCGCCACAAGCGCCTGGACATCGCACTGGAGGCGGCGCGCCGGGCGCGCGTCCCGATCCGCGTCGTCGGCTGGGGTCCGGACGCGCTCGCGTTGAAAGAGGCATACCCGCACGCCGAGTTCGTCGGACGCGCCAGCGACGAGGAGCTGGTCGAGCTGTACGCGAGCGCGCGCGCGGTAGTCGTGCCGAGCGTCGAGGAGTTCGGCATCACAGCCGTAGAGGCGCAGGCCGCGGGGCGACCGGTGATCGCACCGGCCGCCGGTGGGACACTCGAGACGGTGCTCGACGGGCAGACCGGGTGGTTGGCGCGAGCCGACGACGCGGAGTCCTTCGCCCAGGCGATCGCGAGGCTCGACGCGCTCGAGTTCGACCCGGCCAGCGCGGTCGCGAACGCCGGGCGCTTCTCGGTGGCGACCTTCCAGCGCCGTCTGGGCGCGCATGTGACGCGGATCGTCCGTGGCGAACCCGAGCACCCGCCGCAGGTCGCGCAAGGGTTCTCAAGCGCGCGGCCCGCGGCCCTTCGCCACGGTGAGAACCTGGTGGTAGCTCAGCGCGCCTAGGCCGAGCCGCAGCAGCACGTCGTCCGCGGCGCCAATGGCGCGCGAGGCCGCCGGCCGGCGGTAGCGCAGCACGTTGCGGTCGAAGATGCGCAGGAAGCGCATCTCGCCGACGCTGCGCTTGACCGGACCGATGCCGGCTTCGAGCACCCGCAGGTCGGCGCGCGTCAGCGGTCGCTCGTCCTCCGACCCGTAGCTGGCCACACCCGCCCGGCCCGCCAGCGCCCGGCGCGAAAGGTTGAGCAGTGGATTGAGACCCATCGTCTCGACGAACGCGCCCCGGCCCCCCGGCACGAGCACCTCGGCGAAGACCGGTGCGATCGCTCGCAGGTCGACGTGGTGCAGCGCGTAGTGACCAACGATCGCGTCGAAGCTCTCCGGGGCGAACGTCGCCGCGCTCAGCTCGCCGGCGATGAAGTCGATCGTCAATCCCAGCCTGGCGGCGAGAGCGCGCGCCTGCTCAATCGACGTAGGGCTGATATCGAGCGCCGTCACGATCGCGCCCCGGCTTGCGAGCAACGCCGCCGTCACTCCCCCGCCACACGCGAAATCGAGCACGCGCCGTCCGGCGAGTGGCTCGACCGCGTCGAGCATCGCCGCCGTGTTCTGGTCTGGGCCGGCTTCGTATCGACGCAAGCAGCCCTCCAGGCGCGGGGCGTGCTCGTCCCAGAAGAGCTGCTCGCGCTCACCTTGGGAGGAGACCGCCGACGTCACAGACCACGACGACCGAGTACGTGCGGGACGGTGCGCATCAGGATCTCGATGTCCTTCCACAGCGACCAGTTGGCGACGTAGAGATAGTCGATCGCGACCATCTCGCCGAGCGGCACGCGAGCCGGTCCGAGAATCTGCCAGGGCCCGGTCATGCCGGGCAGTAACTCGAGCCGACGCCGATGGCGCCCCGCAATCCGCTCATCCTCGTCGATCACCAGCGGTCGCGGGCCCACCAGGCTCATCTCGCCTTTGAGGATGTTCAGCAGCTGTGGCAGCTCGTCGAGCGCACTACGCCGCAGGAATCTCCCGACCCGCGTCACGCGCGGATCGTCGGCGATCTTAAAGAGCCCACCCTGCGCCTCGTTGCGATGACGCAGCGCGTCCTTCAACGCGTCGGCCTGCGGAACCATCGTGCGAAACTTCAGCATCTGAAAGCGCCGCCCGTGGCGCCCGACGCGGCTCTGGCGAAAGAACACGGGTCCGCGGCTGTCGAGCTTGATCGCAAGCGCGATCACGAGCACGAGCGGCGCGACGGCGAACAGGCCAACCAGCACGGCGAGTAGATCGAAGCTCCGCTTCAATGCCATCGAGCGTCGCCGGGTCTCGGCCGGTGGCGCCACCACCGCGATCGACCCATCCGCCACGGCCGCCAGAGCGCGTGCGCCGCTCGCCTGCCAACGCCCCGACAACTGCTCAACGCGGGCTTCCGTCTTGATCCCCGCACTCATTTTGCGGTCTCTCGCTGTTCGAGATTCCTCGCCATCGACATCGCGCAGACTTTCAGCTCGCGATCGAACAGATGTCGAGATTCCGTGATTAAGCTCGCCCGGCGTCGGACGACGCCTCCTGCGACAGGCGGGGCCGCCCCATCCCCGACATGGGACCGGGCCGCCCCATCCCTGGGGCGGCCCGATCCTCCACCGCATTCTAACTAGCGGTCACCACAACCTGTGACCATCCTGCATTTCTCTAGCGCTTGTAGAGCCCTTTCGAGCCCGGCGCATTGAGGGTTTCGCATTCTTTCAGCGATTTGTAGAAAAGCGTCCCCGTGCCTTCAGTGGTTTCCTTTTTGCACGTGAATTTCACGCCGGAGACGTTGTAGCCGATTTCCTTGATGCCGGTTTCGACCTCTTTCAGCAGCGAGGAAGGCAGCTTTTCGTACTCGTGGTTTTCGCCGATGACCTTGCCGCCGCCTTCGGTTTTGGTGTTGACCTCGTACAGCAGGTAGCTCTCGGCCGTGGTGGCCTGAGCCTCGGTCGGCGAGGCGCCGATGCCGCCTTTTTCGTCGTGGTACTTGCCGTACTGACGGAACGCGAGATCGTACGTCAGCCCGCAGAGAGCATAGTCGGCCTCGTTTAGCTGCGCCTGCGCAGGAGCCCAAACTTCACGCGTGCTCGCCGGCGGGAACGGTTCTTCGCCGTTGGTGTAAACCGTCTTCGAGCAGTTTGCGTTACCTGCTACTTCCGTGTCCTTCTTGTCGGCCGGATCGGAGTACAGCACCGGAGCTGCGGTTTTTCTCTCCAGCAGCGGCCAGAATTTGTTCTGTTTTTCGCCGCCAAAGAGGGCTTTCTTGTCGAAGGAGCCGTTTTTGAACGTGTCGCCGAGATCGGCGTAGCCGATGCTACCCGGGGTCGCGGCTACATCTGCAACCAGCGCCGGACCACCGGTTTCCGTCGGGCGGGACACATGAGCTGCTTCGGGCCATTCGACGTTGTTGCTGCCCGACGCGGCTTCCTTCCAGGTGAGTTCGGTGCCTGGTTTCTCAACCCACTTTTTTTCCGCCTGCTTGTTTTCTTCGCCGGCGCTGTTCAGGCGGTTCGAGGAGGCAAGGAATTCCTTGAAAATGTGCGTCGTGCCGGATTTGTCCTTGCGGACGATCACGTTGATCGTCGTTTCCGGGGTGCAGGTCTTGCCTTTTTCGGCAGTCAGTTTGTCGCCGCCGTCCGTGATCTGGCTCCATTTGGTGAGTTCGCCGCGGAAGATCTTTTCAACCGTGGTGTCATTCAGCACCAGACGACCCGGCTTGACGGTTTTTTCGCCTTCTTTGTATTCGGCGCTCGCGACGCAGCCTTCCGGCAGGTGGATCGGGATCGCGACGGCTCCCTGGAGCACCGGGATCGTCTCGAGCGAGCGTTCTTCAGCCCCGGACGCATACGATTCGATTTCGTTTTTCTGCGTTTCGCTGGGAGCTTCGTCGGTACCACAGTAGGTGTAGCGGTCGAACTTCGCGACGGTCACGCCAGAGCCAAACGCCTTCAGGCAGGCGCCGCTGCCGCGATCTTCTTCTTCTTTCTGCAGGTATTCGACGGTCGGCTTGCCGCCCGTGCCCTGCGAGCCGTTACACCCGGTCGTGTTCGCCGTGCTGTGGAAGCCGGGGTTCCAGATTTCGTCCTGCGGGATCGCGCCCTGGAACGTCGAGCCTCGCCCGAGGATGCTTGCGCCTTCGCACTGCAACAGGAGTTCGGCGTGAGCCGCTCCCGGCACGGCGAGCGTGGCCGCTGTCGCAGCCACCGGGACGCACATCGCGATCAGGCGACGTGCCCATTTAACACGCATCGTGTTGATACCTCCAGAGTGGTTGTCGGTGACCTACCGGGGACTCAAACAGGCCCCCCTCGACGCTAATGATTGTCGGCCGAGGTCTTTACGACGTTGCCGATCTGTATCGGCGCTGTTATCAGGGTGTGACCTATCGGACGCGACGTCAGTGTTTGCGGCGTCAGTGCTTGCGATGATGCTTTGACTTGGCGGCCACTCGCAGCGTAATCGTGGTCTGCGTCGTATGACTTGCGCCCGACGGATCGCGCGCGAGCACCGTCGCCTGCACCCGCAGCGTGTGTTCGCGTGCGAGCAGGGCACGCCCTGCCGCAGACAGATGCAGCGTCACGGTGCCGGCCTGGCCACCCGCAACCGTGAATGAGCCGCTGGCGAGCGTGAGCACGGTCTTGTGCTTGCCCTTGTGGTGCTTCGCCGCACGAGCGGCGACCGCGCCGTCGGTGCGCAGTGTCACCGTTCCCGAGCAGCTGCTGTCACCCGCTGGGCAGGCGACCTTCAGGGCCACCGCGCCGGAGGATGCGACGCTGACCGAGTTGCTCGCGATCGAGGCTTCGGGGGTGCTTTCGGGCGCTTTGCTCGACGACCCGGTGCTGCCACCCTGGTTGTTGCCGCCGCCGCTGTTGTTCCCGCCGCCGCCGTTGCCGCCTCCCCCCCCTCCGCCGCCACTGGTGCCGCCACCCACCGAGATCGTCTCGGTCGTTTCACCGACGATACCGCGGGCGTCGGTGACCTTCAGCGTCACCGAGGGAGCGCCTTCGGCTGTGTAGGTATGTTCTTCGGCGAAGCTCGTCGAAGTCGTTTCGCCGGACTTTTCCTGGCCGTCGCCGAAGGTCCATACGTATTTGAGGTGCGGCGCTTCCGTTTCGTGCGGGTCGCTGACGACCGCTTCGAAGCGTACGGGCGTACCGACTGTTGCCGTCGCGGGATGGCTGAATTCGACGGAGAGCGGCGTGGCGCTGACCTCAACTTCGCGTTTGACCTCGACTGCCTGGTCTGCAAGGTCATCGGTTCCGACGATCTCTCTGACTTCATACTTTCCTGCGTGCGCAAATTTATGCGTGAGCGTAGTCATTCCGAACTCGTAACCTAGTTCTTCGGTGGGTTCTTCTTCACCGGTTGTAAGATTCTTGAACTTCCACTGCACAGACTCGGCATTGCCTCCATTGACCGTTGAGGACAGCGTAACTGCTTCTTCAAGCGGCACGGGCGAGATTTCGACTTCCTGACCCTGACTGTTCTTGGCCTTGATGCTTGGAACAGTCACTTCAACATGCGGGCAACCGGAGCCTCCGGGGCCAAAGCCAAAGATCGCCACACCGTTTGAACCCTTGCCACCAGCGCTTTCATGAGGATCGAATACGAAGACATCTTCCTTTGCGCCAGCGATCGGTAGCGATGTATTGCCGAGCGAAAGCAGGGCACATTTTTCACCGCTGGCTTCAGCCTGGCCGCCGGTCCAGCCCAACTCTCGAGCTTCAGGTTTTCCGCCACGTTCACTATAAGCCAGCACTAGAACTCCTGCGTTTGAGAGTGGCTTTGGCTGGGTACTCGTCAGAACTCCGGCAGAGAGGTAGATCTTTCCTTCTCCTTCGGCGCTTCCCGGCACAAAAGACATGCTTCCGCCCTGGAGCCTGGCGCCAGGTTCACGTGTACTCGGGAACTCGACGACTTTTTGTTCGGACCCCAGTTCTTCGTCGGCTCCGCTCGGGACAAGACGTTTTGGGCTCGTTTCAAACTGTTTTATCGGCGTTTTAACGAATTCATTCTTTTTTTCTGCCGGAATTTCCCAGATTTCTCCACTACGCTCGACATATACCTTCCCTTCCGTGGCGCCTTTGAGTCCAGGGACTACGATCGGCGAGAACGGCTGGCCTTCTTCTCCACACGCTGGTTCTGTCAAGGCGTTAGCTCCATCGAGACAGTTTTCGACATCTACATAACGTGGACCGAGCACCGCGCCGTGAGCACCTTCGGGCTGTATTCGCTGCACCGCTGCGCGCAGTTCGGGTTCTGAGCTGGCTTCTGTTTGCAAATCCATCTGCCCTGCAATCACGACTTCTCCGTTGGTCGGATCGACAGTCAAACCGTGCGGTTCCAAGAGTGCGACCCTTGCCGTTTTCGATTCCCCTTTGAGCTTGAGCAGAAGGCCTTCCGCTTCAGTGCCGGAGGCTGGTTCCAGCTTGTGTTCGCCGTTCTCTACTTCGGTCGAGAATGCGTACAGATATTCGGCGGCTGTCGTTTGAGAGTCGAACAGCGGCACTTCTTCTTCTTCTTCGCGCTGGACGTCGACCAATAGATAGATGCGCTTCTTTGCGGGATCCACGGCGATACCCTCGAGCGCTTCGGTGCTAAGCAGTTCGGAGTTCGGATGAACTTTGATCTGTATTTCTGCGAGCTGTTGCCCCGTCGAGCTGAACTTCTGGACGCGATAGAAGTGCAGTTCGGCGGCGCCTTCGATCTTCGTGACTTCATCGGCTACGTAGAAGCTGCCGTCCGTTGGATCGACACCAAAGGCATGTGGCTTGACTTTGCTTTCAGCCACTTTCCCCGTCAAATCCACCGGACTCGTACTCAGTTCGCCGAATTCGGCGCGCGCGACACCGGCGCCCGCCGTGAGCATGACGATGAGGCCAACAAGCGCGGGCAGGAGACGGCGAAGGCTGGTCGGGCTGGGCACGATCGGTAGCTCCATTCGGGTGGTTCGGGGGCTGGAGTTTTCACGGTCGGTGCGGTTGCGACCCGTGTCGGGGCGCAGCACGACCAGGGTCCCGCCTTTTGGCGCGCGGACCGAACTGCAGAGTGACGGCAACGCGCGCAGATGTTGTTGCGAATCGGTGAACCGATGACGAGGTGGGTCTCACTCAGCGGACTTTCCAGCGATTCGGGCGGCGCGCGGTGTGGTCCGCTTGCGCGAGGCGCCGCTGCGACTGCGCGCCGGCGAGCGTCGCGGGGGCGACACGGACGGCGCGCCGGTCGCGGCGCGGTCGGCGCCGCGCGGAGGCACCCGCGAACGCCGCCAACGCGACGATGCCGAGCACGTAGAGCGGCGTCGGCTGCTGTTCGGAGCTGCGGTAGGCGAGCGCCTGGTTGCTGACCGACTCGGTCGCCTCCTCCTCCTCCTCTTCCTTCTGGGCGGCCTCCACGGGCGAGGTGACGGCCGAGGTGCCGCTCGGCGGCGTGGGATTGGCCGCGGGGGGCAGCGGCGGCGGGACGAACACCGCGAGGGCGAGTGGCGTGGCCAGCGGCGTGAAGAACGATACGGGCGGCGCGGGGCGCGCGGGCACGACGTGTACGAGCGGCGGCGCCACCAGCGGTAGGGGCGGAGGTGGGACGGGCGGCAGCACCGCGGGCGCGGGCGAGGCCGCGGCGGGCGCCGGCGCCGGCGCGGGCGGTGGCGGTGCGGCTACCGTGACCTGGCTGGCCTTGACTTCTTTGAGCGGGACGGTCCCGCACGGCTCGCGAACGCTGCCCGCCTGCACCGTTACGGGCAGCGAGGCGGCGAGCCCGCCGGCGCTGATCGTGACGGTCGTGGTGCCCGCGTTGTAGGCGCAGAGCAGCCCCGATTTGGATTCTTCGAGGCCTGTTTCGGGGTTGACGGCTTCACGCACCGGTTCGCCGCTGGCGCTCTCGAGCACCGCGTGCGGGTCGGTGGAGATCAGGTTTGGCTTGACGAAACCGCCGACGTCCGAACGTGAGGAGCTGAAGGAGTATTCGGGCAGCAGCGCCGTCGCGCAGCCGCTGCCCACGCAGTTGGAGGGGATCGGAATGTAGGGGTCGACTTCCGGTTCCTGCTGCCCGTCGCCACGCGCGCGGCTGCCCGCGCGGGGACGGCGCGCAAGCGCCTCGAACAGCGCCGGCTCGCTGCGGCGCAGGAGGATGCCATCCTTGGCTTCCAGCGCGAGTTCGGCGATGTTCGGGATCAGGCGCACGCCGACTTTCGCGCGATTGTTGGCGGCGTAGCTCTTTTCGGCGTCGTAGGCGGCGAGGTTGACTTCGCCGAGCAGAAAGCCGCTCGCGCCGTGGAAGTCGCCGCTCTCCTCGTCGAAGACGTTCACATAGCCGAGCGTGCCCGAGCCGAACGTCGGAATCGATTCCCTTCCGACCTGCAGCGGCTTGGTGAGGTTTTCTTCGGGGGCGTCGTAGAAGTAGGCAGAGGCCGAGGCGGTGTTGTTCACGAGGACCTTGGCGACTTCCTGCGCCTGCACGTCGCCGGCGGCGATCTGCGCGTTCAGGTCGGCGTTGCCGAGAACGATCGCCGGCTCGCGGTGTTCCTTCGCGCTCTGCAACTGGCGCGCGAGCCACCCGAGCTGGGCGCTGTCGACGTCGCGGGTGTCGTCGAGCACGATCGCGCGCACCGGGCCGGCCGACCCGGAGGCTTCCAGCGCGTAGTAGCCGCCCTCGCAGCCGACTTCTGCCCAGCAGCTTTGATCGCCGCGTTCGCGCGGGCTGCCTTCGGGGGGCACGGCGATGCCCGAGGGGCTCGCCTGTTCGCCGAGCGGCGCCGGCAGCGCCGCGAAGGCCTGCTCGAACGCGGCCTCGCTGCCCTGCGCTTCGGGGCGCGCATCGAGATCCTGCGGCGAGGGCGCGACGTACGCGGGCAGGCCGGAGGCGAGGATCGCGGCGTACTTGGCGAATTCGCGTTCGAAGGGGACCGCGGGTTTGCTCAGGCCGCTGACCTGGTCGTCGGATAGACGCGGTCCGGTGTAGAGGAAGGCGCGCACGCCGATCTGGCGCGCACGCGCGAGCGCGGCGGTCAGCCACACGTCGGGGCCGATGCCCGACAGCGCGCGGTCGTCGCAGACGGCGGCGCACTGCGCGCCACCGCCGATCGCAAATGTCGCCTCACCGGTGCGGATCGGGACGGGCGCACTGCCGAGGCCGAGCGGCGCGACGGCCCCCGCCGGATAGCGCTCGACCGAGGAGGTGTCGAGCTTGGTGTTTTCGTGGATTTCGCCGCCCACGGCCCAGCCTTCGTTTCCCTCGGGCGCGGCCAGGACCGCGAGCACCGGTTCGGGTCGGTAGGGCAGGTCGTAGAAGACGTAACCGCCTTCCGGTTCGGCGGCGGGGTCCAGTTCGTGCGTGACGTCGCTCCAGCCGGTCGCGGTCTGGCGCAGTACGCCATCGGTCGGGCCGCTCTCGCCGATCGGGTACGCGCCGATCAGGTTCGGGGGAAATCCGGCCGGCGCCGGCGGTTCGTTTTCGTTGCGGTAGTTTTCGGTGGAGCCGCCGCTGGTCACGATCGCGCGCAGCGCGGAGCCTTCGCGGAACAGCGACAGCGAGCCCGCGGTCGCACCGGTGAGCGGCTCGGGCGTAGCCTGCCACGGGGCGCTCGCCGATTCGCGCTCGAAGACGCGCGTGCCTTCCGGTCCGACGGTCGAGAACGCGGCGCCGCCGTCGGGCAGGCCGGCGACGGCGAGCGGGGCGTTGGCGCCGAGCAGCGCGGCGGCGCCCTGGTCGACCTGCCAGCCCGAGCCGGTTTCGATCAAGAGGCCGCCGACGTATTCGTCGTGTTCGATGCTCACGAGCTTGCGGTAGGCGACGATCGCCTCCGAGCCGGCGAACGCGATCGAGGTGAAGCTCGCGCCCGCCGCCTGCGGGGGCAGCGTCGGTTCCTGTGTCCAGGTCTTGCCGTAGCGCAGCAGCACGCCGCCCGTTCCCACTTCGGTCGAGCCGACGGCGTAGCCGCGCGTCGGGTCGCTGGGATCGAAGGCGATCCCAAGCAGGTTCGCGCGAAAGTTCGCCGGGGTGGCGGGATCGTGTTCCCAGAGGCCGGTCTCGCCGCGCCACCGCCACATCTGCCCGTTGTCGCCGACCGCGTAGGCGCGCTGCGGCGTGGGCCACGCGACGGCGCGCAGACGCGGCGTTTCGATGTTCTCCCCGGGCCCGAAGAGGCTTTCGGGCAGCCATCCCGCGCCGGGCTTGAAGCGCGCGACCTCGCCCTGGTCGCCGACGGCGAGCGCTTCGCTCGAGAGCGCGCCGGCGGGAACGCCGGGCTCGGGGGCGATCGCGGTAAGCGCGTGGCGAAACGGCACGGACCAGGGTTGTAGTTCGCTCGCGGCCGGCGACGGCGTCAGGTGAACTGGCAGGTCTTCGGCTCCGAGCCACCCTTCCCTTGCGCTGGCGAACGCCGCGCCCAGCTGCGCCCCGGGATCGGTCCCGGCGCTTTCGCCGAGCGCGAGCACGCGCTTGAATTCCTCGCCTTCCAGGCGCAGGCTGACGCCTTCACGCAACCCTGTGATGACGCGTTCGCCGTAGGGATCGGCGGCGGAGGCGTCGCCCCAGGCGATGCTGCGCGAGGGACCGGTGGGGAGCGCTTCGGGCAGTTCGTGCTGACAGCGCGGCGTTTCGGCGGGTGCCCCCGCGGGGATCGCGCACCAGCTCGCGAGCACCTGCCCGGCGGGAGCTTCGCCTTCGGGCTTGAAGAAGATCGTCGTCGAGGCCGGCTTGAAGGTGTGCACGTCGGTGCGCTGCCCGTCGACCCAGACGCCTTCGCCGGTCACGGTCAGCACCTGGGCTTCGAGTTTCGGGGGCGAGCCGGCGCCGACCGCGGTGAAGGGCTCGCTCACGGGCGCTTTGGAGGATGTTTCGGCCGGCACCGTCAGTGGGTGGGCTTCGCCATCCGGGGCACCGGGGCTGAGCGCGACCGGCTGCCACGCCCAGGTGCCCGCCGGCAGCTTGCGCTCGCGCCGAAACAGCGCCACCGCACCGGGCGGGTATTTGTTCGGGGAAAGCTGCGCGAGCAACCAGGCGTTCGTCGGCGCGCTTGCACCGATCGCGAGCACGCGGAAGTCTTCGCTGCTGGCGGCGGGCACTTCGATCGGCTCGCGTGTCCAGTGCTCGCCATCCCAGTGCAACACCCCGTCTTCGAGCGCCTGCGCGGCTTCGCTGACCGGCACGACGAGCGCGCCGCCCCTGCCGGCACCTTCGTCGAGTGCGGCGATCAGCGGCGGGCGCGAGCCGCCGAACAGCGTTTCGCCTTCCTTCAGCGGCGGCGCTGCGCCCGGTTCCTGAAAGGCGCCACCGGCGCTGCGCACGAGCAGCAGCTGCTGTTTGGTCGAGAGCTCGCCGGCGAGCACGCCGGCGCCGGTGGGAGTCATCTCGCCGGCGAGCGGGCTCGCGTCGAGCTTGAAGCCGACGAGCGGCTGGCCGGCGGCGTCGAGCGGCGTCGGAGCGAGCGTCCAGCCGCCTTCGCTCGTGTAGCGGACGGGCAGCGCGCCGCCGCCCGCGCTCGAGCCAGCGGGGACGCCGACCCCCCAGGTCTCGCTCGGGGGCGCCCCCGCTTCCAGCGGGGTGGCGCCGATCATCGTTACGTCGCGCGCGGGCAGCGAGGCGTCGGTCTGCGGCACGACTTCGGTTGCGGCCTGCGCGCCGGCGCGGGCGACGCTGCCGGCGCCCGGCAGCTTGCCGGCGAGCGCGAGTACCCCGACCAGCGCGCACACGAGCGAGAGCGCGCCCAGCAGGCCGACGGCGCGGCGACGGGCCCGCACCGCCTTGAGCGGCGCCGGCGAAGGTCGCCGAACGCCGACGCGCGCGGGTGTGCGTTTCAACGCCGCGGTTCCAATCCGCTCGAGAACGGCGCGAATGCCGGCAGCTCGCCCGGGAGGTCAGCCGGCGGGGCGTGCGGGAGCACGAACAGCCCGGTCGTCACGATATTTGGGCCGGCGCCTTCGCTGTGAGCGGCGGCCTTGGGCAGCGGCGCCAGCGCGTGCGTCTGCAGGGCGAGCTTGGTCGGCCACTGCTGGCGGTTCAGGCGCAGCAGCAGCCGGCGCCTGCCGGCCTTGAGCGTTTGCATCGCGGTGGCTGCAACGACCCGCTTGCGGCGCTTGGCGAGCAGCCGTACGCGCGCCTTGACGGCCAGGCGGAAGCTCAGTTCGAGCGTCGTGCCGTGCATGAGTCGGCTGTGCAGGTGGGAGAGCAGCGGGACCGTCGCCAGCGACTGGGTTTCGGCTGTGGGCGTCTGCGGCAGCTCGGTACCGTACGGTGGCGGTTCTTCGCCCAAGCCGGAGTCGTCGGCGGGCGGTGCGTCGGGCGGGATCTGGGGCAGGCCCTGGTCGGGGGGGCGGTAGGTGATCAGGCCGGCGAACGCGGGGTCGCTGTCGAGCGGCAGCGTCCGTTCGCCGGCGGGGGCGAGGTGAAACAGCCACCCCTGCGTGGTCGCCAGCCAGCAGTCGTGGATGGCGGGGCAGGCGAGCTTGGCGGCGGAACCGCGCGCGCCGCCGGGACCGGCGGGCAGCGTCTGCGCTTCCAGCAGCTTGCCTGCCGCGGAGACGTGCGCGACGAGGGCGGGGGTGCTGGGGCTGGGGTTGAGCGCGTCGGCGTGCGACTGGAGCGCCAGCCAGACGCTGTTGGTGCCCGGTTCGGCGGCGAGCGCGGTCACGACCTCTTCGGGCAGCGGAAACGTCTGCGCGCCGGTCGGGTCGGTGGCGGGACCGAGCACCTGACTCCAGCTGCCGGCGGCGGCGCGGCGCAGAACGGTGATCTCGCCGCCGGAGCCCGACTGCAGGTGACTGCCGGCGGCCGCCCAGAGCGCGCCTTCGGCGGCGCTCAGGTGCAGGTAGTCGACGTTGTTGGGTTCTTCGCTGCCGCTCAGCGGGACGCCCAGTTCGGGGGCGAGCGCGGGCTGGACGCCTTCGGGGTTGATGCGGTGCAGCACGGGGACTTCCAGCGGCGGTTCGGCGACGCGGTCTCCTTCGCTGACGCGCACGCTCTCGTAGAGGTGATTTTCGAAGACGCGCAGGTCCTCGATCGCGTGACCTTCGCCGGGGTAGGGTTCGGCTTCCAGGGCGCCGCCGTTCCAGTGCAACTGGAAGGCGCCGTACTGCGGTTCGGGTAGCGGTTCGCCGCCGAACCAGCAGTCCGACGGCGTGAGGCAGCCGGCGGCATGCATCGGCAGGTAGGAGTCCGACTGGAACGCGGGGTGCGCGTAGGAGGCTGCGACCTGGCCGCCCGCGAAGCGGCAGAGGGTGTTGTCTTCGAGCGGCGGCAGCGCGCCGGTCGCGCTTTCGACCTGCCCGGGGCGCCCGTCGGAGATCGTCCAGAATTCTTCGGGCCCGGCCCACGCGATGCGGCCTTCGGTGGCCCCGCAGACGTTCGCCAGCTCGTGCCAGCCCTGACCGTTGTAGACCCAGATGCCGGGCGGGATCGTCGGCGGGTTGCCGGCGGTGATCAGCAGCCCACGGTTGGGTGCCCAGAACTCGATGTCGCCGATCTGGCCGAGGCCGATCGGGGTACTCGACACCGGCGCGCCGGTCGGCGCGGGCGGAGGCGCGGGCTGTTCCAGGCGCCAGGCCACTTCGCCGGCGGCGAGCGCGGGACCGGCGGGGAGGCAGCACGCGATCGTGACGAAGGCGATGGCCAGGAGGTGGCGTTTCATCCGTCCCCCGGCGCGCGCGCGTCGCGCGCGTGTGCGCGCACGGCGTTTCATCGCTGCCCTCGGGCGCGAGCGCGGTGTGCGGCGCGGCGCGCGGCACCGCCGGTGGCGCGGCGCACGAAGACGATCGCGATGCTCTGGCGCAGGAAGGGCTTCCCGGTGTGGCCGATGAACGTGAGGTTCGCGGTCGCGCAGAGGCCGCCGCGCTGGGCGGCGAGCGGCGCGTAGGGCTTGGCGAGCGCCAGCGTGACCGTGACTACCGTCGGCGCGTGGACCGGTACGGTGCTCGCCGCGACGGTGCGCGTCAGCAGCCCCCGCTGCAGGTCGCTGCCGGCACTCGCGTGCCCTCGCCTCGCAGTGGCAGCATCGGCCGCGCGCACACCGTGGCGCAGGCCGCGCGGCGCCCGCCGAGCATGGCCCCTGCGTGCCGAGCGCGAGCGCGCCAGGAGCGCGGACGCGAGCACGGTGCTGCTGGCGGCTGCGCGCAGCGCGCCCGCGCCGGGGACCTCGATGTAGAGCCGCACCTTGCCGTCGGGCAGCGAGACCGCGGTCGCGCTGAGGCCGGCCGCCGGCGCGAGCACCGGTCCGGGGGGCGGCGGCGAGATTTCCGATGGGGTCGGCAGCACGCCGAACTGGCGCCGTTCGACGAGGAAGGCGTCGGCGCCGTCGGCGCTGCCGGAGACTTTGTCCACCTGTGCGGGCGGTGTGTTGCCGTCGCCCCAGACGAGGTTGGCCGCGGTCGAGGAGAATGCGAGCAGGTCGCCGTTGGCGGAAAAGGAGGGTGACAGGCCGCCGTCATCCGCTTCCAGATAGGGGTCTTCGCCGGCGGGTTTGGTGAGGTGGGGGTGCTCGCCGGGGCCCCCTTCGTAGCCCTGGGTGACGCGCGTGAGCGTGCCGTCGGAGAGGTCGGCGTCGAACACTTCGTTCATCCCCGCTTCGGCGGCGGGAGCGCTGATGTAGGCGGGAAAGCCGAGTGGGAACTGCGTGCGCCTGGTCGTGAACGCGACCTGGGTGCCCGCCGCTGAGATGTCGAAGTCCGCGATCGACGCGGTGTCCTCGAGGCCGGCCGCTTCGCCGCCGGCGAGCTCGGTGACCGGCGTGAGTGCCTGCTCGCGGGTCAAGCCGGGGTGCATGTCGACTGTGTACAGATCGGTGGACTGACCGCTCTTGCCGCGACCGAAGTTCGTGCCGAGGGCGACGAGCGGCGCGCGCGAGACGAATGCGACGGTGTAGCCGTCGGCACTTAGCCGTGGCACGAACAGGCCCTCGCCTTCGCCGGCCATGATCCCGGAGGGCTGGCCTTCGGCGAACGCGAAGGGACCCTGGCAGGGGTCCGTCGCGGAGGCCTGCTGAGGCAGGACCGCCTCGCCGCTGGCGAGACAGGCCGGATTCAGCGGTTCCGAGCCGCCCGTGACGCGCTCGGTGGGGGTTTCCGAGCCGGGCGCGATGCGTCGCCACAGCGGCTCGGTGTAGAGCGGCCCCCGGGATTCGCCGGCGAGTAGCGGCGCCTGCGCGCCGATGTCCTCGCCCATCCAGGCGACGGTCGTTCCGTCGGCGCTCAGCGAGGCGCCGGGCGGCGGTTGCGAGCCGTACGCTCCGTAGGCCGGCGCGGGACTAAAACCGACAGAGTTACCTGGATATACCGCACCGTAAGTAGCGGTTGAGCCTTTTTCGGTTTCCACGACGGGTTCTTCGGTGGTGCTCGCGGTGGCCGGTTCGTAGCGTCCGCTGACGAGCCGGGTGCGGTCTTCGCGCAGGTAGCGCACGGCGACCTGCAGCGCGGGGGTCTTTGGTTCGGTCGGTGTCTGCGGATCGGTGAGGTCGGAGGTAGCGGTGGTCACGAAGGCGACCTCGTCGCCGGCGGCGTCGATCGCGGAGCGTCCGATCGCGGCGGCGCCGGTGGTGGTGGCCGCAAGTTCGCTCGACGGCGCGTAGGTGAGCGGGGCGCGCGAGCCGTTCGCGGCGGAGACGACGGTGAAGGGGCATTCTTCGAGCGGTGAGGTCGCGGTGGGTGGGCAGGACGCGCCGGCGGGCACCGCCATGTCGCGCACGTAGACGCCCACTGCTTCGGGCCGGGGCGCAGTGTCGGGCAGGTCGTCGCTGATCGCCGACAGGGCGGCGCCTTCGTTGCTGGTGAAACTGATGTAGCGGCCGTTTTCGCTGATCGAGGGCAGCTCGGCGTCGCCGCCTGCGACCTGTTCGATCGCACCGCTGGCGAGGTCGCGCCGCCAAACGCCGGAGACCCCGCCGATCGAGCCGTCGAAGGCGAGGTAGCGGCCGTCGCCCGAGATCGCGGGGTCGTGCGCGTATTCGGCCTGCTGCGCTTCGGCGCCGCCGACGGAGCCCGCGGAGACGAGCGAGATCGGCCCGAACACGTCCGCGCGGGCGGGCGCGGCGGCGAGCAGCCATGCGGCGAGCGCGGCGAGCGAGATCCGCACAGGCGCGCTCATCGCACGCTCACGAGCTTGTGGACGACGCCGGCGACGCCGAGCTTGTCGCGCACGTCGACGACGATGCGGTAGACGCCGGGGCGCGCGTAGCGGTGCAGGTAGCGGGTGCGCCCGTGCGCGGTGGCGCCGTCGCCGAACTGGACGCGGACGCCGGCGGCGGCGACGCCGGAGTAGCGGTCGCGCACGCGTACGCGCACGACGCCCGCGACGGAGCGCACGGTGACGGTGGGCGGCGAGGCGTCGATCAGCAGCGTGGCGGGAGCAGAGAGGGTCGACTGTCCGTCGATGTCGGTGGCGAGCACCTGGACGCGGTGGCGACCGGAGCCCAGGCCGGTCGGGTTCAGGTGCAGTTCGAGGGCGCCGGCGGGCACGGGCAGCAGGCGGCCGTCGAGCACGACGCGGTAGGTGAGCGGGCCGTCGGCGCTTTCGGCGGACTGCCAGGCGATCAGCGCCTGCGCCGGTCTTATCCAGCCTTTGGGAGAGGTCGTGGTGGAGGCGACGGGCGGCGCGGTGGCCTGCGCGGCGACGATCGCGGCGTCGCCGATCTGACCCTGGCGCCAGCCGACGAGCGCGTCGCCGAGACCGGAGCGCCCGACCGCGAGTTCAGCGACTTCGCCCCCGGCGCCGCCGCTGAGCAGCGCGGTCTGCACGGCGCCGTCGGGAAAGCTCTCGCGCACGCCGACGGCGGGCGCGCCCTGCGCGCTGACGCTCGGCCACGCGGCGACGCCGCCGCCGGTGGGGTCCATCACGCTCGCGGCGGACGGTTCGGGGCCGGCGAAGGGCGGCCCGAGCGCGAGCGCGGCGGTGAAGGTGCGGTTGGCGCCGACGAGCACGCGCGGAGCGCCGTTGCTGTCGTAAACGAGCTGCACCTGACGCTTTTCGTCGAGGTCGACGCTGGGCGGGCCGACGCTCGCGTTCTGGCCGCCCGCGACGTCCTGGTCGGCGACCGCGGCGCCGGCGAACTCGGCGCCGTTTTCCGATTCGCCGTCGGGCAGGACGTTCGCGAAGATGCGGGGCCCGGGCAGCGGCGAGCCGACGCCGGCGTTCTGGCGATAGGCGACGACGGCCTGACCCAAACGCGAGATGGCGACGGCGGGGGCGTCGGCGTCGGTGGTGATCGGCGCGCCGCCGTAGGTGGTGGCGGTGACGGGCAGCACGTAGTCGAGCGTGCTGGCGAAGATCCGCCGCGCCCAGATGCGGGCGACCCCTTCGACGTCGGGCTCCTGCCAGACGACGACGCCGTTGCCGGTCGGCCCAATCGCGATCTGGGGTGCGTTGGCCTGGGTCGGTGGGCGCATCGAGGCGTTCGAATCGCGGTTGATCGCGCCGAGGTCCGACCAGCGGCGCCCGTCGAAGTGCGCGACGCGGACCTGCTCGACGACGTCGCCGGGCCGCAGCAGGGGGACGTCGGCCACGGATGGCTGCACGACGCGGTATACGATGTCGGCCTGGCCGGTCGAGCTGACGGCGAGGTCGGGGCTCGTGCCGGTCGCTTCTTCGATGTTGGGGTCGACGATCATCGCGGCACCGAACTGCGACGCGCCGGGACCGAGCTCGGAGGCGAGCAGCTCGTAGACGGGCTTGCCGTGCCGAGTCGCGAACGGCGTCGCCCAAACCGCGATCAGCTCCCCGCCGGCGCCCGCCCCGATTCGCGCCCAGCTGGCGGCAAAGGGCTCTTCGCCGTCGACGCGGACCGGCGCGAGCCAGTGCCCGCCGACGTAGCGCGAGACGAACACGTGCGGGACGCCGTCGACGCGCTTGAGATAGACGAGTCCGCCGCTGCCGTCTGCGGCCATCGCGACGCCGCCGAAGCCGACGATTTCCTCGCTGGGACCGTCGATCGTCGTGGCGGGCAGGATCACCGCGCGCGCGCCGGGGGGCGCGAGGGCGAGCAGCAGGGCCGCGAGACCCAGTGCCGCGAGGCTCGCGGCGAACGTCGTCGATAGTCGGCGGCGCGGCTCACGAAGGCGCATCTCACGAAGTCGATTTGTTGAGGGCGCCGGGCGTCGGGTCGTACGCGCAGCGGAAGTTCTGGGGTTCGTAGACGGGCTGGGAGCCGGCGAAGCCGCCCTGGGTCTTGTTGGAGTAAACGGTGACGTACTGCAGCGATTCGGGCAGCGGGTCGGCGGGCAACGGGATCGGATTGGCCTGGCCCTGGCGGGGGTCGCCGGTGGCGCCTTCGCTGACGCCCTCGAAGCCGGCCGCGGCGGAGCCGGCTTCGGTGGTGATCAGTGTGCTGCTCATCTCGCGTTCGTCTTTGAGTCCGCGGGTGGGATCGAGGTTGATCGTGGCGGTCAGCGGCGAGTCGTGGATCGTGGACTCGAGCTTCACGCGCGCGGCGGCGCCGAGTAGCTGCGAGGCGGAGGGGAGCCAGCCGCCTTCTTCCTCGCACTTCTTGGAGGCCCAGATGAAGTTGTTCTTGCCGAGCTCTTCGTGGGTTAGTGGGAAGACCGTCGATTCAAGGCACCACGTGCCGAGGTCGACGGTGTCGGGCGGACAGCTCGGAACGACCTGTTCGGCGGTTTTTCCATCGAGGCGCTTGGCGTTGCGCACGGAGCCGCTGACGGGAATCGCCGACGCGGGGAATTTGCCGTTGCGGCCGAGCACGAGCAGCGCGCCGGGACGAGGGGTGGAGCTGACGGGGTGTCCGGCGATCGCGGCGACGACCGCGTGACGCGCGGCTTCGGCGAGGCCGGTCGTGGAGAAGACGAGCGCGACGAGCGAGATCGCCAGCGGCGCGCAGCGCGAGACCCGCTCGCGCAGACGCGGCGCGCGCGAGGGCGGCACAGCGCTCACGATCGCTCCCCGCTGCCCTCCGCGGAGGGCTGCGAGCGGCGCACCTCCCGCAGCTCCTCGAGCGGGATCTCCTGGACGGTGGAGAGCACGGCCTCCAGCGCGACGCCGGAGAGCGTCTCCTGCTCCAAGAGCGCGGTGGCGGTCTCCTCGACGGTGCTCCAGTTGCGGTCGAGGATCACCGCGGCGCGAGCCTCGGCGTCGCCGACGAGGCGCTCGACCTCGTTGTCGATCACGTTGAGCGTCTCGGGCCCGACCGAGCCGAGGTCCTGCAGGGAGGCGCCGAGGAAGACCTCGCCGCTCTTCTCGCCGATCGTGACCAGGCCGAGCGCGGGCGACATCCCGAAGGAGGTGACCATCGAGCGCGCGAGCGCGGTGGCGGCGTGCAAATCGTCGTTGACGCTGGTGGAGTGGGCCCCGAAGGCCATGCGCTCGCCGGCGAGACCGGCGAGGATCGCGATCAGCTGGCGCTGCAGGTCGGGCTCGCTCATGATCACCTGGTCGCGGTCGCTGAGCATGTGCGCGGCGGTGCCGAGCTGGCGTCCGCGCGCGACGATCGAGAGCTTGCGCGTGGAGGTGGTCTGGCCGAGCGCGTCGGTGACGACGGCGTGCGCGGACTCGTGGATCGCGATCAGCCAGCGCTCGTCGGCGCTGAGGATGTGCTTCTTCGCGGGCCCGGCGACAACGCGGTCGATCGCCTCCTCGAGCGTGGCCTGGTCGATCTCGACGCGCCCATCGCGGACGCTGAGCAGCGCGGCCTCGTTGATCACGTTCGCGAGCTCGGCACCGCTGAAGCCCGGGGTCTGGCGCGCGACCTCCTCGAGCGAGGCATCGGGCGCGAGCGTGCGCTTGTCACCGTGCAGGTGCAGGATCTCCAGGCGTCCGTGCACGTCGGGCGTGTCGATCACGATCTGGCGGTCGAAGCGGCCGGGGCGCAGCAGCGCGGGGTCGAGGATGTCGGGGCGGTTCGTGGCGCCCATCACGACGAGTCCGCCGTCGCCCGCGAAGCCGTCCATCTCGACGAGGATCTGGTTGAGTGTCTGCTCGCGCTCGTCGTTGCCCTGCCCGATGCCGGCGCCGCGCTTGCGCCCGGCGGCGTCGAGCTCGTCGATGAAGATGATCGCCGGCGCGGCCTTGCGCGCCTTGCGGAAGAGATCGCGCACGCGCGCCGCGCCGACGCCGACGAGCGACTCCACGAAGTCCGAGCCCGAGAGCGAGAAGAACGCGGCGTCGGCTTCGCCGGCGACGGCCTTCGCGAGCAGCGTCTTGCCGGTTCCCGGCGGGCCGACGAGCAGCACGCCCTTGGGCGCGGCCGCGCCGACGCTGAGGTACTTACCGGGTTCGGCGAGGTAGTCGCGGATCTCCTTGAGCTCGGCAACGGCTTCGCCGGCGCCCGCGACGTCGCCAAACGTGATGCGGTCGCTCGTGCCCTTGCCCTTGCGCTTGCCCTTGCCGGCGAACTGCGAGAAGCCCGCGATGCCCCCCGCGGCGCCTTCGGTGCCGAGACGCATGAAGAACGAGAAGAGGCAGACGAGCAGCAGGATCGGGATCAGGAACTGCACGACGATCGTCTTCGTGCCCTTGCCGGACTGCTGGTCGACTTTGACGATCGCGCCGGCGGCTTCGAGTTCGTGGATCAGCTGCTCGGTCTGCGCGCCGGAGGCCGGGTATGCGGCCCAAAGAACCTTGACGCCCAGGGGGGAGACGGCCGCGGCGGCGCCAGCGCTGTTCGCGCCTTCGCCGTTGGGGCCAGCGCCCGTGCCGCCGGCTTCGGCGCTCGCCGCACCGAGAAGCGCGCCGCTGGCTGCGATCGCGGGCGCCTTCGCGGTCGTGACGAGCTCGACGCGGTTGTCGTGGTCGAGCAGCAGCGCGCTCTCGATCTGGCGGTGGCGGGCGAGCTGGTGCACGGTGCTGAGCGGCACCTGCCGGCCGGCGCTGCTCGGGGCGATCGAGCCGAGCAGCGTGGCGAAGGCGATCGCGAGGCCGAGCGAGGCGATCAGCAGGAACAGCGCGATCGGGTCGCGCAGCGCCACGCGCCGGGCGTTCTGGGCGAACGCACCGAGGGTCACGAGCACGGGGCTGCGGCGCCGCGCCAGACCGGAGCGCACCGCCGGGCGCACGCCGGGGGGTCGACCGTTGGCACGGCCGTTGCCGGAAGGAGTGGCCCCGGTCGGGGGGGGCAGAGAGGGGTCGGGAGAGCTTGGCTGGTCGGTCATGGCGTATGCGCCCCGCCCGGCCGCGGCCGGCGTGAGCACGTCGGCGCGGTGGCGAGGTCGTAGGAAGTCGGCGCGGCGACGAGTCGGCGCCGAGGAATCGAGGTCTACCGGAGGCGCAGCGAAAAGCAAAGCCTTTTCACAAAAACAAAACATCGACTCCGGACACCAACAGGATGTTCACCAGATTTTCTCCAACTGACCACCAGCTGTTCACGTGCCCTGCCTGGCGTCATCCCAGACTGTGCCCTTCCTCGAGGAGGCGCTCCGCGTCCTCCTGCCCTGCTCCGCGTCCCAGTGTCACAGCGCTCGGGCGACGTTCTGAACAGATCTCATAGCTGCACGCCAATGAAAGCCACCCAAAGGAGTTGATGTCGTGCGCGCGCACCGCACCCTCGTCGTAACGCTAATCCTGCTGCTGGCCCTCGCCGTACCGACCGCCGCCGGCGCGGCGCGTGCTCTGATCATCGGCGGATCGACGTCGGTGCTTCCGCTGATGCAGAAACTCGCGGCGGCCTACCATCACCAGTACCCGCGGATCCCCGAACCGAAGGTGAGCGGCGGCCAGTCGGACATCGGCGTAGCGGGCGCGGCGAGCGGGCGCTTCGACATCGGCGACTCCTCGCGCGATCCGCTCAGCACCGATCCCAAGGGTCTCGCCTTCACCAAGATCGCGCGCGACGGCATCTGCGTGATCACAAACGGCAAGAACCCTGTGGCCAATTTCTCCCAGCAGACGATCCAGAGCATCTTCAGCGGCGCGGTCCGCAACTGGAGCGAAGTCCCGGGCGCGAGCGCGTCGGGCCCGATCGACCTGTTCGACCGCGATGGCGCGTCCGGTACCCAGGACGCCTTCCAGAACATCTTCATGGGCGAAGACCTGCGGATCTCCCCGAGCGCGAGCCAGGAGGCATCCAACGGACTCGAGCAGAGCGCCGTCAGCGCCGACGCCAACGCGATCGGCTTCGTGTCCTTCGCGTACACCTCGGGCGTGCACGCCGCCGAGTACCAGGGCGTCGCGTGCAACCTGCGCAACGCGCGCTCGGGACAGTACGGCGGGGTGCGTAACTTCTGGATGGTGACCAAGGGCGTTCCGAAGGGCGACGCCGCCAAGTTCATCGACTGGGTGACGAGCGGCAACTCGACCACCAAAAAAATCATCGGCTCGAGCTGGATCGCGATTCACTAGATGCACCGCAGAGACGCCGCGCGTGACCGGCGCGTCGAGCTCGGGCTCGGCGCGCTGGCGGTCGCAGTGATCGCGCTGATCGCGCTGATGCTCGTGACGGTGCTCGTAAACGGCTGGCCTTCGTTTGCGGCCAACGGCCTCAGCTGGTTCGGGCCCGGCGGAGACATCGTCACGCAGTTCCGCGCGATGCAGTCCGGCACCCCGCTGCCGGGGCACTCGATCCTGTACTTCCGCGCGTGGCCGCTGCTCTGGGGGACGCTGCTGACGACGGCCTGCGCGGTCGCGATCGCACTGGTCGTCTCGACGCTCGCGGCGATCTTCCTGACCGAGTTCGCGCCGCTGGCCGTCCGGCGCGTCTTGGAACCGGTCGTGCGGCTGCTGGCGGGCGTGCCGTCGGTGATCTACGGCCTGGTTGGGATCGTGGCGATCGTGCCGTGGATCAACCAGCACCTGATCAGCGACACACGCCGGCAGTCGGTCGCCTACGTGGTGCAGCTCAACGGCGCCAACCTGACGACCGCGATCCTGATCCTGACGGTGATGATCCTGCCGATCATGGTCGCGCTGACCGCGAACGCGCTGACGGCCGTGCCGACCTCCTGGCGCGAGGGCTCGGCCGCGCTCGGCGTCAATCGCTGGCGCACGATCTGGCGCGTCTCGCTGCGCGCGTCGCGGCCCGCGATCGCCGCCGCCACGGTGCTGGCGACCGCGCGTGCGCTCGGCGAGGCGATCATGCTCGCGATGGTCTCCGGCGGCCGCCCATTCGAGGCCAATCCACTCGACGGGCTCACCTTCCTGTTCGAGCCGGTCGAGACACTCGCGGCGGGGATCCTCAATGAATTCGGGGGCCAGACGAACACCCCGATCGGGCACACCGCGTATGCCATGGGAGCCGTCCTGCTGTTCTCGGCCGCGATGCTGTCATTCGCCAGCTGGGTCGTCAAGCAGCGACTGCGGCGCTACGGAGTGGGCGCCCGATGACCGCCGGCAGACGCACTATCCAGCAGCGACCCCGGCGCTACCGGGTGGGCAGCCAATGACCGCCGGCGAGCCAGCCACAGAACCCGCGCTCGCCCCCGCCGCCGAGCCGGCGCTCGCGATCGTGCGGCCGCGCCGCGAAACGGTCGCATCGTGGCCGCTGGCCGATCGGGCCGCGTACCTGCTGTGCTGGGCAGTCGGGATCGGGCTCTGCGCGGTCACGTTGGGCATCGTGCTGCTGATGCTCGTCAAGGGCATCTCGCAGCTGCGCTTGCAGTTGCTGCTGGAACCGCCCTCGGCCTCCCTGCATCAGAGTCAATCGGGCGGTTTCTCGACGCCGATCGTGGGCACGTTGATCGTGACCGCGATCGGCACGGCGATCGCGGTGCCCGCCGCGGTCGCGCTGGCAACATGGCTGAGCGAGTACAGCCGCCCGCGCTGGCTGGCGCGGGCGGTGGAGTCCGCGATCGAGACGATCGCGGGGATTCCCAGCATCGTGCTCGCGCTCTTCGGCCTGCTGGTCTTCGCGCGTCCGTTCTTCGGGTTCCTATCGGGCAGCGCCAACAACGGCTCCGTCTCCGGTCAGTCGTTCCTCGTTGCCGGCATCGTGATGGGACTGCTCGCGATCCCACTGATCACGGGCTCCGTGGTCGAGGGGTTCATGCAGGTGCCCCCGCGCCTGCGCGAGGCCTCGTTCGCGCTCGGCAAGACGCGCGCGACCACGACCCGGCGCGTGCTTCTGCCCACGGTCCGCCCCGCGATCGCGAGCGGCGCAGTGCTCGGCATGGGCCGCATCATCGGCGACACCGCGATCATCTGGATCCTGCTCGGGGGGACGCTCCGCAATGTTCCGGTCGGCAGCACACCGATTCTCGGAACGCTGCGCGGCACGGGCTCGACGCTGACGAGCTACATCTACAGCAACGCCGTCGGCGAAGGCAACTCGCCCCAGAAGGCCTACGCGGCCGCGTTCGTGCTGCTGGCAATCGTGCTCGCACTCAACGCGCTCGTGACGCGGCTGAGCGGCGGGCGCAAATACGCGAGCGCAGCTCGATGAGCGCGACGCCGCCACCGCCGGTGCGCCGCATCGCGATCGATCGCGACCCGCGGATCGTCGCACCGGGGCGCACGACCGATGGAGCCGGCAACGGCTCCGGCGACGCGGCCGTCGCGGTCTCCCCAACGGTCCGCCGGCGCGCGACGCGGCCCGCGGTCGGTGTGCCACTGGAGCGCATGCGCATCGAATCGGTCTCGCTGGCGTACGGCGAGCGCTGGGTCGTGCGCGACGTCAGCCTCCCGGTACGCACCGGCGAGGTGCTCGCGCTGATCGGCGCCTCGGGCTCGGGCAAGACGACGCTGCTGCGCTCGCTGAACCGCCTCACCGAGGTTACCGCCGGAGCGGGCCGCGCGGGGCGCATAACGCTCGACGGCGCGGAGATCCACGAGATCGAGGTCAACGCGCTCCGCCGCCGCGTGACGATGGTCTTCCAACAGCCCAACCCGTTCCCGATGAGCATCTTCGAGAACGTCGCCTACGCACTGCGCGAGGCCCCCGCCGGCGCGAGCCGCCGGCGGCGTCGCCAGCGACGCAGCCAGCTCGAGCCCGCGGTGCTCGAAGCGCTGCGCCGCGCCGGCCTGCACGACGAGGTCGCCGACGATCTCGATCGCCCGGCGCTCGCGCTCTCCGGCGGCCAGCAGCAGCGCCTGTGCATCGCACGCGCCCTCGCGGCCGATCCCGAGGTGTTGCTGCTCGACGAGCCGTGCTCGGCGCTCGATCCGATCTCCACCGCGGTCATCGAGGAGCTGATCGTCGGCCTGCGCGAGAGCGTCGCGGTCGTGATCGTCACCCACAACCTCCAGCAGGCTCAGCGCGTCGCCGACCATGTCGCGTTCATGCACCTCGGCGAGCTCGTCGAGTACGGACCGGCCGAGCAGGTGTTCGACGCCCCTCGCAAGCAGCGCACGCGCGACTACGTCGCCGGGGCCTTCGGGTGAGGCTCGCCGCCGCGGTCATGCTCCTCGCGTTCGCGCTCAGCGGCTGCGAGACGAGCCAGGAAAAGAGCGCGCAGCTTGAAAAGGCAGCCAAGCACGTGATCGGGTCCGCCGCCAAGGGCCTCACGATCGCGAAGACGAGCACCGCGGTTCGGGTGCTCGCGACACAGGTGCTGCACGACTCCGAAGGGACCGCTGCGGTGGTGACGCTCCGCAACCTCTCCGCACACGCGCTGGCCGACGTCCCGATCGCGATCACCGTGCACGACGCGAGCGGGGGCGTGCTCTACAAGAACAACACCCCCGGCTTGGAAGCCGCGCTCACCACCGTGCCGCTGCTCGCGCCGGGCGCGCGCTTCACATGGATAGACGACCAGGTACAGGTGACCGAAGGTGCGGCTGGCAACGCTCCCGACTCCTCCCCGAGCGCCTCGCCGGGATCCCCCGCAAGCACCTCCGCCGGCACCCCCACGAGCGTCACCGCGCAGCTCGGCGAAGCGCCCGCTGCGACCGGTCCGGTACCGCAGATCCGCGCCACCGGCGTGCACGCCACCGAGGCGCCCGAAGCGGGCGTCGCGGGAAGCGTCGCCAACGACTCCAGCATCGCCCAGCACGGCCTCGTCGTCTACGGGCTCGCCCGCCGCGGCACACGAATCGTCGCAGCCGGGCGCGCCGTTCTGAGCGAAGTGCCCGCCCACGGCTCGCTGCCCTTCCAGGTTCTATTCATCGGCAGCACGCAGGGCGCACACGTCGAAGCGAGTGCCCCGCCGACGACGTTCTAGAGCGGCCCGGGCCACCGTGCGGGTGCAGCGGCGGCGCGCGTAGCCCGCCATCGCTACGGAACGGCCTACCTCTCACTTCTCATAGTGGTAGCGGGCCTGCAGGACCACGAGGTCGGTGTCGAGCACTTGGTAGACGAGCCGGTGCTCCTCGGTGATCCGCCGCGACCAGGCCCCGGCAATCCCGTACTTGAGCGGCTCAGGCTTGCCGATCCCGCCCGTCGGATCGCGTCGAGCGTCGTCGAGCAGGCGGTTGATGCGTTTCACGATCGCGCGATCTGCGCGCTGCCAATGGCAGTAGTCCTCCCAGCCCTGTAGCGTGAAGACCAGCCTCACGCGCGATCGAGCGGGTGCTCGACCGTCTCGCCGCGCGCAGCCGCCTCGGCGGCATCGAGCAGACGCCGCGCGTTGGCCGGCGAGCGGAACAGGTACGCCGTCTCGTGCCACGCCGCGTACTCGGCAGCCGACATGAGCACCGCGTTGCCGCGTTTGGACGTGATCTCGATCGCCGCCCGATCGTCGTTGACCTTCTCGATCAGCGGGAACAGTCCGCGACGTGCCTCGCTAGCCGTGATCGCCACCGCCGTCTCCTTTCACTGGTACCAAATATTGTACCATATGCGGGATCTATCAGCAGGCGAGGCGAGAAGACACTCCAGCACACCGACAACCGCGGAAAGCGCGCTGGCTCCAGCACTTTGGCTCAGCGCCGCCGCCCCCGCTGCTTGAGCGTGATCCCCTCGAGCACGTGCGCGACCGTCTCGCACGCGTCCACCGCGCCCTCCAGCGACTCGAAGATGTCCTTCCAGCGGATCACGACCATCGGGTCGATGCCGCCCGCGAACAGCGACGCGACCGCGTCGCGCTGCAGGCGGTCGCCCTCGTTCTCCAGCCGGTGGATCTCCACCAGGTGCGGCGCCAGCTCGGTGCCGGTGCGCAGGCAGCGCAGCGCGCGCGCGATCTGCTCGCCCGCGCCGACCAGCACCTCGGCGAACTCGACCGCCTGCTCCATCGGCGCTTCGACGCGGTAGAGCACCATCTGCGCCGCCGCGTGCTCGGTGTAGTCGACGATGTCGTCCAGCGCCGTCGCCAACGCGTAGCCATCGCTCGCCGCGAATGGTGCCCGCACCCGCCCGCCGCCCGTCAGGCGGTGAATGATGTCGTGCGTGATCCGGTCCCCCTCCTGCTCGCACACCTTCAAGTCGCGCGCGAGCACCGCGTGCTCGGGGAAGTCCGCGAGCAGGTCCCGCATCAGCAGGCCCGAGCGCTGCACATTGCGGCCCGCCTCCTCCAAGAGGCTCATCAGGGTCACATCCAAACCGCGCCGCAGGAAGCTCACGAGCCGAGGATATAGCGCGCGCCGTCGCCGCAGCCGGGTCGCAGTCGCCCGCCCGCTTCCCCCTCCTCCGCGCAACAACTCCTTCACAAAAATTTCACGCCGGGATCACGAATTCGCAACTCGGGGGCGCCGCTGTTGCTCGATTCTGCCTCCCTGTGCAAGAGTCCCGCGAGCCTAGCGCCGTCCTCTACGCCGGCGAGCTCGAGATCCGCATCGCCGAGGGCCTCGTGCTCGCCACCGGCCAGGCCCTCACGCTGTCCGTGCGCGAGTTCGAGCTGCTCGTCGCGATGGCCGAACGCGCCGGCGCGATCGTCACCCGCGAGGAGCTCTACCGCATCGTGTGGGGCGGCGAGCTGCGTCCCGGCGACCGCTCCGTCGACGTCTACGTCTCCAAGCTCCGCACCAAGCTCGAAGCCGCCATGCCCGACCGCCGCTTCATCCACACCCACCCCGGCTTCGGCTACCGCTTCCAACCGCAGCCTTCACGAAATGTTCACATTCGCGCCACCACCGCGCACGAGAGTGGAGCCGCAATGAGCCCCGCGCACAGCGCGCGGACGTAGTTGCGCACCGTCGGAGCAGCCGACATCGACAGCCGACTAGAGAAGCCGACCTAGACAAGCCGACCAGACCAGGCGACAGACGGCGCTCCCCGCATGCTCTCGCCATCCCACAACATCCCCAAGCCAGAGGAGACTCGGTAGTGATCATCAAGCACAAGACAGTGGCGACGACCCTTGGCGTCGCGGCGCTCTCACTCGTTCTTGCCGCCTGCGGCAGCTCGAACTCCACCACCACCTCGAGCTCCTCCAGCACCCCGGCCGCCGGCGCCGCCGGCACCATCTCCGGCGCCGGCTCCACCTTCGCCGCCCCCGTCTACGAACAGTGGGGCTCGCAGATCTCCGGCCTCACCGTCAACTACCAGGCCGTCGGCTCCGGCGCCGGCGTCACCGCGCTGGAAGGCAAGACCGTCGACTTCGGCGCGAGCGACCCGCCGCTGAAGGCCGCCGAAGAAGCCGCCCTCGGCAAGGTCGGGGAACCGGTGATGATCCCGATGTTCCTCGGCGCGATCACGGTCTCCTACAACCTCCCCGGCGTCGCGGCCGGCCTGAAGCTCGACGGCCCGACGGTCGCCGACATCTACCTCGGCAAGATCAAGACCTGGAACGACCCCGCGATCGCGGCGCTGAACCCAGGCGTCAAACTGCCCAGCACCCCGATCACGGTGGTTCACCGCTCCGACTCCTCGGGCACCAGCGCCGGCTTCACCGGTTTCCTCGCCGCCGTCGACCCCGAATGGAAGAGCAAGGTCGGCTCCGGCAAGGACGTGCAGTGGCCGACCGGCACCGGCGCCAAAGGCAACGCCGGAGTCGCCGGCGCAGTGCAGCAGACGACCGGCGCGATCGGCTACGTCGAGCAGGCGTACGCCCTGCAGCACAAGTTCACCTACGCCGACGTCAAGAACAAGGCCGGCAACTACGTCGCGCCCACACTAGCCTCCACCAGCGCCGCGGCGGAAGGCATCGAACTGCCGGCCAACCTCGGCTTCGCGATCAAAAACCCCTCCGCCCCGCAGGCCTACCCGATCACCTCGCAGACCTTCGTCGTGGTCTACAAGGACATGTGCAAGGCCGGCATCCCCGGCGGCAAGGGCGCAGCCGAAGGCGTCGTCAAGTTCCTCGACTACGGCCTGAACGCGGGACAGAGCATCCTCTCCCAGGCCGACTACGCCGCCCTGCCCGCCTCGATCCTCGCCAAGTCCAAGGCCGCCGTCGCGGGCCTGCAGTGCGAAGGCTCGCCGCTGAGCTAGCCTCCGATGCAGTGCGCCACACCATGAGCAGCACGCCGATGCCGACCTCCTCTGGCCGTCCGGCCCACCAGGGCTGACGGGCGATGGAGGTCGCATCGGTTCCGCACGGCGCCGGCCACCCGATCCACGGGCGGTCGGCGCTCGCGCGTCTCCCCGACCGCGCCTTGAAGTACGGGCTCACCGCGCTCGCCGCGCTGATCCTCGTCCTGATCGCCTACTTCTTCATCCGCCTCTTCGGGCAGGCGCGGCCCGCCTTCTCCGCCGCCGGCGTCCTCGGCTTCGTCTTCCACAACGACTGGAACGTCAGCGCCGAAAAATTCGGCGCCCTGCCGCTCGTCGTCGGGACGCTCATCACCTCCACGCTCGCGCTGCTGATGGGCGTGCCCGTCGCCGTCGCCACCGCGATCTACCTCACCGAGCTCTGCCCCCGCCGCCTGCTCGGACCGCTCACCGTGCTCGTCGAGCTGCTCGCCGCCGTCCCCTCCGTCGTCTACGGCCTGTGGGGGATCTTCTTCCTCGCCCCCAAGCTGCAGCCGGCCGAGCAGTGGGTCGCAGACCGCCTGTCCGGCATCCCCTTCGTCGGCGGTGGCATCGTCACGATCCCCAACTACTTCATCGCGGGGCTCGTCCTCGCGATCATGATCCTGCCGATCGTCAGCGCGATCGCGCGCGAGGTCATGACGACCGTCCCCGCCGACCACAAGGAGGCCGCGCTCGGGCTCGGCGCCACCCGCTGGGAGATGATCCGTATGGCCGTCATCCCCTACTGCCGCTCCGGGATCGTCGGCGGCGCGATGCTCGGCCTCGGGCGCGCCATCGGCGAGACCATCGCCGTCGCGATCGTCATCGGCGACGTCCCCCAGCTCGGCAAATCGCTCTTCGGCCAGGGCGACACGCTCGCCTCCGTAATCGCCAGCGAGTTCGGCGAGGCCACCGGGCTGCACCGCTCCGCGCTGTTCGCCGCCGCGCTCGTCCTGTTCGTCTTGACGCTGCTCGTCAACGCCCTCGCCCGCATCTTCGTCATGCGCGCCGCGCGCAGCAGCAAGGCACCCACCACCGGCCCCGGCGAGGCGCCCGGCGACCTCGAGGCCGCGGTAGCACTGGGAGCGTGAGCAGCCGATGAGCGCACACCCCGCCTCCTCCGAGCTGCTGCAGCGCTTCGCGGTCAGCCCGCGGCGGCGGCGCGCCGACAAGACCGCGCGCGGCGTCCTGCTCGCGGCGACGCTGATCGCGCTGGTGCCGCTCGTGCTCGTCGTCTACTACCTGCTGATCAAGGGTCTCGGCGCGTGGAGCTGGAGCTTCTTCACGACCGACCCCACCGGCAACACGTTCTTCAAGAGCTCGAGCATCGGTGGCATCAAGAGCGCGATCCTCGGCACGATCGAGATGGTCGCGCTCGCCTCCGCGATCGCGATCCCCGTCGGCATCGGCGTCGCGCTGTGGCTCGTCGAGTACGGCCGCGCGAGCTGGTTCGCGCACACCGTGCGCTTCTTCGTCGACGTCCTCACCGGCGTGCCCTCGATCGTCTTCGGCCTCTTCATCTACATCGCGCTGATCGTCGGCACCGGCTCCTCCTACGCCGGCTATAAGGGCTCGCTCGCGCTCTCGCTGCTGATGCTGCCCGTCGTAATCCGCTCCGCCGAGGTGATCCTGCAGCTCGTGCCCAACGCGCTGCGCGAGTCCGCGCTCGCGCTCGGCGCCGCGCGCTGGAAGGTGGTCTTCCGGATCGTGCTCCCGACCGCGCTCAGCGGGATGCTCACCGGCGTGCTGCTCGCGATCGCCCGCGCCGCCGGCGAGACCGCGCCGCTGCTGTTCGCGGCTGGCTCCACCAACGTCAGCACCTTCAATCTCGGGCAGTTCATGAACTCGCTGCCCACCCAGATTTACAAGGACGTGACATCGCCGACCGAATCGGTGGTAAACCGTGCGTGGGGAGCAGCGCTCACGCTGGTCGCGATGATCCTGATCCTCAACCTGATCGCCCGCCTCATCGCCCGAAGGAGTCGCCTTGCATGACCCCCGACGCAGCGCCCCCGCCAACCGCCTCGGAGCGCGAGCCTTCTAAGGAGATGCTCCAGCCGGGCCACAACCCCTCCCAGCCCGACCGCCCCCCCGGCGGCCCCACGGGCTCCGCCGGCGCCCCCGCCGGCGCGGGCTCTCCCGGCGGCTCGTCGACCGCCACGCGCGAGGCGCCCACGACGACCCCGCGATCCGCACTGAAGTCCGCGCCGACCGTCAAGCTCGAGCAGCTGCGCGCGTTCTACGGCACCTCCGAGCAGGTCAAAGGTGTCGACCTGACCTTCTCCCCCAACCAGGTCACCGCGATCATCGGGCCCTCCGGCTGCGGCAAGTCGACGATGGTGCGCTGCATCAACCGCATGCACGAGGAGATCCCCGGCGCGCGCGCCGAGGGCCGCGTGCTGCTCGACGAGCTCGACCTCTACGGCTCGGGCATCGACGTGATCGCGGTGCGCCGCGCGATCGGGATGGTCTTCCAGAAGCCCAACCCCTTCCCCACGATGTCGATCTTCGACAACGTCGCCGCCGGGCTGCGCCTCACCGCGCGCCGCGGCGATCTTCAGCGCCGCGTCGAGGCCGCGCTCGTCAGCGCCGGCCTCTGGGAGGAGGTCAAGGACCGCCTCTCCACCCCCGGCGTCGGGCTCTCCGGCGGCCAGCAGCAGCGCCTGTGCATCGCGCGCTCGCTCGCCGTCGACCCCGAGGTGCTGCTGATGGACGAGCCCTGCTCCGCGCTCGATCCGATCGCGACACTCAAGATCGAGGAGCTGATCGACCAGCTCAAGCAGCGCGTCACGATCGTGATCGTCACGCACAACATGCAGCAGGCCGCGCGCGTCGCCGACCGCACCGCGTTCATGCTCGGCGGCCAGCTCGTCGAGATCGGCCAGACCGACGAGATCTTCACCAACCCCGTCGATCCGCGAACCGAGGAATATGTCACCGGAAAGTTCGGCTAGCTCCGCCCTGCCCGCGCGCCGCGGCGCCAACCTCGGTGGCAGCGGCGCCGGCGGCGCGGGTGTGCAGAGCGGCCGCCAGCACTTCCAGCAGCAGCTACGCGAGCTCGAGCGCAACGCGCTCGGCGGCCTCGACATCGTCGTCGAGCAGCTCGACCGCGTGCTCGAGGCGCTCGCCCACCAGGACGTCGAGCTCGCGCAGATGGTGATCGCCGACGACGACCGCGTCGACGGGCGCTACTTAGAGGTTCACCAGGGCATCCTCTCGCTGCTCGCCCTGCAGGCGCCCGTCGCGGGCGACCTGCGCGTCGTCGCCGCGCTGCTGCACGTGATGAAGAACATCGAGCGCATGGGCGACCAGTGCGTCAACATCGCCAAGCTGATCCCGCTCTCCGGCCACGAGCCGCCGGTGCGGCGCGAGCTGCTGGACACGCTGCTGAAGATGGGCGCCTACGCGCGCTCGGAGGTCACCCAGTGCAAGGCCGCGTTCGCCGGGCGCGACATCGAACTCGCCGAGGACCTCGTGCGCCAGGACCGCGCGATCAACCGCCTCAACCGCGACACCTTCCGCATGGCGATCGAGGTCGGCGAAGACGCCGACACGCGCGAATGGGCGATGCACATGATCCTCGTCGCGCGCGCGCTCGAGCGCGTCGGTGACAACGCGGTGGACATCGGCGAGCAGGTCGCGTTCGTCGTCACCGGCTTATTCCGCGAGTTCTCGGACTCCTCGCAGACATTGCCGTCTGGCTGAGCGGCCCGCTTTCTCGCCAATTAGCGGGCTCCCTGTGAACAACCTGTGACGTTTGTCGCCCGCGCCCACACAGCGGGCATCGCTTTGCATAGACTTCGCCCCGCGATGACGGAAAGCATCCGCGCCGAGCAGGGGGGCGCCCAAGACACGCGCTCCCCCGCTCCGAATGGCACCCCGCTGCGCATCGCCGTACTCGATCGCGATAGCGGCTTCATCCAGGTCTTCAGCAAGCGCTTGGACCGCTTAGGCTGGGAGCACCGCGTGCTCGCGAGCCCGGTGCCGGCGGACGCGATCGTCTCGATGCGCCTCAGCGCGCTCGTCGTGGACCTCGCGATCCTCGGGCCGCAGGCGTGGGCGTGGCTGGAGCGCCTCGCGGGCGCGCTACCGGAGCTCGGGATCGTCGTCTGCACGGGCCCCTCGACGGTCGCCCAGCGCGTGCGCGGGCTGCGCTTAGGCGCCGACGACTGGGTCACGAAGCCCTGTCACCCCGAGGAGGTGATCGCGCGCGTGCAGAGCGTCGTGCGCCGCCGCCGCCACAGCACCGGCCGCGCCGAGGTCAAGCGCGTCAGCGCCGGCGAGGTCGAGATCCGCTCCGACCGCTTCCAGGCGTTCGTCGGCGATGAGAGCATCGACCTCACGCGCCGCGAGTTCGAGCTGATCGAGCTGCTCGCCGCCGCCGAGGGACGCGTCTTGGAGCGCGAGGAAATCTACTCGCGCCTGTGGGGCTACGCGATGGTGCGCGGCGACCGCTCGGTCGACGTGTTCGTGCGCAAGCTCCGCCAGAAGCTCGAGAAAGCCTCGCCGAAATGGCGCTACATCCACACCCATTTCGGGATCGGCTACCGCTTCGCCGCGGAGCCGATCGGCGCCGCGCGCGACGCAGCAGGCGCGCTAGACGGCGGCGATGGTATCGGCGTCGCCGACGCCGGCGACGAGCGCCAGCTCGACGGGGCGCAGCAGCAGCACGAGCTCGCCCCCAGCGCCCGCTGAGGACGCGCCGGAGTCGAGCGCCGCGTGCGCGGCGATCCGGATCACGGCGAGGCCGCCCTTCTTGAGGTCGATGCGCGCGCCGGTGAGCTGCGCGACGACGCCGGAGAGGTCGGGCTCGTGGCCGACCGCGAGCAGCCGCCCACCGGACGGGAGCGCGGCGAGCGCGGCCAGCGCCTGCGCGCCGTCGAAGCCCTCGCCGAGCGGCTCGTGGACGCGGACGCGGTCGAGGGCTCTGAGGATCTCGAGCGGGTCCGCGGGGACCGGCACGCGCTCGGCGCGCACCGCGGTCCATTCTTCGAGCGCGAGCTGCGCGGTCGCGAGCGCGCGCTCCTTGGGGCTTGAAAGGATCTCCTGGAACTCGACCCCGATGCGCGCGAGCGCGTGCCCCGCGAGCCGCGCCTGCAGCTCACCGCGCTCGGTCACGCGCCGCTCGGCGTCCGGGCGGGTTCCGTGCGGCTCCGCGTCCGCGTGACGTAGCAACCAGAGCTGGCGCGCCATGTCCCTCGACCTTCACACTAGCGAGACCGGCAAGGGTGTAGCGTTGCGAAGCGGTGATGAGCAGCGAACACGAGCGGCCCAGCGCGCGAGCATGAGCGACGCGGCCGATCACGAGCGGGCGGCCGCGCGGCGATGAGCGACGACGCCGACCCCGAGAACCTGCGCGACCCGTCGCTGTATCTCAACCGCGAGCTCTCGTGGCTGGACTTCAACGAGCGCGTGCTGGCGCTCGCGGAGGACCCCGCGGTGCCGCTGCTGGAGCGCGTGAAGTTCTGCGCGATCTACACGACGAACCTCGACGAGTACTACATGGTGCGCGTCGCGGGCCTGCAGGACCAGATCGAGGCGGGCGTCGAGAACCCGGGGCAGGACGGGCTGACGCCGTCGCAGACGATCGCGCGGATCCGCGAGCGCGTGCGCGAGCTCGGCGACCGGTTGACGGATTGCTTCGAGCGCCAGCTGCGCCCGGCGCTCGCGGAGCACGCGATTCGGATCGTGGGCTTCGATGAGCTCGACTACGACCAGCGCGAGCAGCTCGCGCGCCACTTCCAGAAGGTCGTCTTCCCGGCGCTGACGCCGCTGGCGGTCGCCCCGGGGCGACCGTTCCCGTACATCTCCAACCTCTCGCTGAGCCTCGCGGTGCTCGTGCGCGACCCGGTCACCGACCAGACGGTGTTCGCGCGCGTGAAGGTGCCGACGGAGATCCTGCCGCGCTTCGTCACGCTGGCCCCGCCTCACGAGTACGCCACGGGCAACGCCGCGGAGCCCGCGCCGACGACGCTGGTGCCGCTGGAGGACGTGATCGCGCACCACCTCGACGCGCTGTTCCCGGGGATGGAGATCGTGGACTACGACGTGTTCCGGGTGACGCGCGACGCGGACCTCGAGGTCTCCGACGACGCCGCGGACCTGTTGCAGGCGGTCGAGGACGAGCTGCGCCGGCGGCGCTTCGGGGAGGTCGTGCGCGTGGAGCTCGGGACGCGCTGCTCGGCGCCGCTGCGCGGCGAGCTGGCGGAGCTGCTGGGAATGGCGGGAGACGAGATCTACCCCGTGGAAGGCCTGCTCGACATGGGCTCGCTGTGGCAGATCGTGCGCCTGCCGGGGATGGCGGAGCTACGCGAGCCGCCGCTGAGCGCGATCACACACCCGCGCCTGCTGCGCCACGAGGGCGAGCGCCCGGACGTGCTGGGCGCGATGCGCGACGGGGACCTGCTGGTGCACCACCCCTACGACTCGTTCACGACGTCGGTGGAGCGCTTCGTGGAGCAGGCCGTCGCGGACCCGAACGTGCTCGCGATCAAGCAGACCGTGTACCGCACGAGCGACGACTCGCCGCTGGTGCCAGCGCTGATCGACGCGACCGAGCGCGGCAAGCAGGCGGTCGCGCTGGTCGAGCTCAAGGCGCGCTTCGACGAGCGCATGAACATCCACTGGGCGAAGGCGATGGAGGAGGCGGGCGTGCACGTCGTCTACGGCCAGCCGGCGCTGAAGACGCACGTGAAGTGCGTGCTCGTCGTGCGCCGCGAGGGCGAGGGGGTGCGCAACTACGTGCACATCGGCACCGGCAACTACCACTCGACGACCGCGAAACTGTACACCGACTTCGGGCTGTTCACGACCGACGAGCAGATCGGGGCGGACGTCGCGGACATGTTCAACTACCTCACCGGCTACGGCCGCCCGCTGCACTATCGCAAGGTGCTGATGGCGCCGAGCCAGCTGCGCGATGGTCTGCTCGCGGAGATCGAGCGAACGATTGCGACCCACTCCGCGCAGCGGCCGGCCCGAATCGCGATGAAGATGAACGCACTCGTGGACGGACCGTGCATCCGCGCGCTCTACCGCGCCTCGCAGGCGGGGGTAAAAGTGGATCTCAACGTGCGCGGCATCTGCTGCCTGCGCCCCGGCGTGCCGGGCATCTCGGAGAACATCCGCGTCGTCTCGATCGTCGGGCGCCTGCTCGAGCACTCGCGCATCTACACGTTCCAGTACGACGAGCGCCCGGTGCTCTACATCACGTCCGCGGACCTGATGCCGCGCAACCTCGACCACCGCGTCGAGCTCGCGGTCCCAATCGAGACCCCGGAGCTACAGGCGGAGCTGCTCGACACGCTCGACCGCGCCTTTGCCGACAACCAGAACGCGTGGGAGCTCGACAGCGAGGGCGCCTGGCGCAGGCTACACCCGGGCCCCGGCGAGAAGCCGCGCAGCCTGCAGCTGGAGCTGATCGAGATCCACGCGCGCCGCGCGGCAGAGGAACGGCCGGGGGAGCGC